>Ga0136633_1000023_pt1 | contig 98047 bp, 91 predicted proteins | sample AntDrymeUQ832206_2_FD_105494 | JGI IMG/M metagenome (GOLD analysis project Ga0136633, IMG submission 105494) | Polar desert sand microbial communities from Dry Valleys, Antarctica - metaG UQ83 (22.06) | ecosystem: Environmental > Terrestrial > Soil > Desert | place: Antarctica: Dry Valley...
GAGACGAGGTAGTCACCTCGGTCCGGGCTCTCGCCGAACAGCTGGAACCACACCGACCCCGCGCCGACAACGAATCCGTTGAGTGCGGTCAGCGCTGAAGCCCACCACCAGGTCAGCCGCCAGCGGTGGGCAGTCCGCTCATCGTCTGTCACGTGGTGATGAACCTGATGCGTGGCCACCCGTCGCCTGCTGTCGCCCGTGATCGGGTCCCGACGGTGATAAGCAGCCTTTCCGCGTGCTTCTTGGTGCATGGAGGTGCCGTCGGGCGATTGTGCAGATCGCGAATGATCTTGTTGAGATGCTTAGCCCCCGAGGACCGCAGCCCGGAGAGCCGACAGCTCACCCTTGACGAGGAATACCGCTCCGACGTGCTCCACGGCGGCCCGCAGCCGGGCATCGTGATAGTTGGTGTAGACGATCCGCCGCAACCCGCGCTGGTCCTGCAGCTCACGGACGACGTCGACGCCGGTGATGCCAGGCCCCATCCGGACGTCCACGACGACGACGTCGGGCGTGAGTGAGCGGCACTGCACGATGGCGTCTTCGCCCGTGTAAGCGGTGCCGACGATGTGATGCCCCTCGAGAGTCAGGTCGGTCACGACGAGCTCGACAGCGTCAGGGTCGTTGTCGACGACGAGGACCCGCAGTCCCTCTCCCCGGACGGTGCCGTGACGTACGCCGTACTCGGCCAGCAGGCTCACGCCCTTGTCGGCGCGATGACCTCGGCTCGGGGGAGGTCGAAGGAGAACGCAGCGCCATCCTCCCGGGACTCCGCCCGGATCTGTCCGCCGTGGGCTTCCACGATCTGCCGGCAGATGTAGAGCCCCAACCCGGTGCCGGACACCGTAGAAGTCCGGCCTCGGACGAACTTGTCAAACGCCCGACCGAGCTCACCGGCGGAGAGCCCGGCGCCGTGGTCACGAACCTCGACGCGACCAACATCACCGCGTTCCTCCACCGTCACTTCGATCGGGTTGACGGAGGGCCCGCTCTTCACTGCGTTGTCCAGCAGGTTGGTGAGCACCTGTTGGATTCGCTCAGGGTCCAGACGAACCCACACCGGTGCACCCGGAAGCGCCAGCGTCACCCGCCGATCGGGCAGGGTGTCGTTGAGCGCGAGCACAGCAGAGGAGACCTCCTTGCTCAGGTCGACAACGCGGTAGCTGTAGATCAGCTCGCCCGCTTCGATCGTCGACGAATCGAGGACGTCGCGGCTGAGCGAGTGAAGTCGTCGGGCGCTGGACAGCGACCGACCGATGGCCCGCCGACGCTCGACGTCGGTCATCGACTCCCAGTGGTCCAGCGTGGTCTGGAGGAATCCCAGAAGGCCCGCGACGGGGGTGCGCAGCTCGTGCGAGACGATGCTGATGAACTCCTCCCGGACAGCGCTGACCTCCTCAAGTCGCCGCTGCTCGTCGCGGGCCCGACGGAGCCTTCGACCGAGCAGCACTGAGGCGACCACAGCCGCGACAGCTCCGCCGATCAAGACGAGCAGGAGAGCTGACTCGAGCGGCCCGGTCAGCGCCCCCTCGAACTCTGCGGCATCTTGCCGGAAGACCGTGCGCCAGCCCGCAGACGGCACCTCCTGAGCGACGACGACCTGGTCGCCGCTGCGCTGGAAGCCTGTCGCTCCGTGGCGCAGGGCCGGCTCGTTCAGAGGTTGGCCGAGCAGCGCGGGGTTGCTCGATGCGACGACGACGCCAAGTTTGTCGATGAAGGAGAATTCACCGGTGCGGCCCCGCTTGAGGCCGGCCACTTCGGCACTGAACGCGGACTCCGGTGAGACGTCACTCTCGATCATGAATGCACCGAGCACGGTGCCGCTCGAGTCCTTCAGCGGGTACCCGACGACCATCGACGGACGGGCGGTGGTAGCGCTGGCGCCGACGGGAGTTAGTCCTGGCTCCCCGGCCAGGATGAGGTCCAGACCTACGCGCTCCAGTCTTTGGCCGATGACGGAAGGATCACGCAGCAGCGTGCCATTGGTGACGACGCCGTCCTTGTCGACGATGATGTATCCCGTGCGGGCTTTCGGGTTGAGGGCTTGCAGTCCGGCGAGTCGCTTCGCATCACCAGGGTCGCGCAGCTTTGCGCTCCACGCCGGAGGCGCGTTGACGAAGTTGCCGAACGAGGTGAAGACGCCCTCCACGCGGGCGTCCATGCTCGTCGTGAGCTGCCCAACCTGAGCGACCTGCAGCTCCTCGAGCGCCCGGGTGCCGTCACGCTTCGCCTGGAGCACCGTAGCAACCAACAGACTCGACGTAGCGAGTACGAGGATCACCGCGCCTGCAACGATCGCGCGATCTCGGCGATTGCTGGTCATGCCATCCTCCGAGCAGTATCGGTGGGCTGTTGGGGGACAGCTGCCTGGTCGGGGATCCGAATGGGGCCTGGCGTTGCCTGGGGCAGCCGAACGATCATCCGCGTCCCCGTGGGTCGGTTTTCTTCGACCGCGATAGTCCCGCCCATCTGCACGACCAGCTCCCGCACTACAGCGAGGCCGATGCCGGCGCCTCGAGTCGCCAAGGCCGCCGGGCTATCTCCCCGGTAGAAGCGGGTGAAGATGCGTTGCCGATCCTCCATGGCGATGCCGGGGCCCTCATCTGCGATGCTGATCTGTGCGCAGCCGTCCCCCGCGCTGACGCCAATCTCGATTGTGGTCTCAGCGGGGGAGAACTTTGCGGCGTTCGTCAGCAGGTTCGCCAGAACCCGCTCGAGAGCGGTCAGGTCTGCCAGCGCCTCGACCTCCGGGTCGAAGGCGGTCACAATCCGGTGCTCGCCGAGGAGAGGCGTCAGCTGCGCGACGAGTGAGGCGACAGCGAGGTCGACCCTCACCGGCGTCGCTGGAGTAACGATCGACTGCCGGTCCAGACGAGCGAAGTCGAGCAAGTCGTCGACGAGGAGACCGAGGCTTGTGCTGTTGCGCTCGATCCGCTGGAGGAACTCCTTACGGTCCTCGTCGGTGAAGTCGTCCCCCCGGTCGGCGAGAAGCTGGACGAAGCCCCGAATCGCCGTGATCGGCGTGCGCAGCTCATGGGAGATCGTGCCGAGGAAGGCGTCCTTGAGTTGGTCGAGCTCGGTGAGCCGACGTACGCTCGCCTGCTCACGTTCGTAGAGCTCGACGTTGGACGTGGTCACTGCCACGAGCTCAGCCCCAGCGCGGATCGCGGAGATCTCCGCGGCGGATAGCGCGCGTCCCGGCACGGCGCGGAGTCGACCGACCGTTCGTCCCGATCGGACCAAGGGGCAGACCACCTCCTCCGCCGGCGAGATCGCCCCCGAGCGCTCGGATACCTGCGGTCGCGTTCCCATCGAGAAGACCTCGACGAGGCTGCCGTCGTCCCCGATCAGCTCCAGGGCGACCGACATGAGCCCGAACTCGTCGGAGAGATGGACAGCGACTGCCGGGAGAACCTCGCCGAGGTCCAGGCTTGCCTGCAGTATCGGCCCCAACTCGGCCGCGATGCGGGTCTCTCGGAGCAGGGCGTCGTGGGACGCGACGATCCGGTCGAAGGCTCCGCGATCGCGCAGACCGACGAGGAGTACGGCGACTGCGGCGGTAAGTGAGCTAATCAGGACGGCCCAGGTCGCACCGGCCAGCCCGCCCGGCACCTCCGGCGTCACGCGAAGACGCCACACGGCGTGGGCCAACTCGACGGTGCCGTCGACCTCTACCTGCTTCAGAGTCGAGTCCGACGAGGTGACGGCATCGATGCCGTTGACGGTCAGCGCTGCCCGAGAGCTGGACGGTCCGAGGCGGCTGCGAAGCGCTTCCGCGTCGATGAGGCCAACGGTCCACCCGGTGAGCTCGGCGCGACGCTGGTCAGTGGTTAGCACCGGGCGCCCGGCCGCGTACACCGGGACGATGACTGCGATCGCGCCTCGGACAGGGACGGCGACATGGGTTTCACCGGTGTCCGCGGCCGCCTCACGCGCCAGCGCTGTTCCAGCGGTGATGTCCGTGAGTGAGATGGCGGCCGGTGTGGCTCCCGCCTGCAGTGCGGCCGCACCTCCCGCCCGCTGGATGTGAGAGACGCCGACGATTCCGGTGCTGCTGAGGTGCCGCTCTAGCCGGCTGGCCGGGGCATCACTGGTCGAGAAGAGTTCCAACGTGGTGACGGTGCGACGGAGGTCGTTGAGGACATCGTCGAACACGTCGACCGTTGCTCGGCCGCTGGCGCGCGCGGTGCCGGCGGTTGAGCTCTCTGCGGAGCCCTCGATGACGTAGGCCACACCGGCCCCGGCGACGATCACCGTGGCGGCCATGGTGAGCGCGGCTTTCGTGAACTTCATGCGTCGTCGCTGTGCTGCCACAGTGCGTCGGGGAGCTGGTGGTAGTCCCCCTTTGCCAGGCAGGCCCGGATGCCGAGCCGGGCTGCCGTTGCCAGCGTCGCGTCGTCGAGGTAGGAGGAGAACAGGATGATCGCCTGACTGGGGTCCTGACCGAGGATGTGCTCGGCGACCTCGAGTCCGGACATGCCGGGCATCCGGTTGTCCAGGACGATGACTTCGGGTCGGTCATTCTCCCAGCTGGCAATCGCTGCCTCGCCCGTGGCGGCCTCACCGGCAACTGCAAGGCCTTCGTTGGCGAGCTCGATCGTAAGGCGGATGAGGAACCTGATGTCCTCTTCGTCGTCGACGATGAGCGCCCGCGGCATCCGGTGTTCCTCTCCGATAAGCCCGAGAGTCATCCTCTGCCCGACATTGCGGCGCCGCCATGGTCACAATGGGGGATTTGTTACCCGACACCCGGGCTCAGGGAATTGGCACGCCCGAAATGGCCCGGCTGATGACGAGTCGCTGGATCTCTGAGGTGCCCTCGAAGATCGTGTATATCGCGGCGTCGCGGTGCCAGCGCGAGACGGGATACTCGCGGGTGTAGCCATTGCCACCGAGCACCTGGATGGCCTGCTGGGTGACCCACACCGCAGTCTCGCCAGCGAACAGCTTGGACATCGATCCTTCGCCGGCGGTGAAGGGGATGCCGTTTCGACCCATCCACGCCGCCCGCCACACGAGCAAGCGAGCCGCGTCGATGCGCATTCTCATGTCGGCAATCGTGAACGCGACGCCTTGGTTGGTGATGATCGGCCGGCCGAACTGCTCGCGAGTCTTCGCGTAGTCCAGCGCGTACTCGTACGCCGCGCGCGCCACCCCGACCGCCTGCGCGCCAACGGCGGGCCGCGATGTCTCGAACGTCATCATCGCGGCCTGACCCCGCGACGAGACCCCCTCGCGGGCGCGGGCGAGCCGCTGATCGAGCTTGTCCTTGCCGCCGAGGAGGCAGCGTCCAGGGACCCTGCAGTCGTCCAACACGACCTCAGCGGTGTGACTGGCCCGGATGCCGTGCTTGCTGAACTTTTGACCTTGCGAGAGTCCCTTGGTGCCCGGCGGGATGACAAAGCTGGCCTGACCGCGTCCCTTGAGCTCGGGGTCGACGGACGCGACGATCACGTGCACGTTGGCGATGCCGCCGTTGGTCGCCCACGTCTTCGTCCCGTTCAGCACCCACTCGTCGGTCTTCTCGTCGTACACCGCGCGGGTGCGCAACGAGCTGACGTCGGAGCCGGCGTTGGGCTCGGAGACGCAGAGCGCACCCAGCTTTACGTCATCGGGAGTGCCGAACATCTGAGGTGCCCACTCACCGAGCTGCTCCGGCGTGCCGGTCGCGAGCAAAGAGACGGCGGCCAGGGTCGTGCCGACGATGGACAGACCGATGCCCGCGTCGCCCCAGAAGAGCTCCTCCATGATGACCGGGACCTGCAGGCCCGTCGGGTCGAACCAGGCCTGGCCGAAGAACTCCAACGAATACAGGCCGATCTTCGCGGCCTCGGTGATGATCGGCCACGGGGTCTCCTCGCGCTCGTCCCACTCCGCCGCGGCGGGGCGGACGACATCAGCAGCGAAGTCGTGCACCCACTTCTGGATCTGCGTCTGGTCGTCATTCAGCGCCAGGGTGAAACCGCTGGTCGCCGGCTGCTGGTCCTCCATAGTCGCGTTCCTTTACATCTCGTCGAGCCGTTGCCGGATCCGCTTCTCGGAGACCGGATGTGCAGTGCCCAGGGCTTGGGCGAACAGGCTCACCCGCAGCTCTTCGATCATCCATCGCACGTCGTCGGGGCTGCCGGCGACGACCCACTCGTCAGTCACCCGACGGATGTCCTGCAGTCGGACCCGGTCACTGGCTGCTTCAGCCGGCAGCTTGTCGAGGCGCTTGTGCACCGCGGCCAGATAGCGCCGCACGTTGTCCAGTCGCTGTCGTCCGGTGGCCGTGGCGAAGCCAGGTCCGGTGAGGTTGTCAATCTGCGTCCGCATGTCAGCGACGGCTTCATGGGCAGCCGGAGTCGAGTCCAGCGCATCCAGGCGAGAGTGTGCGGCTTGCGCCGCGGTGAGGATATGGCCGACCTCGACAACGACGTGAAAGGTCTCGTCCTGCAACGAGCCGCGCACCGCGTCGCGCAGCGCGAGGAAGGATGCTTCGTCCCAGACTGGCCCCCCGGCGTCGGCGATCAGCGCGTCAAGGGCCGCGTCGACGCAGTCAGCGAGCAGCTCGGCCACTGGGCCGTGCCGGTACGTCGGCAGCCCGAGCTTGACGGCTTTCGGCAGCCGTCCGACGACGGCCTTGAGGGGTGAGCCGACGGTGAGCAGGAGCAGCCGGCGCGTGCCTCGCCACATGACCCTCGACTGGTCCGCAGGCGTCGCCAGCACCCGCAGCGCCACCGTGGTGCCCTCGTCGACGAGGGCGGGGTAGCCCTCGACCGGCCCCGCCGGAACCACGCGAGGAATTGTGCCGACCGACCACGATGTCAGGCCCGTGCGCTCCACGTCGCCCGCCGCAGAAGCAACGGCGCGGCGGACCCTCGGAGCCAGGGCGGACTGGAGGGTGAACAGATCCCTGCCCGCTCCCACCGCCACGCCCTGGTCGTCGTGTACCGCGAAGCGCACTCGCAGGTGCGCCGGCAGGCTGGCCGCATCGAGTGCGCCCAGTGGCAGCGGGGTCCCGCTGCGCCGGTGTAGTGCTCGCGTCAGGGTGCCGACGAGCGTGCCGTCGTACGGCGTCATCTCCGCGACGACGTCTCTCGCGACGTCGGGTGCCGGCACGAAGCGAACGCGCTCGGGTTTCGGCAAGGAACGCAGCAGCGCCGTCACCAGCTCAACCCGCATTCCCGGCACGTGCCAGGTGAACGGGTCCGGGTGCAGGCGGCCCAGCACGGCGAGCGGAACATGAACGGTGACCCCATCCTCGTCGGCGCCCGGGTCGAAGCGGTAGGTGAGATCGAGTGCCACGTCGTCGACCCGCCAGGTGTCCGGGTAGCTGTCGAGATCGGTGCCGCAGAGGTCGCCGGAGAGCAGTGCCTCGCGAGTGATCGTGAGCAGATCCGGCGTCTCGCGCCGTGCCTGCTTCCACCACGCGTCGAAGTGGCGCCCCGACACCACCGAGGCGGGCAGTCGTGCCTCATAGAAGTCCATCAGCACGTGCTCGTCGATGACGAGGTCACGCCGGCGCAGTCGGTGCTCGAGCTCGGTGAACTCCTCCAGGGCGGCGGCGTTGTCTCGCAGGAAGCTGTGGTGCGTGCGCCAGTCCCCCTCGACCAGTGCGTGCCGGATGAAGAGGTCACGGGCGACCGTCTCGTCGACGGAGGCATAGCCGACCCTGCGACGGAGCACGATCGGCAGCCCGTAGAGCGTCACCCGCTCGAATCCCATGACGGCGCCACGCACCGCATCCCAATGCGGCTCGCTGTAGATCCGCACGACGAGGTGTTCGGCGAGCGGCTCGATCCAGCCGGGATCGATGCGCGCCACCGTGCGTGCCCACAGTCGTGACGTCTCGACCAGCTCCGCGGCCATCACCCAGCGGGGTTGGCTCTTCGCCAGGGCTGAGCTTGATGCGATGGCGAAGCGGGCGCCCCGAGCGCCGACGTACTCTCGCTTCACGACGTCCTTGGCGCCGACGTGCGAGAGCAGCCCGGCGAGCAGTGCGCGATGGACGGCTCCCTCATCGGTCGAAGCAGCGATTGCACTGGGTACGACGAGGCCGGCCGACTTGGCCGCCCGACGGAGCTGGCTGTGCAGGTCTTGCCACTCACGCACCCGGAGGTAGTGCAGGAACTCTGCTCTGCACAAGCGACGGAAAGCGCTCGACGACAGCTCAGCCTGCTTCTCCTGAAGGTAGCGCCACAGGTTGAGGATCGATGCGAAGTCGCTGTGCTCGTCGCGGAACCGGCGGTGCTGCTCGTCGGCAGCCTGCTGCTTGTCCAGGGGGCGTTCGCGCGGATCCTGGATCGACAGGGCCGCCGCGATGACGAGGACGTCTCGCAGGCATCCTTGAGCGGAAGCTTCGGCCACCATGCGGCCTAGCCGCGGGTCGACGGGCAGGCGGGCGAGCTTGCGGCCGACTGGTGTGAGCCGCCGCGCGTGGCCGTCGGTGGTGGGTTCGATCGCGCCGAGCTCGTGCAGCAGGTCCAGGCCGTCGCGGATGCCTCGTCGGTCGGGCGGGTCGACGAAGGGGAATGCGGCGATGTCACCGAGGCCCAGCGACGTCATCTGCAGGATCACGCTGGCCAGGCTGGTGCGCAAGATCTCTGGATCGGTGAAGTCGGGCCGAGACTCGAAGTCCTCCTCGTCGTAGAGCCGGATGCAGATGCCATCAGCCACTCGGCCGCAGCGACCCTTGCGTTGGTCGGCGCTGGCTTTGCTGACCCGCTCGATCGGCAGCCGTTGCACCTTCGTACGCGCGCTGTAGCGGGAGATCCGTGCGGTGCCCGGGTCTACGACGTAGCGGATCCCGGGCACGGTGAGCGAGGTCTCCGCGACGTTGGTGGCCAGTACGACGCGCCGACCCGGGTGTGAGGAGAAGACCCGGTGCTGCTCAGCGGCGGACAGGCGTGCGTAGAGCGGCAGGACGTCGGTGTCCGGCAGCTCGAGGCGAGCGACCGCCTCGGCCGTATCTCGGATCTCCCGCTCACCGGAGAGAAACACCAGCACGTCGCCCGGTCCTTCGGCGCGGAGCTCGAGCAGCGCGTCGGTGATGGCCTGCACCTGGTCGACGTCCTCACCCGGTGGTCGGTAACGAAGCTCGACGGGGTAGGTCCGACCTGACACCTCGATAACCGGCGCGCCACCGAAGTGGGCCGCGAACCGCCCGGTGTCGATGGTCGCCGACGTGATGACCAGCGAGAGGTCGGGCCGCTGCGGCAGCAACTGCGCGAGGTAGCCGAGCAGGAAGTCGATGTTGAGGCTTCGCTCGTGGGCCTCGTCGATGATGATCGTGTCGTAGCGCCGCAGCATGCGGTCGTGTTGAAGCTCGGCGAGCAGGATCCCGTCGGTCATCACCTTGATCAGCGTGTCGTCGCTCGAGCGGTCGGTGAACCGGACCTGGTAGCCGATGGTGCCACCGACGCCGTCTTCGCCGAGCTCGTCGGCGAGCCGCTCCGCCACTGCGCGCGCGGCGATTCGACGCGGCTGCGTGTGTCCGATGAGGCCGCGCACTCCGCGTCCCGCCTCGAGGCACATCTTCGGCAGCTGCGTCGTCTTCCCGCTGCCGGTCTCACCCGCGACGACCAAAACCTGCGAATCGTGCAGGGCTGCCACGATGTCGTCACGGCGTGCGCTCACCGGCAGATCTGCGGGGTAGGTGACCGAAGGCACGGAGGCGCGCCGCCGCGCCGTCCTCGACTCCTCGTGAGTCAACCCCTCGGTCACCGTGGCACGTCAGCCGTTGCTGAAGCCCTGGGGCAGCCAGACGTCCCCGGCCGTCGTCACGTAGTAGACCTGCCACCCGTGATAGCCGTAGTAGGCGCGCGGGCGCTCCCGCATCTGCTCGGCGTACAGGAGCACGGCGTCGACGTATCGGTTGGCGTGGTTGTAGGCGTACACGGCCTTGCGGATGTTGGCCGGTGCGCCGCTCGCCCGCAGGTAGCGAGCGGCCGCGCGGATCGAGTCACGGTTGGAGTCGATGTCGCCGTCGCCGTAGCTCCGCCACGTCGCGGGCATGAACTGCATCGGTCCTTGGGCGCCAGCGGAGGAGACGCCGCGAATCCGGCCCATCCGGGTCTCTACGAGGTGGATCGCGGCGAGGTACTCCCACGGCACGCCGAACTCACGTTCCGCAGACCGGTAGTAGCCGAGCAGCTCGGTCGCGGACGCCGGCGCGGTAATGCGCCAGGACGGCAGTGACGACTTGGGACGTCGAATCATCGCCCGGAGCTGGGCGCCGGCCATGACGTCACCCGTTACAGCGGCTCGTAGCCGAGGCTCGAGCAGGCGGTACGTCGCCGCGCGCCGCTCCGGCGCATTGACGAGGGCGCGTACGGCCACCTGGTAGACGTGCGAGTGACGAGCGAGCGCGCCGGGTGGTGTTGCCGGGTCATTGATGGCTCGACCAGCTGCGTGCAGCTGCTGGGCGAGCCCAGCAGCGTCGGCTGCGGCCACCGGCTCACCCGGCCGAGGAACGCGCGGCAGCCCACTGGGCAGGTTGGGTGGCGGCGTCGGCTCCGCGGTGCGAGTGGCTACCGCGGGAGAAGGGGTGGTGGGAGTCGGAATCGGCGTCACCGAGGGTGCTGAGCTCGGCGGTGACTGAGTGGTCACCGCGCGCTGGCGCGGCTTGTCGGCCGACCGCTCCGCGACAGTGCATCCCGCAACCAGGCCGACGAGACCGAGGCAGGTAGCCGGGACAGCAAGCACGGGGCGCAGCATCAGACCGACAGCGTAATCGCGGGCTGCTTGCCCGGGGCTACGCCGACAACCGGCGGAAGCTCTCGCGCTGGGCCGAGGGCCGCTCGCTCGGCTGACGGTGCGTCACTCAGCTCCCGTCCAATCGTTGGCTGGGCAGGATCTGCGGGTCCCGCGGCGAAGATTTCCGCCGTACGCCGTCTCCAGTCACTGAAAGGCCTGTCGTGAACCTGCGCCGTCTCGCCCTCCTCGTCTCCGTCGGTGGCGCGCTCGCTGCCGCGCTTCCTGCGGGTGCCGCCCCCAAGCCGCAGACCCAGACCTATTCCGTCACCGCACCGGTTCCGTTCCCGGTCAACACCGCGGTGCCGACGTACGACGGCTGCTGGCAGGGCCAGGAGTCACTGACCAAGAACACCAAGCCGCTGACCTTCAGCACCGAGGGCACCTTCACGGCTGAACTGACCTACCAGGGTGACTGGGACCTCTACCTCTTCGACGCCAAGGGCGCCAAGGCGGCTGCGGCAGAGACCTCCGAGGAAGGCAACGCCGGAGTCCTGCCGGGCAAGGAGAAGGTCACGTTCAAGAAGATCAAGGCGGGTGCGAAGTACACGCTCGTCGTCTGCAACTGGCTCGGCCAGTCCACCGCTCAGGTCACCTACACGTTCACCCCGAAGGGTAAGTAGTCGTGCGCCTCCGACTTCTCGCCGCCGCGGCTGCCGCGTCGGTGAGCGTGGTCGGCGCTAGCGACGCGGCCGTCCCGGTGCCGCAGATCGTCGATGCCAAGGGCGACGCCAAGGGGGCGCAGGCCGGCACCGATATCGAGTCCGTGCTCTTCGCGCGTACCAAGGGCGGCTTCACCGTGACGATGACGCTCGGCGCGCCGCCTCTTCTGCAGCCTGGTGTGCTCTTCCGGGTCTTCGGTACGCAGAGCGACTGCGGTGATTTCAAGATGTCCTACGCCGCGACCCTGGCGCTGACCGTGCAGAACCAGACCACCATGACCTGTGGTGCAGCGAGCGGGACTTCGGGGTCGCCGTACACCATTGTCAACATCACGCCGAAGGTTGTCGGCAACAGCCTCGTCTGGACCATCAAGACCAAGGGCCTTCCCACGGAGATGCGGGCCGGGACGATGTCCGAGCTTCAGGCGTTCGTGGCCGTGGCTGATCCCATGACCGGCATCCTGACCACAGCGACCTTCGCGCCACAGTCGGCCATCGACCACGCGGTCGGCACCGCCACGTTCAAGTACTGAGCCCACTCACACAATCCTCGGAGCAATCATGCGTCGACTCACTCCCGCTCTCGCCCTCCTCGCTGTGACGGCGGGGTCCCTCACCGCCGCGGCCGATGCTGCTCCCAAGCTGGCCCCGTGTCCCAAGGTCGACGACGCCAAGGGCGACGCTGCCGACCCTAGCCTCGACATCACCGGGGTGACCTACTCCAAGGTCGGCAAGAGCCTCGACGTCACGATCGCCGTCAACAAGCTCGCCGAGAATGTCAGCACCGCCCCCGGCGACCGGTTCGAGGCCGTCTTCACTGCGAACGACAAGAAGGTCGAGGTCTACTACAAGCGCAGCCGCACCCGCGAGGAAGAGGCGAACGTCTTCTACCAGCAAGGTCTGCGGGTCGACGGAGTTTTCGTGTCGGACTCCGGCATTGCAGCGAAGTACAACCTGGACACCAGCACAGTGACCATCTCGATCACGCTAGGGGCGTTGAAGGCCGGCGTCGGCAAGTCGGTGGACGGTGCCACCATCACCGACCTCGGCGCTGAAGCACTGGGCAGCCTTGTGGCGACGAACTCGTCAGCAGATGTGGCTGAGAGCACCAAGTCGTTCAAGGTCACTGCCTGCAAGGCCTGACGGATATCGCGCCACCCCCAGCGTGCACCGGCGCACCGAGAGGCTGTCGTAGCGCGGCCTAGACTCGGGGCTGTCATGACCACCCTCTTCGACGACCCGGACGATCCGTCGTACGCCGGCCTCATCACCCGCGCGGAGCGCTCGGAGAGCTTGCTCCAGGGCCTGAACCCGCAGCAACGGGCGGCTGTCGTGCACGCCGGCGGTCCACTGCTCATCGTCGCAGGAGCCGGGTCCGGCAAGACCAAGGTGCTCACCCAGCGCATCGCCTACCTGCTGGCCGAGCGAGGGGTGCAGACGGGCGAGATCATCGCCATCACCTTCACCAACAAGGCAGCCGGTGAGATGAAGGAGCGGGTGGCTGCACTGGTCGGCCCGCGAGCCAAGGCGATGTGGGTGTCGACCTTTCACTCGGCCTGCGTGCGGATCTTGCGAGCTGAAGCCAAGCGGCTCGGGTTCACCAGCACGTTCACCATCTACGACCAGGGCGACGCCCTGAGACTGATGACACTGTGCGTGCGTGACCTCGACCTCGACCCGAAGCGGTTTGCGCCACGGGCGATGGCGGCGAAGGTCAGCAACCTCAAGAACGAGCTCGTCGACTTCCAGACCGTCACGGACCGAGCGACCAACGAGCAGGAGCGAATCCTCGCTGAGCTCTACACGCTCTACCAGCGCCGCCTTCGCGAGGCCAACGCGATGGACTTCGACGATCTCATCTCGACATCTGTCGATGTGCTGCGTCTCTTCCCGGACGTCGCCGAGCACTATCGGCGCAGGTTCCGCCATGTGCTGGTCGACGAGTACCAGGACACCAACCACGCGCAGTACGCGTTGGTGCGGGAGCTCGTTGGGTCGGGGGGTGATGGCAGTGGCCTGGCGCCGGGTGAGCTGTGCGTGGTGGGCGACGCCGACCAGTCGATCTACGCCTTTCGCGGAGCGAACATCCGCAACATCCTTGCCTTTGAGGAGGACTACCCCGACGCGACCGTCGTACTGCTCGAGCAGAATTACCGCTCGACGCAGACCATCCTGTCGGCGGCGAACGCCGTCATCGCTCGCAATCCCGGCCGCAAGCCGAAGAGTCTCTGGAGTGACGCCGGCGCAGGGGAGAAGATCGTCGGCTACGTCGCGGAGAACGAGCATGACGAGGCGGCGTTCGTGGCCCAGGAGGTCGATCGGCTGGCCGACGATCACGGGGTCAGCGCGGGCGACATCGCGGTCTTCTACCGGACCAATGCGCAGAGCCGCGTCTATGAAGAGGTCTTCATCCGGGTCGGGCTTCCCTACCGCGTGGTGGGTGGGGTTCGCTTCTACGAGCGCAAGGAGGTGCGCGATTCGCTGGCCTACCTGCGAGTGATCGTCAACCCCTCGGACACCGTGTCGATGCGGCGAATCATCAACGTCCCGCGGCGCAAGATCGGCGACAAGGCGCTGGCGTGCCTCGAGGCCCTCGCCGCCCGCGAGCGGATCCCGTTCTGGCAGGCCGTGGAGCAGGCCGCCGACGCACCAGGCATCGGAGCGCAGGCGATGAGGTCGTGCCTGGAATTCGCCGCTCTGCTCACCGAGCTGCGGGGCGAGGCACAGGCCGGTGCCGCGCCGTCGGCGATCCTCGAGAAGGTGTGGGAGCGGACCGGCTACTTCGCCGAGCTTGAGGCAGACGACTCCATCGAGGGACAGGGTCGGGTTGAGAACTGCCAGGAGCTCCTTGGTGTCGCTCGCGAGTTCGAGGAGCGGCTGCCCGATGACGGGCTCGCGTCGTTCCTGGAGCAGGTGTCGCTGGTCGCCGACGTCGACGTGCTCACCGGTGACGTCGGCGTCGTCACGCTGATGACGTTGCACAACGCCAAGGGTCTTGAGTTCCCGGTCGTGTTCCTCACCGGTCTCGAGGACGGCGTCTTCCCGCACATCCGCGCCCTCGGCGACAACGCTGAGCTCGAGGAGGAGCGGCGGCTTGCCTACGTCGGCATCACCCGCGCGCGGGAACGGCTTTATCTCACCCGCGCGCAGGTGCGCTTCATGTGGGGGCAGACGTCGTACAACCCGCCATCGCGGTTTCTCGACGAGATCCCGCCCGAGCTCGCGGAGTGGACCGGCCGGGCCGAGCCGGCGATGGCCACAGTGGCGCGCACGCTGTCCTCGGGGGGTGGTCGTCCCGGAGCGAGGCCTGGGGTTGGCCTGCGGCCCGTGATCACGGTCGCGCCGGGCGATCGCGTGACCCATGACTCGTTCGGCCTCGGCGTCGTCGTGGCCACTGCCGGGATGGGTGACTCCGCCGAGGCGACGGTCAACTTCGGCGGTGAGGTCGGCACGAAGCGGCTGCTCCTGCGCTACGCCCCTGTTGAGAAGCTCTAGGTGTGACCTTCGCGGCGGGCGAGTAGCGTCTGCCGCCGTGACCGACACCGCATCCGGCCTGCTGGCTGGAAAGAAGATCGTCGTGACCGGAGTGCTCACCGACCGGTCCATCGCCTTCGCCGTGGCCCGGCTGGCGATCGAGCAGGGTGCCGAGCTCGTGCTGACCTCGCACGGTCGCGCGATGAGCATCACCCAGCGCATCGCCCGACGGCTGCCTGGCACCCCGGACGTGCTTGAGCTCGACGTGACCCAGGCCGATCACTTCACCGCGTTGACCGAGGAGCTGACCCAGCGTTGGGGACGCGTCGACGGTGCTCTGCACGCTGTCGCCTTCGCCCCCGCGTCGTGCTTGTCCGGTGACTTCATGCTCCCGGAGTGGCCGGACGTCGCGACCGCGCTGGAGATCTCGGCGTACTCGCTGAAGGCGCTCGCCGCCTCGATGCTGCCGCTGATGACCGAGCACGGCGGGTCGATCGTCGGCCTGGACTTCGATGCGACCCAGGCGTGGCCGTCGTACGACTGGATGGGGGTTTCGAAGGCTGCCCTCGAGGCGACGTCGCGCTACCTCGCACGTGATTTGGGTCCGCGCGGGGTTCGGGTGAACCTCGTTGCCGCCGGGCCGCTGCGCACCATGGCGGCGAAGAGCATCTCCGGATTCGAAGACTTCGAGGCGCTGTGGGTCACTCGGGCGCCGCTCGGCTGGGATGTTGAGGACACCGAGCCGGCGGCCAAAGCCTGCGTGGCCCTGCTGTCGGACTGGTTCCCGCGCACCTCGGGAGAGATCGTGCACGTCGACGGCGGATTCCACGCCGTCGGGGCCTGACTGCCTGGATCCTGATTGGCTAGACCCTGACTCCGCGCTTGGCCAGGAAGGGCCGCGGGTTCACCGGAGCGCCGCCGACGTGCACCTCGAAGTGCAGGTGCGGGCCGGTCACCGCGCCGGTCGAACCCACCTTGCCGATGACCTCGCCGGCGGTGACTCGACCTCCGGTCACGACGAACTTCGAGAGGTGGGAGTACGTCGTGACCGCGCCGCCGGCGTGCCGGATCCGGATCTGCTTGCCGTAGCCGCTGTAGTAGGCGGCGAAGATGACGACGCCGTCGGATGCGGCCCGAACGGGCGTCCCATGAGAGGCGCCGAAGTCGAGCCCCTCGTGCAGCCGGCCCCATCGCGAGCCGTAGGGCGAGGTCACCGGACCACCGCTCGGTCGGGTCCACCGCACTGTGCGGACGACGGGCTTGCGGGGATTGACCGGCAGCCGTCGGGCGTCGCTGCGGGACGCCCGGGGGGGCGTGCGGCGAGCCAGCACCGGTGACGCAGTGAGGGTCGCGGTGTCCTCGCCCAGCAGGCTGGCCAGCCGCGCCGCGCCGACCTCAGTGGCCGCGAAGCCGTCGAAGGCCGGTGCGCTGTGCGCCGCCACCTGAGGAGAGGTAGCCGCGCTCATCTCCGGACCGGCCGCCTGGTGCCCGGCTACGGCGATGACCACGGCAAGCAGCAGGGGCCCGGTCAGCCCTTCCCGCCGCGGGCGGAGCCGGTGGGTCCGAAAAGCGAAGCGCAAGCGCGCGAGGGGCGAACGACGCACGAACAAGGAGGACACGCGGAAGGGTTCCGTCCGATCGGTGACATGGCGACGGCCGTCGCGGGCGTACAGGCCCGGGCGGCCGTAGGGGTGTCGGGAGGTGGTTCTGGGCCGACGCCGTGACCTAATCGTAACCGATGTGGACGTTTGCGGGCAAACTACGCAGGCTCGCTAGCCGACGGTCTGGGACCCCGGTGCGCTGCGCCGGCGAGCCGGCACCACCGGCGGCCGGCTCTGATCGCTGGCGTCGGCGATCGAGGTGACCCCAGCCGAGATCGTGGTCCCGTCGGCGTCGAGGTGGGCAAATGCCGCCACGATCTCGTGCACGACCCGGCCGTCGATGGGCAGCGAGAGATGGCCCGCGCCGCGGACGAAGACGTTGCGCGCGTTGAGGTCCGGATGGTCGATGCGAGCGGACGCCTTGGGTACGACGAGCTCGTCGAGGTCGCTCCAGAAGGCGATGAAACGCGTTCGGCACTGGGGCGCCGGCTCTGCTAGCTCGCGGACGACCGCGGAACCCACTCGCAGCGACTTCACCGCTCGGCCGACGAAGAGGTGAGCGGTGCGAGTGCCGCTGTGCGGAGTGCCCAGCGTGGCGAGGGTGTGGATGCGCTCGTCGCCGGCGAGCCGTTGGACGTAGTAGCGCGCCACGAGGCCACCCATCGAGTGACCCACGACGTGCACCCGTTCGAACCCGGTCTCCTCGCACAGCTGGTCGACGAGCACCTTCAGCCGCTGCGCCGCCCGGGGGACGTCGTGCGTCAGCACGTTGTAGTTCATCGTCACGACCCGGCCGAACCCCCTGCGGTGCAGCGCGCGCCGGAGCAGCGTGAAGATGGATCGGTTGTCCACCCAGCCGTGCACGAGGACGATCGGCGTACCGGCTGCCTCGACGTCACCGAGGATGAGGCTGCGTTTCACCGGGTCCAAGCCACGCAGCGAGTACCGGTCGGCACCCTTGCGGGTGCGCTCACGCAGTGCGCCCATCGGGTACAGCGCCGCGTGCGCTGCCGCCCACACGATTTCAATGCCGGTGCCTCTCAGCCCGGCCGGGCTGAGAATGGCCCGCGCACTGTCTCGCGCGGCCGAACCAGCCCGTATCGCTGTGTCTCTCACTGAGCTCCTGCACGTGGCGGGGTCATGGCTGTGAAGAGGTAGTACCCGAAACGTAGCCGATGATCACCACCCTCGGCGGGAGGTCGCGGTTACGCCTGGCGGCCCGGCTACAAGCCGTCTGGCGGGCGAGCGTCGGTGAGGGTCTGGGGGTTCGGGCAGCCGTCCAGAGGGTCCGCAGCCGCCGTCGGTCGCCCACCCCCAGTCGGATCGACGAAGAGCCGTTTGCTCGCTGCGCGGACAGGGAGCAGCAGAAGTCCTTCGCCGCCACCGACGCGACGCCCCGCGGCGTCGTAGCGAGCGGTCTCGGCATCGACCCAGCCGCCGTCCGCGGGGCAGAACGCGACCGGGTCACCGATGACGATCAGTCCCGTCCGGCGGTCCACCCAGCCGGTGCCGTCGGGCAGTGCGGTGACTTCGCCGTCGGCGTACTGATCGAGCGGTCCGTGGTCGACGAAGGGCGGGCCCGGCGTAGACGGGCGGAGCAGCAGGTAGGTGACGCCGGCGAGGACGATCGCCCCGCCGAAGGCGAGTGCCCACAGGATCCACGGCAGCCCCAGCTGCGAGCGGATGATGATCTTGCGGTTGGCGGCCTTCCGCGGCAGGTAGCCGAAGCGCTCACCTGTCTCCGGGTCGACGGGCACACCACCGCCCACCGGCACGGCAGGCCGCTGTGCTTGCTGTGCTCGCTGTGCTTGCTTGGCAGGCTGTGCTTGCTGTACTTCCTTGGCGGGCTCCGCCCGCTGTGGCTCGTCGGTCACCGCAGGCTTCCCGGGAGCGGTGCTGACCATCGGTGCTCGCGCGTTCTGAGCCGTTGCGGGCGGTCGATGCCGCGCAGCCGAGCGATCTCCGCGGCGACGACCGGACCGAGCTGCTCCGGGACTGAGGGCGACGTGGCGTCGGCCAGACCCAGGGCGAGGAGGTCCGCCGGGGTGAGCCGGAGCCGACTCGCCGCGTCGGCCAGGGTCACCCGAAGCGCCGCTGCCGCACCCTCCGGTGCCAGCGCGGTGAAGTAGGCGTTCTCCGTCACGAGAACGACATCGCAGACGGCTGCGGCGAGCGCACCTCCCGACCCGCCTTCCCCAACCAGCACAGCGACCGTGGGTGGACCGGTGCCGAGCAGCGCGTCGACGGCGTCGGCGATCGCACTGGCGATACCCGTCGCCTCAGCCTGCGGGCTCACATCAGCGCCGGGAGTGTCGACGACCGTCACCAGCGGCACGTCGAGGCGGTGGGCCAGCCGCGCGGCTCGCTCGAGCAGGCGGTAGCCGGCCGCAGTCGGTCGGCCATGCTTCGCCGCAGCCACCGCCACAGCGACTACGGTGCCCGCTCCGGCCAGGTTGCCGACTCGAGCGGCCACTGAGCGGTCGTCAGCTGGACATCGCAGTGGCGAGGCGTCCGCCAGCAGCTGCTCGAGCAGCGCGACTCCGGATGGTGCAGTAGAAGTGCGGGCGCGTAGCACCTGGTCGAGTCCGGTGTGGACCCCCGGGCTCTCGTCCCGGGGATCTTGGACGCCGGGCCGACCCGGGGTGCGGACGGCGGTACTGGGGCGGCCAAGATCTCCAGGCGGGGGTGGGCGGAGCAACTGGAGCCATCGGGTCAGGGCGGCGCCGACCTCGGCCGGGTCAACGATCTCGTCGACCAGTCCGGCGGCGAGGGCGGAGTCCGCGGTGTGGCTGCCCGCCGGCAGCGGCTCGCCCGTCACGGCCTCGACTACTCGCGGGCCGGCAAAGCCGACAGTGGCTCCGGCAATCGCGAGGCGCACGTCCGCGCGGCTCACCACGCCGACGAAGACGCCGCCGGTTGTCGGATGGTCGGCTACTGCGATGTGGGGTACGCCGGCGGTGCCGAGCCGGCGCAACGCCAGCTGGGCGCGCGCGATCCCGACGAGCGCCGCGTTGCCTTCCTGCAGCCGAGTGCCTCCGGTGCGCACGAAGGAGACCAACGGCTCCCGGTACTCCTCGGCCAGCGCGCACGCCTCGGCGAACGCCGTGGCGTCGAGCTCGCCGAAGCTGCCGCCGTACGCGGTGAAGTCCCACACGCAGGCGACAACCTTGACCCCGCCGATCTCACCGATGGCGTAGCGGACGACCTCGGCGGGGGAGTAGCCCGGCCAGCGGAGGGGATTCCGTCCCGTCCGCTCGTAGCGCGGGAAGGAGAAGCGCTGGAGCAGCCCGTCGCGCCAGTCGTCCACCCCGGTAGCATCGCACCAACGAGTCGGGCGTAGCGTCCGCGAGTGATGCCGAGGAGGTGTGGCGATGGCCAGCGGTGGTCGCATCCGCGTCGTGGTCGCCAAGCCTGGCCTCGACGGGCACGACCGGGGCGCCAAGGTGGTCGCGCGGGCGCTGCGTGACGCGGGCATGGAGGTCATCTACACCGGCCTGCACCAGACCCCCGAGCAGATCGCCGACACCGCGATCCAGGAGGATGCCGACTGCGTCGGGCTGTCGGTCCTGTCCGGCGCCCACATGGCGCTGTTCCCCCGCCTCATCGACCTGCTCACCGAGCGCGGCGCGGGCGACATCGTGGTCTTCGGCGGCGGCATCATCCCCGCTGCGGACATCCCCGAGCTCGAGGCGATCGGCGTTCGCAAGATCTTCACCCCGGGCGCGACGACCACCGACATCATCGACTGGGTGCGCACCCATGTCGGGGAGCCGACACCGGCGTAAGGCAGGAGCGTTTCCAGCCGTGTCGAACGAACGCGCATGAAGACTCGGCGTGGGGGCATCCGTCGTACCGCCTGCTGGTCGGTGCTGGTGGCGTTAGGAGCGATCCTCGTTGCGCCCGCGTCGGCCGCGCCGGTGCCCGAAGGAGCCGAGCACTCCGAGCACTACTTTCCTTCGGCAGACGGTACGACGTTGCACGCCGACGTCTTCCTGCCGGAGGGCCGCAAGGGCAAGGTGCCGGTCATCCTGCTGGTCAGCCCCTACACCGCGACCGGGGCGAACGAGCAGGGCCCAGCGGTGAACTACGAGACATTTCTCAACGACGGCGACGTGTTTCGCCGCGGCTATGCGTGGGTGCAGGTCAGCCTGCGCGGTGTCGGCGGCAGCGGTGGTTGTGGGGACATGGGCGGTCGCGGCGAGCAAGCCGACGCCAAGGCCGCAGTCGAGTGGGCCGCGGCGCAGCCCTGGTCCACCGGCAAGGTCGGCATGTGGGGCGTGTCGTACGACGCCTGGACCCAGATCATGGCGCTGGCCACCAAGCCCAAGGGCCTGGCCGCGGCCGTAGTCGCCTCTCCGCTCATCGACTTCTACCGCGGCCTTTACATGAACGGCGTGCACTACGCCCAGTTCTGGCACGCGACCACCGGCCTGTACGCCGTCGGCGACCTGACGCCACCCAGCGTCTACGCACCGCCGGAGCAGCAGGTCAACGCGCTGACCGGGACAGCCATGCGCGCCGACTGCTATGCGACCAACCTGGTGCAGGCCGCCCAGCCGGGCCGGACGTCGGCGTACTGGCGGGAGCGTGACCTGGTTGCTCGGGCAGCGGGCAGCACGGTGCCGGTGCTGTGGTCGCACGGCTTCCTCGACGCGAACACGAAGCCGGACAACTTCCTCGACGTCTACTCGGCTCTGCGCGGGCCACGGCGGGCCCGGTTCGGCCAGTTCGCCCACCGCGGCGCGGACTCCGGTGCGATCGGCAGGGAGGGTGGCCTCGAGCAGTCGATCCGGTGGTTCGACCGCTACCTCAAGGGCATCCGCCCGTCGGTCGCCGACGCGCCGGTCGAGGTGCAGCAGGGCGACGGCCGCTGGCGCGCGGAGCAGCAGTGGCCGCCGGCGGATGTCCGGCGTCTCTCGCTGCCGCTGCGACCGGGTGCCTACCGGGATGCGCCGGGCAACATGGCGCTCGGTACATCGCCCGGCGTCAACTCCGGTGTCGGGCGCTGGACCGTGACGCAGGCGCTGCCCTACGACGCGCACCTGGCCGGCGTCGCGAGGGTCACTGCGCGACTCGACCTCGCTGGTCCGACCGCCAACCTCGTCGCGCTCGTTTATGACATGGACCCGGAGGGTCCAGCCCGGCTCATCACCCGAGGGGCGTCGACCGTCACCGGGGACGGCCAGGTTGCCTTCGACCTCTACCCGCAGGACTGGCGGCTGCCAGCCGGCCATCACCTGGGGACGCTGCTGACGGGTGCCGATGACTCCTGGTTCGACCCAGGGCACAGCGGCCTGGACGTCCAGGTGGTCACCGCCTCACTGTCGGTGCCGTTCCTGCGCTACGACCGGGATGCCGAGCCCTACCTCGAGGGCGATCCGGGAGTCGACGTCGACCAGGCCCGCGGCACGTCCTTCCCCTCGCAGACGATTGACGCCGGGATGGTGCGTGGGCCGCTTCCCCCGCGGATGGTCCGCCGGCCGAGCCGGTAGCCGCTTTCACCGGACGACCGGCCGCCGGGCTACGCTTCGCGGCGCTGTGCCGCCCGGAGCTGCTGACCTGACCCGAGGGATGTCTGTGGACCTTTACGAGTACCAGGCCAAGGAGCTCTTCGTCACGCACGGCGTGCCGACCACTCCCGGCTCGGTGGCCACTACCGCTGCCGAGGCCCGCTCGATCACCGAGGGGATCGGCGCGCAGGTTGTCGTCAAGGCCCAGGTCAAGACAGGCGGGCGGGGCAAGGCCGGCGGAGTGAAGCTGGCCGAGGATCCCGCTGACGCCGAGGCCAAGGCGGAGGCGATCCTCGGCATGGACATCAAGGGCCACACGGTGCACAAGGTGCTCGTGGCCGAGGCGAGCGACATCGCCGAGGAGTACTACGTCTCGTTCCTCCTCGACCGATCCAACCGCAGCTTCCTCGCGATGTGCTCTCGCGAGGGCGGTGTCGAGATCGAGGTCGTCGCGGTGGAGAATCCGGACGCGCTCGCGAAGATCCCGGTCAGCGCGCTCACCGGCTGCGACCTGGCCAAGGCCCGCGAGATCGTCATGGCGGCGAAGCTCCCCCCCGAGGTGCTGGACGAGGCCGCGGCCCTGGTCGTGAAGCTCTGGGATCTCTTCGTCGCAGAAGACGCGACGCTGGTTGAAGTCAACCCGCTGGTGAAGACGCCGGACGGCCGCGTGCTGGCTCTCGACGGCAAGGTGACGCTCGACGAGAACGCCCGGTTTCGGCACCCCGCCCACGAGTCCTTCGTCGATGCGGCGGCGAACGACCCGCTCGAAGCTCAGGCGAAGGCGCTCGACCTCAACTACGTCAAGCTCGACGGAGAGGTCGGCATCATCGGCAACGGTGCGGGCCTGGTCATGAGCACCCTCGACGTCGTGGCCTACGCCGGCGAAGAGCACGGCGGCGTACGGCCGGCCAACTTCCTCGACATCGGCGGCGGCGCGTCGGCGGAGGTGATGGCCAACGGTCTGCAGATCGTCCTCGGCGACCCAGCCGTGAAGAGCGTCTTCGTCAACATCTTCGGCGGTATCACCCAGTGCGACGCGGTCGCCAACGGCATCGTGCAAGCGTTCGGGATGCTCGGTGACGTGAGCAAGCCGGTCGTCGTACGCCTCGACGGGAACAACGCCGAGGAGGGCCGGCGGATTCTCGCCGCCGCCGCACTTCCGGGCTTGCGTCCGGTCGACACCATGGACGGCGCGGCGCAGCTCGCCGCCGAGCTGGCGCACCAGGGAGCCTGAGCAGATGGCCATCTTCCTCACCGAGTCGAGCCGGATCCTCGTACAGGGGATCACCGGGTCGGAGGGCACCAAGCACACCCGGCGCATGGTTGCCTCGGGCTCGCAGGTCGTCGCGGGAGTGACGCCGGGCAAGGCTGGCCAGGACGTCGACGGCATTCCCGTCTTCGGCTCTGTTGCTGACGCCGTCGACGCGACGGGCGCCGACGTCTCGGTGGTGTTCGTGCCGCCGAAGTTCGCCAAGGCCGCCGTCATCGAGGCGGCCGATGCCGGTGTTGCGCTCATCGTTGCGATCACTGAGGGCATCCCAGTGCACGACACCGCCGGCTTCTGGGCCCACGTCGAGTCCCTCGGCGGCGCGACCCGGCTGATCGGGCCCAACTGCCCGGGCATCATCAGCCCCGGCAAGTCCAACGCCGGCATCATCCCCGCCGACATCACCCCGCCGGGCCGGGTCGGGCTGGTCAGCAAGAGCGGCACGTTGACCTACCAGCTGATGTACGAGCTCCGTGAGTTCGGCTTCTCGACCGCCGTCGGGATCGGTGGCGATCCCGTGGTCGGCACCACGCACATCGACTGCCTCCAGGCCTTCCAGGACGACCCGGACACCGACGCGATCGTGATGATCGGCGAGATCGGCGGTGACGCCGAGGAGCGGGCCGCGGCCTACATCGCGGACAACGTCACCAAGCCGGTCGTGGGCTACATCGCCGGGTTCACCGCTCCTGAGGGCAAGACCATGGGCCACGCCGGCGCCATCGTCTCCGGGTCGAGCGGTACGGCGGAGGCGAAGAAGGACGCGCTGGAGAAGGTCGGCGTCCGGGTCGGGAAAACCCCGTCGGAGACCGCCCGGCTGATGGCCGAGGTCATGCGAGGGCTCTAGCGCTCGAGTTGGCTGTCACCCACGACCGCTAACCGGTGGGCGTGTCGTCGCGCCCAAACCGCGCGACGAAACGCCGACCGGTTTGCGGTGGTGGTGCGAAGACTCGTGGAACAGTCGGGGTGTGACGCAGACCGCTCGGCCAGCCGCCCAGGCCCGTGGCGTGCGTACGACGACGCCCCCGCCGCCCCCGCCGCCGATTGGCCTCGTGCCGGCCGCGGTGACTGCGGCGTGCACGGCAGCTGCGTTGGGGCTCCTCGCGGCCGAGACCATGGTGCTCCTCGCCTGGGCCAGCGACGGCCGGTCGGCAGTTGATGCCATTCCTGCTGCCAAGGCCGGCCTGCTCGGTTGGCTGCTCGCGCACGGTGCGACGGTGTCGCTGCCAGAAGGCGCGCTGTCCGTCGCGCCGCTGGGGCTGACTGCCCTTCTCGCTGTCTTTCTGGCTCGGGCCGGCGCCTCCGTCGTACGCCGGACGCGGCCGGTCGACCCGATCTCGGCAGTCATGGCAGGTGCCGCCGTCGGAGTGCCCTACGGCCTGCTCGCAGCGCTCGTCACAGGGCCAGCGGCCCTCCACGGGGCTCGACCGGCTCCGGTCGCCACGATGGTGGCAGCTCTCGCGCTGGGCTCGACCGCGGGCGCGGTGGGTGCCGCCCGTGAGGCCGGTTTCGACCGGGTGATGGCGCGGTTGCCCGACCCCGTGCGCGCCGTGGGTGCCGCGGCCGCGGTGGCCGTGCTCGTCCTCGTCGGCACCGGTGCGCTGGCCGCAGGCGGATCGCTCGCCGCCCACTCCCGCCGGGCCGCCCAGCTGACCCAGGACCTCGATGTCGGAGTGGCCGGCGCAGCGATGCTCCTCGTGCTGAGTCTCTCGCTGGCCCCCACCGCCGTCGTGTGGGGGGCGGCGTACGCGCTGGGCACCGGCTTCGCGCTCGGCGCCGGCACCTCGATCGCGCCGACGGGTGTCCGCCTCGGTCCGGTACCGGCCTTTCCACTCTTCGCGGCGTTGCCGGGTGAGGGGCCGGCGCCGTCGATCTCGCTCCTCCTCCTGCTCGGGCCGATCGCGGCAGGCGTCCTGGCCGCGCTGGTGGTTGTACGCCGGATGCCGGGCCGTTCCGCTGCTGCGCATTGCGCGTTGGCCCTCGCTGCCGGTCTTGCGGTCGGCCTCGTGACTGCGCTCGCCTGCGTCGCCGTCAGTGGTGGTCTCGGCCCGGGTCGGCTGGCTGTCGCGGGACCTTCGCCGTGGGTCACCGGGCTTGCCGCGGCCGAGTGGGTGGGGCTGGGTGCTGCGGCGACGGCTTACGTCGTGTCGTCCCGGCAGCACCGATCTCCTGCCTGAGCTGATGCCGCGGTCCCGCGCGTGCTCCGGCGACTATCGTGTCCCGCACCGTCGCCAAGAAGCTGGAGCCCGGAGGTTGTGATGCCCGCCCGGCTCGTCGTCCTGGCCTCCGGGGAGGGCACCAACCTGCAGGCGCTGCTTGATGCCTGCACGGACCCGGCTTGGGGCGCGTCTGTCGTCGCGGTGGGGGCCGACCGCGAGGGAACCAAAGCCGTCGCTCGGGCGGAGTCGGCTGGCATTGCGACGTTCGTCGTACGCCTCGGTGACTGCGCTGATCGATCGGACTTCGATCGGCGCACTGCCGAGGCGATCGCGGAGCATGAGCCGGATCTCGTCGTCCTCGCCGGCTACATGAAGCTGCTCGGCCCTGCGGTGCTCGAACGATTTCCGATGCGCGTCGTCAACACTCATGCCGCACTGCTCCCGGCATTCCCCGGGGCGACTCCGGTGGCCGACACCCTCGCCTACGGCGTCAAGGTCACCGGCGCGACGGTGCACTTCGTCGATGCCGGGACTGACACCGGTCCGGTTATCGCGCAGCGGGCGGTCGAGGTCCACGACGAGGACGACGAGCAGACCCTGCACGCGCGCATCAAGGACGTGGAGCGGTCATTGCTCGTGGACACCGTCGGTCGACTCGCTCGGGGGACCGTTCGCTTCGACGGAAGGAAGGTGCTGCTGTGACCGCCGAGGACCGCCGACCGGTGCGCCGAGCACTCGTGAGCGTCTACGACAAGACCGGCCTGCTCGACCTGGCGCGCGGTCTCGTCGAGCACGGCGTCGAGATCGTCTCCACTGGTTCGACGGCAGCGCAGATCGCCGCGGCGGGCCTGCCGGTCACCGCGGTGAGTGACCTGACCGGTTTTCCGGAGTGCCTCGACGGCCGGGTGAAAACGTTGCACCCCAAGGTGCACGCGGGCATCCTCGCCGACCTCCGTCTCGACGACCACGTCCGACAGCTCGCTGAGCTCGGCGTCGCGGCCTTCGAGCTGGTCGTGGTGAACCTCTATCCCTTTGCAGAGACGGTCGCCTCCGGCGCGACATCTGACGAGTGTGTCGAGCAGATCGACATCGGCGGGCCGACGATGGTGCGCGCTGCGGCGAAGAACCACCCGAGCGTCACGGTCGTCGTGTCTCCGCAACGCTACGTCGAGGTGCTCGCGGCGGTGGCCGACGGCGGCACGACGATCGAGCAGCGGAAGCGGCTCGCCGCAGAGGCTTTTGCGCACACCGGTGCGTACGACGTGGCCGTCGCATCGTGGTTTGCGAGCGGCTACGCACCGGCTGATGCGGAGCCGTTCCCCGTCTTCCTGGGTGCGACCTGGCGACGCGCTGACGTCCTGCGGTACGGAGAGAACCCGCACCAGGCCGCGGCCATCTACACCAGTGATGATCCGCGCCCGGGTCTGGCCCACGCCGAGCAGCTGCACGGAAAGCAGATGTCGTACAACAACTACGTCGACACTGACGCTGCCCGTCGTGCGGCGTATGACTTCGACGACCCCTGCGTCGCGATCATCAAGCACGCCAACCCCTGCGGCATCGCCATCGGCGCGGAGGTAGCGGAGGCGCACCGCAAGGCGCATGCATGTGACCCGGTGTCCGCCTTCGGCGGGGTCATCGCCGCCAACCGCCCCGTCACGGTGGAGATGGCCCGTCAGGTGGCCGAGATCTTCACCGAGGTCATCGTCGCTCCGTCGTACGACGACGGGGCGGTCGAGGTGCTCGCCGGCAAGCCGTCGATTCGGGTGCTGCGCTGCCCCGATATCCAGGCCGGCGCGCGGCTAGAGATGCGTCCGGTGAGCGGCGGCCTGCTGCTGCAGACCGCCGACACCTTCGCCCCAGGCGACGAGCCGACGACGTGGACCAACCAGACCGATGTCGCGGTCGATCCGGAGACGATGGCAGATCTTGTCTTCGCCTGGCGCGCCTGTCGGGCCGTCAAGTCCAACGCGATCCTGCTCGCGGCGGACGGTGCGACGGTCGGCGTCGGCATGGGGCAGGTCAACCGCGTCGACGCGGCGCGCCTGGCCGTGGCCCGCGCCGGCGACCGGGCCAAGTCGGCGGTCGCCGCGAGTGACGCGTTCTTCCCGTTTGCCGACGGTCTCGAGGTCCTCATCGAGGCGGGGGTCCGGGCGGTTGTCGAGCCTGGCGGCTCGGTGCGCGACGCCGAGGTCGTCGAGGCCGCCGAACGCGCCGGTGTCGCGCTCTTCTTCACCGGCACTCGGCACTTCTTCCACTAGGTGGACGACCAGCTCGACGTCGACCTCGCGCGAGCCGACCTGTCGGGCCAGGAGCTGCGGGGAGTCACCTTCACCCGGTGCCGACTCCTCGATGCGGACCTCACTGAGTTGGTGACCTACGGGTGCGTCTTCGACGAATGTGACTTCTCCGGGGCCCGACTCAATGTCTCCGAGCATCACGCCACGGCGTTTCTGCGCTGCACGTTTCGTCGTACGTCGTTCTTCGGCGCACTGCTCGACGGCTGCAAGCTCACTGGCTCGGCGTTCGTCGACTGCGAGCTTCGTCCGCTGACGGTGTCGGGTGGCGACTGGTCCTACGTCGCGCTCCGCGGCCAGCAGCTGGCCGGGATAGGGCTGCGAGGAGTGCGTCTCCGCGAGGCCGACCTGTCCGAGAGCGACCTGACCGGCGCCGACCTGCGTGAGGCAGACCTGAGCCACGCGCGCCTTCACCACACGCGGCTGCGCGATGCCGACCTCCGCGGCGCCGACCTGACCGCCGTCGACCTGCGTGGCCTCGACCTCAGCGGGGTGCGAATCGAACTCGCCCAGGCGGTCGCGGTCGCGGCGGCGTACGGCGCCGTCGTCGACTGAGGGCTGGCAGACTGCGCTCCATGAGCGCACGCATGCTGCCCGGTGGTCCCGTCTCCGCAGCGGTCTTCGCCGACCTCGTTCCGCGAATTGCTGCGCTGCGCAAGGCCGGCCGCGCGCCGGGCCTCGGCACCGTCTTGGTGGGCGACGACTCGGCGAGTGCGGGATACATCGGCGTGAAGATGGCGAAGGCGGCCGAGCTCGGGATCACCAGCCCACATCGGCACTTGCCGCCGGATGCGACAACCGCCGACGTGGTCGCTGCGATCCGCGAGCTCAACGACGATGCGACAGTCGACGCGATGCTGGTTCAGCACCCGACGCCGCCGCAGGTCGACTTCGAGGCTGCGCTGCTCGAGATGGACCCGGACAAGGACGTCGACGGGCTGCACCCGGTCAACATGGGTCGGCTCGCGTTGGGCATGCCAGGTCCGGTGCCGTGCACGCCGGCCGGCATCGAGGCGCTGCTCGCCTTCCACGAGATACCGGTGGCCGGCCGGGAGGTCTGCATCCTCGGTCGCGGTACGACGCTCGGCCGCCCGCTCGCCCTGTTGCTGACGCAGAAGCGGCCGACGGCCAACGCCGCGGTCACCGTGGTGCACACAGGCGTGCCCGACTGGGCGTCGTACACCCGTCGCGCGGAGATCGTCATCGCAGCGGCGGGCGTCCCGGGGATTTTGCAGCCGGAGCACATCTCGCCCGGAGCTGTCGTCGTCGGCGGGGGAGTCCGCTACGAGGGTCGCCGACTGCTCCCCGACGTCGACGAGCGCTGCGAGGACGTGGCTGGCGCCATCACGCCACGAGTCGGGGGCGTCGGCCCCACGACAGTGGCGATGCTGTTCCGAAACTGCGTCGAAGCGGCCGAGCGCCGTGCTGGACTGACCCACGGCACCTAGTGCGGGAGAGGTTCAAGCAGACGACTGGCTAGCTGATGCGTCGTACGCCCACCGGCGGCGCGCTCGTGCGTGGCGTTGAGGACGCTGCCCGCGGCGCAGGCGGGGTCGACGTACGCGAAGCCGCAGCGCCGCTCGGCTCCACGGCCGCGGGACCGGCGGTGCTCGGCGTTCCTGGATCGGCGGGGGTCTCCGGCAGCGGGCGTACGACGCCAGCCGCGATAACCTCGTTGGCCAGCTTGGCCCGGCGGTTGGTGCCCTCAGGGATGCGGAACTTCTGGTAGAGCCGGAGGAGGTGCTGCTTGACCGCAGCCTCGGTGACCACGAGCTCGTCGGCGATCTCTCGGGCGCTCGCTGGTGCGACGAAGGCGTCCTGGCGCAGTGCGGGCCGGCACAGCGCAGTCAGCACCTCGAGCTCGCGGCGGGTGAGGTCCGGGGCGCTGATGCGCCGGATCTCCATCGTGTCGACGGCAGCGGGCCCGTCGGCCACCTCGGCCAGACCCCCCACGCGCGCCCGGGCAGTCCCGAACGAGATCACGTCGCCGGTGTGCAGCGTTCGACGTCCGACTGGACGACCATTGACCCGTGTGCCGTTGGACGACAGACCGAGGTCCTCGACGTAGACGTGGGGGCCGCGGCGAACCAGCTCAGCGTGGAGGCGGGACACCGTGGGATCTTCGAGTGCGATGTCGACGCCCTGGCCGCGGCCGACCGTGGTGACATCCGTCGCGAGCTCCACGACATCACCGGAGTCTTCCAGCCTGAGGAACGGCACTCCCACGGTCACTACCTCCACTCGAGATGCAACGGCGGCTTCCCTTCCCTGGCGGTCAGCCGCACCTGCCTATCGGGTACCCCGGCCATGCCCGGCCGAACCGCTTTTTGTCGTGGCCACGCCGGTAGTGCGTAGACTCCGGCCCGGAATCGGGAGGACTCGACACCCATGGACAAGCCCGCCAAGGGGCTCGCTGACGTCGTAGCCGCATCGACTGCTCTGTCTGACATCGACGGTCGCGCCGGGAAGCTGTTCTATCGTGGCTACGACATCCACGACCTCGCCGGCCGCATCAGCTTTGAGGAGTGCGTCCATCTGCTCCTCCGGGGCAGCCTCCCCACGGCTGAAGAGCTCGCGAGCCTGACGGCCGAGCTCGACGGCGCGCGGACTCTGCCGGCGCGAGTCGATGGGATCGCGCGGCACCTCGCCGCCGACGCGTCGCCGATGGAGGCGTTGCGCACGCTGCTGTCCGTGCTGAGCCTGAGTGATCCTGACAAGGACAGCAATGAACCTGCGGCCAACCAGCGCAAGGCGGTCCGGCTGATCGCTGCGATGCCGACCCTCGTTGCTCGCTACCACCACGGTCGATCCGGCACGACGATGCCCGACGCCGATCCTGCGCTGTCGATCGCCGGGAACTTCCTCCTCCAGATCACGGGCCGCCGACCTGAGCGGCAGGCAGCAGACGCCTTCGACGAGTGCTTGGTGCTGCACGCCGACCACACGATGAACGCATCCACCTTCGCCTGCCGAGTGTGCGCAGCGACGTTGTCGGACATGCACTCGGCAGTCGTCGCCGGCATCGGCACGCTGAAGGGTCCCTTGCACGGCGGTGCTAACGAGGCCGTCATGAAGTCCCTGCTTGAGATCGGCGCCCTTCCAGACGTCGAAGGATGGGTGCGTTCGGAGCTCGACGCCGGCAAGAAGCTCATGGGATTCGGTCACCGGGTGTACAAGACGGAAGATCCCCGGGCGACTCATCTGCGAAAGCTCAGCAAGACGCTGGGGGAGCTCGCAGGCAACACCGAGTGGTACGAGATGTCGATAGCGATGGAGAAGCTCGTCCTCGAGATCAAGGGGCTCTATCCCAACGTCGACTTCTTCGCGGCCAGCGTCTACCACTCCCTGGGCATCCCGACCGACCTCTTCACGCCCGTGTTCGCGATCTCGCGGATGGCCGGGTGGACCGCGCACGTCATCGAGCAGCACGCCGACAACCGGCTGATCCGCCCGGACAGCGAGTACGTCGGCGAACGCGACCAGAAGTGGATCCCGATCGGGGAGCGCGGGCTGTGACCTGCCCCCCGACGGCGCGGCGACCGTGAGCCCCGGCGCTGCCGCCGACGCGCCCGATCTGGGTCCTTTGCTCGATCCCGCCCATCTGGTGGTCGCCCGGCTGCCTACCGGCTGGCAGCCGGCGCAGCCCATCGATGGCTTTTCCGCTGTGATCGACGACGGCAACGAGACCACCCTGGTCTGCAGCGAAGCAGCTCTCGGCGAGATCGGCGCGGACGTCACCGAGAGCGAGCACGGGTGGCGGCGGATCACCTTTGCCGGTCCCTTGCCGTGGGAGCTCGTCGGATTTCTTGCCGATGTCGCCGGGCGACTTGCCGCTGCCCGGATCCCGTTGGCCGCTATGGCCGGTTTCACGACCGACCACGTGCTGGTGCGGGCGGCTCACGCCGATCTCGCGGTGGCGGTGTTGAGCGGGCAGCCGCCACCTCCTCGGAGGATCGGTGTGGCGCCGTGACGCGTCCTTCGCGCCTCGCCAACGAGGTGCCGGTCGTCCTGGTCCTCACGCTGGCTGCAGCGGGTCTCATCGCCGTCTCGCAGGGCTTCTGGCGACGCGGTTTGGGCGTCGTCGCAGGAGCCCTGCTCGTCGCCGCGGTTCTACGCCTCGCCTTGCCCACCCGCCGTGCCGGGCTCCTCGCCGTGCGCGGCAAGGCTCTCGACGTCGTCGTCCTCGGGGTCTTCGGCGGTGCGATGCTTCTGCTCGCAGCCGTGGTGCCACCACCTCGTTAGAGTCCTCTCCGCAAGCACCCACCGCAAAGAAGAGGTCCGCTGATGGCCCGAACGCCCGTCAACGTCACTGTCACCGGCGCAGCCGGGCAGATCGGCTACGCCCTGCTCTTCCGGATCGCCTCCGGGCACCTGCTCGGCCCGCAGACGCCGGTACGGCTACGGCTGCTGGAGATCGCGCCGGCGCTGAAGGCGGCGGAAGGTACCGCGATGGAGCTCGACGACTGCGCCTTCCCCTTGCTGGCCGGCATCGACATCACCGACGACGCCACCGCCGCCTTCGACGGTGTCAACGTCGCGCTCCTCGTTGGCGCGCGGCCTCGCACCGCCGGGATGGAGCGCGGTGACCTGCTCTCCGCCAACGGCGGGATATTCAAGCCACAGGGTGCGGCGATCAACGCTGGTGCTGCCTCCGACGTGCGCGTTCTCGTCGTGGGCAATCCGGCCAACACCAACGCGTTGATCGCCCAGTCTCATGCTCCCGACGTACCGCGCGAGCGATTTACGGCGATGACTCGTCTCGACCACAACCGGGCCCTGTCTGTGCTGTCCAAGAAAACCGACACGCCGGTCTCCGACATCACCCGCATGACGATCTGGGGCAACCACTCAGCGACGCAGTATCCCGATCTCTTCCACGCGGAGGTCGCCGGTAAGAACGCAGCCGAGCTGGTTGGCGACCAGGCGTGGCTGGAGAATGACTTCATCCCCACGGTTGCCAAGCGCGGGGCAGCGATCATCGAAGCGCGCGGGGCGTCATCTGCTGCCAGCGCTGCCAACGCAGCCATTGACCATGTCTTCAGCTGGGTCAATGGCACTCCCGACGGGGACTGGGTGTCGGTCGCGCTGCCGTCGGACGGCTCATACGGCGTGCCCGACGGACTCATCTCGTCGTTTCCTGCCATGAGCCGCGGCGGTGAGTGGGAGATCGTTCAGGGGCTGGAGATCGACGAGTTCTCCCGGGGCCGTATCGACGCGAGTGTGGCTGAGCTCGTGGAAGAGCGCGACGCCGTGCGCGAGCTCGGCCTCATCTGACCTGCTGGACTGCCCCGACCCACTTTCGCGTCCCCGAGGAGCACATCCCGCATGGCGAAGATCAAGGTAGCCAACCCCGTCGTCGAGCTGGACGGCGACGAGATGACGCGCATCATCTGGTCCTTCATCAAGGAACAGCTGATCGTTCCCTACCTCGATGTGGACCTGAAGTACTTCGACCTCGGCATTGAGAGCCGGGATGGCACAGACGACCAGATCACGGTCGACGCGGCCAACGCCATCAAGCAGTACGGCGTGGGAGTGAAGTGCGCCACGATCACTCCCGACGAGGCGCGCGTCACCGAGTTCGGCCTGAAGAAGATGTGGAAGTCACCCAACGGCACGATCCGCAACATCCTTGGCGGGGTCATCTTCCGGGAGCCGATCGTCATCTCCAACATCCCGCGCTTGGTGCCAGGGTGGACGAAGCCGATCATCATCGGTCGCCACGCGTTCGGCGACCAGTACCGCGCGACCGATGTGGTCATACCGGGTGAAGGGTCATTGACCTTGAGCTTCACGCCGAAGGACGGCAGCGCCCCGATCGAGCTCAACGTCTTCGACTTCCCCAGCGGCGGCATCGCCATGGCGATGTACAACCTCGATGACTCCATCCGCGATTTCGCCCGCGCGTCGATGCGCTACGGCCTCGACCGCGGGATGCCGGTCTACCTCTCGACGAAGAACACGATCCTCAAGGCGTACGACGGCCGTTTCAAGGACCTCTTCGCCGAAGTCTTCGAGGCGGAGTTCAAGGCCGAGTTCGACGCGGCCGGCCTGACCTACGAGCACCGCCTCATCGACGACATGGTCGCCGCCGCGATGAAGTGGGAGGGCGGCTATGTGTGGGCGTGCAAGAACTACGACGGCGACGTGCAGTCAGACACCGTCGCGCAGGGCTTCGGCTCCCTCGGGCTGATGACCAGCGTGCTGATGACGCCCGACGGCCGAACGGTCGAGGCCGAGGCTGCCCACGGCACGGTGACCCGCCACTTTCGCCAGCATCAGCAGGGCAAGCCGACGTCGACCAACCCGATCGCATCGATCTTCGCCTGGACTCAAGGCCTGACGTATCGCGGGAAGATGGACAACACCCCCGAGGTGACTGCGTTCGCGCAGGCGTTGGAACAAGTCTGCGTCGAAACCGTGGAGAGCGGCGCGATGACCAAGGATCTCGCGCTCCTTATCGGCCCGGACCAGCCGCACCAGACGACCCAGGAGTTCCTCGCCAGCATCGACGCCAACCTCGGCAAGCGGATGTCCGGGGGCGCCGGACTCTAGGCTGACGTCGTGGGTCCCGTCGGCAGCGTCGCGCTCGTTCTGCTTTTCATCACCATCGGTGGCACGTTCGCGGCCGCCGAGATCGCGCTGATCTCGTTGCGCGAGAGCCAGGTTCAGGCGCTCTCGACGCGTGGCCGTCGTGGCCGGCGGGTCGCCCACCTGGCCAAGGACCCCAACCGCTACCTCGCGGCCGTGCAGATCGGGGTCACTCTCGCCGGGTTCCTGTCGGCGGCTTTCGGCGCGGCGACGCTGGCCGACGACCTGTCACCCAAGCTCGAGGACGCCGGGTTGTCCCGCGGCGCGGCCGAAGGAGTGGCACTGGTCGGCGTCACCTTGTTCATCGCCTACGTTTCGCTGGTGGTGGGCGAGCTCGCGCCCAAGCGGCTGGGGCTGCAGCGGGCCGAGGGTGTCGCCTTGGCCACGGCCCCGATCCTCGACCGCATCGCCATCGCCTCGCGACCGGTGATCTGGGTGCTCTCCAAGTCAGCCAACGCCGTCGTACGACTCTTCGGCGGGGACCCGCACGCCGGTGGCGCGGCGATGACCGAGGAGGAGCTGCGGGGCATCGTCGCGGCGCACACCTCGCTGTCGGCCGACGAGCGTCGGCTCATCGACGAGGTGTTCGGTGCCGGCGAGACCCAGCTTCGTGAGGTGATGATCCCGCGCACCGAGGTCGCCTTCCTCGACGGTGCGATGACCGTGCCTCGCGCCCTGCGAGAGACGAAGGCGGCACCTCACTCGCGCTATCCCGTCATTCGCGGCTCGAGTGACGACGTCATCGGGTTCGTCCACGTTCGTGATCTCGTCGGCACGAGCACTCGACGTACCGTGAAAGTGGCCGAGGTGGCGCGAGAAGTGAAGATGCTTCCGGCGACCAAGAAGGTGCTCCCGGCGATGTCCGAGATGCGCCGGGAAGGACACCACCTCGCTGTTGTCGTCGACGAGTACGGCGGTACGGCGGGCATCGTGACGCTGGAGGACCTGATCGAGGAGGTGATCGGCGACATTCGTGACGAGTACGACGTCGAAGACCCCTCCGCGCGCACCTTGCGGGGCGGTGACAAGGAAGTCGACGGCCTGCTCAACCTCGACGAGTTCGCCGAGCAGACCGGCGTCGTCCTGCCAGACGGGCCCTATGAGACCGTGGCCGGATTCATGATGAACCGACTGGGGCATGTGCCCGGGTCCGGTGATGCGGTGGAGCACAACGGCGTGCGCTTGAAGGTCGCCGCGCTCGACGGGCGTCGCGTTGCCCGGGTCCGAGTCACCTCATTGGCCGCTGAAGCGGACGGCGACCCCGCCTAGGGGGCTGGCTGAATTGTCGCTGGTCAGCGGGGTTGGTTGACTAGCGACATGAAGCCGCGCGTGCTCTCCGGGATCCAGGCGACCTCTGCCTCTTTTCACATTGGCAACTACATCGGGGCGCTCCGCACCTGGGTGGCCATGCAGGACGAGTTCGACGCCTTCTACTTCATCCCTGATCTGCACTCGATCACGATGGGCCACGATCCCGAGGCGCTGCGCTCGCGCACGCGGGCATCGGTCGCACAGCTGCTCGCTGTCGGCCTGGATCCGAAGCGCTGCACGGTGTTCGTGCAGAGCCATGTGCCGGAGCATGCGGAGCTCGGCTGGGTCCTCAGCTGCATCACCGGGTTCGGCGAGGCGAGCCGGATGACGCAGTTCAAGGACAAGTCCGGCAAGGCCGGGACCGAGGCGATGACGGTCGGCCTCTTCAACTACCCGATTCTGCAGGCGGCGGATGTGCTGATCTACCAGGCCGACAAGGTGCCCGTCGGTGAGGACCAGCGGCAGCACATCGAGCTGACCCGTGACCTTGCGCAGCGATTCAACAGCCGCTTCGGGCAGACCTTCACCGTGCCGGAGCCGCACATCGTCAAGGCCACGGCGAAGATCCTGGATCTGGCGGACCCCACTTCGAAGATGAGCAAGAGCGCGACATCGCAGGCCGGGGTTCTCGACCTGCTCGAAGAGCCGGCGTCGTTGCGCAAGAAGATTCGCAGTGCGGTCACCGACACCGGCCGGGACATCAGGGCGGGCGAGGACAAGCCGGGGATCACCAACCTGCTCACCATCGCTGCGACGTTGACCGGCCGGACCGTGATCCAGCTCGAGGACGACTATGCCGGCCAGGGATACGGCGACTTCAAGGCAGATGTCGCCGACATCGTCGTCGACCACGTCACACCGATCCGCGATCGCTACGACGCGATCATGGCTGACCCGGCTGGTCTGGACGCCGTCATCGTCGACGGTGCAGCGCACGCAGGCGCCGTGGCGAAGGAGACGATGGCACTGGTGCGCGAGCGCGTGGGATTCCTGCCGTTGCCGGGGCGATGACATGTCGGGTCGCAACATCGGGATCGCGATCGAGATCCCTCAGCCGTACGCCCAGATCCTGCAGGACTGGCGTCAGCGCCTGGGCGACCCGACGTCGGGCCGCATTCCGCCGCATGTGACGTTGCTTCCACCGACCCTGTTGACCGAGGCGGCACTGACTGAGGTCGAGGAGCACCTTCGACTGATTGCTCAGGATGAGCATGGCTTCGAGATGCACCTTCGAGGCACAGGGACGTTTCGCCCGGTGTCCCCGGTCACGTTCGTCCAGGTAGCTGCCGGCATTAGTGACTGTGAACGCCTTGAGTCCCGAGTCCGCAGCGGCCCGCTCGATCGACCGGTCCGGTTCAACTACCACCCGCACGTCACGGTCGCCCACGATGTGGCCGACGACCTCCTGGAGCTGGGATTCCAGCAACTCGCCGGATTCGACGCGCGATTCCCAGTGTGGGGGTTCAGCCTTTTCGAGCAAGGGCCGGACCGCACCTGGCGTCCGCGTCTGGACTTCCCCTTCGGCCGGGAGCTGCCCGGACCACCGGAGGCGCACCCGACGCCGCGGCCCGAGGAGTGGTAGCGCCCGTCCACCTCGGGTAGGCAGTCACCATGGTCATCATCGATCGGGCGAGATCCGCGCTGTCCCGTAGCCGGGACCGAGCTCCGTGGTTCGACCACCTCGTGCGCGCAGGAGCACGGTACAAGCGCGACTCGGGAGACCGGCTCGCGGCGAGCTTGACGTTCTACGCGTTCCTCTCGCTCTTCCCGCTTCTCCTGCTCGGCATCTCCGTGCTCGGCTTCACCCTCAGCGGTCGGGAGGAGCTGCAGTCGGAGATCTTCGGTGAGCTGGTCAAAGCGGTACCAGGTCTCGCGGACACCTTCGCCGAGAACCTCGACACGATCCGGGAGAACGCCGGGAAGACGGGCCTGGTAGCTCTTGTCGGGGTCGTGCTCGCCGGGCTGGGTGGAATCACCGCGCTGCGCGACTGCCTGCGGCTGATGTGGCACCAGAATCCCGCGGCGGGCAACTTCGTCACGAGCCGGCTGAGCACTCTGACGACCCTTCTCGGGCTTGGGCTGACGTTGATCGGCTCCGTAGCGCTGTCGGCAGTGGCGTCGAGCCTGATCCACACCCTGCTCCGTGCGGTGGGCGCCGGCACCGGCCCAGTGGCCACGATCCTCGGCGGTGTGCTCGCTTTCACCGTGGCGCTCGGTGCGGACGTGCTGCTGTTCCTCTACCTCTTCCGGCGGCTGCCCCGGGTGGACTGGCCTTTCCGGCGCGTTCTCCGTGGCGCCGTCTTCGGCGCGGTGGGATTCGGCCTGCTGAAGTTCGTTGCGACGTACTACGTCGGGCGCACGGTGGCGAACAACAGCAACCTCTACGGACCCGTGGGAGCGGTGATCGGCATCTTGATCGGCATCAACCTGATTGCTCGATTCGTGCTGTTCACAGCTGCGTGGACGGTCACGGCGCCGGGCTCCGACGACGTGCTCCCCTCCGCGACGGCATCTCCCGCTGCGGCAGCGCGCGCCGGGGGTACCGCCTCGCCTGACGGACCTGCGACGGTGGATCCACGCGACGCTGGATCCGCGGACGCCGGCGTACGGCGGCATCCGGCGACCGTGGCCGCCGTGGTGGCGGACGCAGAATCCCGCCTGCAGCCCACAACGGCCGGCCGCACCCGCATGGCCGCGGGGGCATTGCTGGGAGTTGTGGGCACCAGCGCCGCTCTCGTCGCCCTGTCCGGAGTGCGCACTGTCTGGGCAACGGTGCGCTCGCGGTGAGGGGCTGGGTCACCGTGAGGGGCCGAGTCGCGGCCCGGTGTCACACAGGAGGACAATGGCTCGAGCGCGCCGCTGTGGCCGCACGTGAACAGGAGTGGTCATGACCGTCCTCGTCGCCGGCGGCACGGGCTTCATCGGGCGAGCAGTCGTCTCTGCTCTGCGTCGCGAAGGCCATCAGGTCCGGGTGCTGACCCGGGGTGCCACGAGCCGGAATCCGTTTGTGCACGACCGCGGCGTCGCGTTAGTGACCGGCGACGTGCGGGATGCGGCCACCCTTGGCGAGGCCATGCAGGGTGTCGACACGATCGTGTGCGCGGTCCAGTTTCCCGGCCACCCGGTCGAGGTGCCGCGCAAGGACCTCACGTACGACGAGTACGACCGCAAAGGCACCGAGAATCTTCTCGCCGCCGCCAAGAAGGCGGGCGCCACGAGGTTCATCTACCTCTCCGGAGCCGGTGTGGGTCAAGGCAAGCCGGAGGAGTGGTTCGTTGCGAAGGACAAGGCGGAGGCCGCCGTCCGAGACAGCGGCATGACGTGGACGATCATCCGCCCTTCCTGGGTCTACGGCCCGCGTGACCGCAGTCTCAACCGCTTCGCTCTCTTCGCCCGGACGCTGCCCGTCGTACCGCTCACCGGGCCGGGGAAGAACCGGGTCCGCCCGGTGCACGTTGACGACGTGGCCACTGTCGTCGCTCTCGCGCTCAAGCTGCCAGCGGCCGAGAACCAGGTCTTCGAGATCGGCGGGCCGCAGCTGCTGAGCATGCGCCAGATCGTGCGCATCATGCTCGACGTGATGGGGAAGAAGCGGCTGGTGCTGCCGGCGCCGCAGCCGATCGTCAAGCTCGGCGCTGCCCTGCTCTACCGCCTCCCTGGGAGGCTGCTCTCGCCGCGCGCGGTTGACTTCGTCAACGCCGACGGTGATGTCGACAACCGCGCGCTGCACGACATCCTGGGCTTCCATCCCCGCGCGCTTGCTGACGGCATCAGCTACCTCCGCCGCTGACCCGACGAGGTAGGGACTCGCCCGGCAAGCAGTGAGGCCCGGTCCTCGCGGCCCGGGCCTCGCTACAGTGGAGTGAAAGGACTAGACCGGGCGCACCTGGTCGGCCTGGGGACCTTTCTGACCCTGGGTGACCTCGAACTCGACCCGCTGACCTTCGTCGAGACTCCGGTAACCGTCGGCAACGATCGCCGAGTAATGGACAAAGACATCCTGGCCGCCGTCCACGGCGATGAAGCCGAAGCCCTTCTCCGCGTTGAACCACTTCACGCTGCCCTGTGTCACTGCGTACCCCTAGTGCGAAGGGAACAGGCCCGCGAAGGCCCAGGTCCGCGCATGGTCGCGCTGGACCGCCAGAAACGCTACACGGCGAGGGGGTCGCGCGGAAGAGCGGAAAGCCCGCCCAAGAATCAGCGCACGGGCAGGTTGAGTCGAAGGTTCGACGAGCGGCCGTAACGACGCCGTCGAACCTGGCGCCGGCGTAGCACGACGGCGGTGCCAAGCAGCGCGACCGCGCCGACCGGTGCAGCGACCCGGACGGGAACGGACGCTCCGGCACTGGCTACCACCCGGGGTGCCGCGTCCACCCCGCTGAGCTGCGGCGCGACCTGTGTCGAGTGCTCGATGTCGACCGATGTGGCTGCTGCAACTGACTCGGCTTCCTCGTCTATCGGATCAACGAGGCGCCCCACAGGAGTCACCCGTCCCGACGCGGCGAAGCCCCAGTCGAGCAGCTTGGTGGCGTCGGGCAGCATGGTTTCCGAGCGCATCATGGCCACGACGAGCTCGCGACCACCTCGCAGAGCCGTCACCACGAACGTCCGCCGCGCCTGCACGGTGTATCCGGTCTTGCCGCCCGTCGTACCTGGATAGCGCGTGAGGAGCTTGTTGTGGTTGTAGATCTCGAAGGACTTCCCGCCCGGCGCGTTGATTCGTGAGCGCAACGTCGCGACGTAGGTGCGATATGACGGCATCGTCATTCCGGCGCGAGTGATGAGGGCCAGGTCGTACGCAGAGGTCAGCTGGGCAGGCGCGTCGAGGCCGCTCGGGTTGCGAGCGACGGTGTCGAACGCCTGGAGCCGTTGCGCGGTGGCGTTCATCAAGGAGACGGTGCGTGATACACCACCCGCAGCCGTCGCGAGGCTGTTGGCCGCATCGTTGCCGGATACGACGAGCATGGCCTGGAAGAGAGTGTCGATGCGATAGCGCTCGCCAGGCACGAGGCCGACTTTGCTGCCCTCGATGTTGACGTCGTTGAAGAGCGCCTGGTGAAGGTCACCGCGCTGCAGCTCGGGGATGAGCGCGACAGCAGTCAGCGTCTTGATAGTGCTCGCCGGAAGGAACCTGCCATGCGCGTTGCGGGCACCCAGCACCTCACCGCTGCCCAGGTCGGCGACGATCCAGGAAGCGGCTGACACACCGGACGGTAGTGGGGGAGCGCCAACTTGCGGCTGGACCACGGTGCCCGCCCGAGCGAGCAGCGCGCCGCCGATCGTGACCTCTGACCGGTCCGGGCCTGCGACGGCGGATACGGGAGCAACGAGACTGACAGAACACGCGACCACCAGGCTCGCGCAGGCGGCACGCAGGGGAGTGGAGGCCATCACGGGACAACAGGGTACAAGGCCAGGCGTGCCGTCGCCGTCGCCGTCACGTTGCGCGAAGCACGGCGGCAATCTCTCGCTCGAAGATTCGGGCATTCTGCACGGCAGCGGCGACGATCGGGACGAAGGCGAGGACCATCACGCGGTCGTCCTCTCCCCACGCGTCCACCTCGACCGAGTCGATCTGGAGGACGCCGATGATCCGGCCCTCCGAGATGAGCGGTACGCCGAAGTAGCTCCTGACGCCTGATGACGTGCTCTTCGAGCGGCCTGCAGCGCTGACTTGCGGGTCCGCCTCGATGTCCGGGATGTAGCGCGGCTCGCCGGTCAGTGCGATACCGCCGGAGATTCCGTGGCCAACCTGCACCCGCATTTCCAGGGCTTCGCGGGAGGGAGGGGGTACCGCTGCGGCGATACCGACGAAACCAGTGTCGTCCACAAGCTGGATCGAGCCGCCAGTGAAGTGAGTGATCTGCTGCAGGGCCTCGAACGCGCGGGCGAGGACCGTAGGGAGGTCCAGACCGCCGGTGACGTCCCGCGCCAGGTCGAGCAGGAGTCGATAGCGCCGTGCCTCATTGGCGATCGGTCGCCGACGGTGCCGGGCCATCGCATCCACGGCGATGACGCCGGGGCGGGCTGAGGACGTCACGTCAGCGGCTGTGTGCTGCTCCGGGAGCCTCGGCCACACGAGTCCCCGCTGGAGCAGCACGGTCGCCTGCTCGGCGGGCACGGCTGGTGAGAACAGAAAGCCCTGTCCGATGTCGCAACCGAGGTTGAGCAGCGCGGTGAGCTGACACTCGGACTCGACCCCCTCGGCGATGACCTCGAGGCCGAATGCGTGGCTCATTGCCGTGACGCTGTCCACGATCGCGTGGCTGCCCCGGTCGTCACCGAGCGCGGCGACGAAGGTCTGGTCGATTTTCAGCACATCGACGGGGAATCGGGACAGATAGGTGAGGGACGCGTGACCGGTCCCGAAGTCGTCGATCGCGAGCTGGACCCCCAGTCGCCGCAGCGCCTGCAATGTGTCGACGATGGCATCGACGTTGCCCGAGAGCGCCGTCTCCGTGACTTCCAGGCAGATCGAGGATGGCTCGGCCCCGGTGGTGACCAGCAGCTGCTGGACAAGATCGACGAAGCCGCTATGTGCGAACTGCCGCCGCGAGACGTTGACGCAGATCTGCGGCGCCATGCCGGCGGGCAATGCTGCGTGCCACGCCGCGCACTGCCGCATCGCCTCGAGAAGCACCCACCCTCCGATGTCGATGATGAGGTCGGTCTCTTCGGCCACAGGCACGAACTCACTCGGCGCTACAGTTCCTCGCACCGGGTGCCGCCACCGCAGGAGAGCCTCCATCCCGCAGATCTCTCGTGTCGTCAGCCGGAGCGTGGGCTGGTAGTGCAACTCGAGCTCGCCGAGCTCAGGGGCAGCGCGAAGAGCAGCCGCCAGGTCGTGGCGACGCAGCGTCGCAGCCCGGATGCTCGGGGCGAAGACGTGATGACGCCCCCCGCCCGCATCCTTCGCGAAGTACATCGCGGCCTCGGCGTCCCTTAGTAACGTCTCGGACGTGTCATCGAAGCTTGGCAACGCGATGCCGATGCTGGTGCTCAGGTGGAACTGATCGCCGCCGATGACCACCGGCTCATGCAGGACCGAGGAGATGCGCTCGGCGACGGTGGTGGCATCACCCGGCGCGGGGAGGGTTTGGCAGAGGACGGCGAACTCATCGCCGCCCAGCCGTGCTACGACGTTCCCCGGACCCATCAACTCGCTCAGCCGTCGGGCCAGCTCGACGAGAAGTGCGTCACCCACGGTGTGGCCGCGGGTGCCGTTGACCAGTTTGAACCGGTCGAGGTCGAGGATGAGCAACGCCACCTCGGACCGTCGCCGGGTCAACGCTCGGTCGAGGAGGTCGACGAGCTGGTGGCGATTGGGCAGACCGGTGAGGACGTCGTGGCCGACCTGGTGCACCAGCAGCCGTTTCAGATGGGCCGGGTCATCGCCCAGCGCATCGCAGGTCGGCCACCTGGGAGAGCGCGGTGCCGACATGACAGCCTCTCAGGTCGCCCGTCGCTATGGGGTCGGCGGGGAGAGCAACTGCCGAACACGCTAGTCCCGGCGCGGGCAGTCGAGGCTGCCCAGAAATGGCGGTATCTGAGTGGTCCAATCGAACTATCACGAGCACCGTCACTGCTGAGTGCGTTTGCTCGCCTTTACGCCGGCTACTAGGAGGTCCCGGTTGAGGAGCGCGATGACGTCGAGCGAGATCTCCTTCGGGCAGACCGAGGTGCACTCGCCGATGTTGGTGCAGCTGCCGAACCCCTCGTCGTCCATCTGCTCGACCATGCCAAGCGCCCGCTCGTACCTCTCGGCCTGACCTTGGGGAAGCAGAGCGAGGTGCGCCACCTTTGCCCCGGTGAAGAGCATTGCTGAAGCGTTGGGACAGGCTGCGACGCAGGCACCGCAGCCGATGCACGCGGCCGCATCCATCGCGTGGTCGGCGTTCTCCTTCGGCACCGGGATGGCGTTGGCCTCAGGGGCGCTGCCCGAGGAGACGGAGACGTACCCGCCTGCACCGACGATCCGGTCGAACGAGCTGCGGTCGACCACGAGATCGCGGATGACCGGAAACGCGCGCGAGCGCCATGGCTCGAGGTAGAGCTCGTCGCCGTCGGAGAACTTGCGCATGTGCAGCTGGCAGACTGTCGTCGCCCGCTCCGGCCCATGGGCGACTCCGTTGATCATGAACCCGCACATGCCGCAGATGCCCTCGCGGCAGTCGTGGTCGAAGGCAATCGGCTCGTCGCCTCGGAGGATGAGCTCCTCGTTGAGAACGTCGAGCATCTCCAGGAACGACATGTCTGGACTCACGCCGTTCGCCTGGTAGGTCACCATCTTCCCCGTGGCGTCCGCCCTTGGCTGACGCCAGACGTGCAGGGTGAGCTTCATGGCGTGGTCTCCGGAGGTATCGCGGCTGCGAGGGTCGCGTGGGGCCTACGCATAGCTGCGCTGCGACGGGTGGACGTAGTGGAAGTCAAGCTCTTCGCGGTGCAGGATCGGCTCGGCACCGGTGTGCTCCCATGCCGCGACGTAGGAGAAGCGGTCGTCGTCGCGGAGCGCCTCACCGTCGTCGGTGTGGCTTTCCTCGCGGAAGTGACCACCGCAGGACTCTGTGCGGTGCAGGGCGTCCCGGCACATCAGCTCACCGAGCTCGAGGAAGTCGGCGACTCGGCCGGCGTTCTCCAGCGACTGGTTGAGCTGCGCCCCCTCGCCAGGAACGAAGACGTCGTTCCAGAATGCCTCACGCAGCTTGGGGATCTTCTCGAGAGCCTCGGTGAGACCCTTGTCGTTGCGGGCCATGCCGCAGTTGTCCCACATGATCTTGCCGAGCTCGCGGTGGAATGAGTCGACGGTTCGCCGCCCCTTGATCGACAGCAGCTGGTCGATCCGACCCTGCACCTCTCGCTCGACCTTGCCGCACGCTTCGTCAGAAAGGTCGCGGCGAGCTGGCGTCGTACCGGTGAGGTAGTCGCCGATCGTTGCCGGCAGGACGAAGTAGCCGTCGGCCAGTCCTTGCATCAGGGCGCTGGCACCGAGCCGATTGGCACCGTGGTCGGAGAAGTTGGCTTCGCCGGCGACGAACATGCCGGGGATGGTGCTCTGCAGGTTGTAGTCCACCCAGAGCCCGCCCATCGTGTAGTGCACGGCGGGGTAGATGCGCATCGGGACTTGGTACGGGTCCTCCCCGGTGATGCGCTCGTACATGTCGAAGAGGTTGCCGTAGCGCTCCTTGATAGTCGCCGCGCCGAGCCGGTTGATGGAGTCGGCGAAGTCGAGGAAGACGCCGAGGCCACCAGGTCCGACTCCCCGCCCTTCGTCGCACACCGCTTTCGCGGCTCGAGAGGCAACGTCGCGCGGGACGAGGTTGCCGAAGCTCGGGTATCGACGCTCGAGGAAGTAGTCCCGCTCGGCTTCCGGGATCTGCCGGGGGTCGCGGGCGTCACCCTTCTTGACCGGGGCCCACACCCGGCCGTCGTTGCGCAGCGACTCGCTCATCAGGGTCAGCTTCGACTGGTGGTCTCCGCTCACCGGGATGCAGGTTGGGTGGATCTGCGTGAAGCACGGGTTGCCGAAGAAGGCGCCGCGCTTGTGTGCGCGCCAGATCGCCGTTGTGTTGCAGCCCATCGCGTTGGTCGAGAGATAGAAGACGTTGCCGTAGCCACCGGTTGCGAGGATCACGGCGTCGGCCGTGTGCGACTCAATCTGACCGGTGACCATGTCGCGCGTCACGATGCCGTGCGCTCGGCCGTCGAGGGTGATGAGGTCAAGCATCTCGGAACGGGTGTTCATCTCGACGCCGCCGAGCTGGATCTGTCGCTCGAGCGCCTGGTAGGCGCCGAGCAGCAGCTGCTGACCTGTCTGACCTCGGGCGTAGAAGGTCCGGGACACCTGCGCGCCGCCGAACGATCGGGTGTCGAGCAAACCGCTGTACTCCCGAGCGAACGGGACGCCCTGGGCGACGCACTGGTCGATGATGTTCACGCTGAGCTCGGCGAGGCGATAGACGTTGCCCTCGCGGGCGCGGAAGTCGCCGCCCTTCACGGTGTCGTAGAAGAGGCGGTAGATGCTGTCGCCGTCGTTGCGGTAGTTCTTCGCCGCGTTGATGCCACCCTGCGCCGCGATGCTGTGCGCTCGCCGCGGGCTGTCCTGGTAGCAGAAGCACTTGACGTTGTAGCCGAGCTCGGCGAGCGAGGCAGCCGCCGCGCCGCCAGCGAGGCCCGAGCCGACGACAATGACGGTGTACTTGCGCTTGTTCGCTGGGTTGACCAGCTTGAGCGCGAACTTGTGCCGGGCCCAGGCCGTCTCGATCGGACCTTCGGGGATCTTCGCGTCGAGCTTCGGGTCGGAGACCCGAGAGATGAGCCCGACAGTCGCGGGGTCGGACTTCCGGGCTTCGTGAGCGCCGCCCTGGCCGGCTTCCGTCACCGTCTCTGCCGCCATCGTTCCCGGGTTGTCGCCGTGGCGCTCTGGGGCGTCGGGTGGGTCGACTTCGGGCGCAGGGTCAATCTGCATGGGGCGCGGCTCCTCGAGTTTCGGCGTTGGCTAGTCGAGTACGCCGGTCAGCACGGCGATCGGGATCGAGATGTTGCCGATCGTGATGGCCACCGCGGCGAGCACGGAAAACGCTCGCACTCCCTTGCTGAACCGACCGCTGCCCCAGCCGAGCGTCTGGAACATGCTCCAGAGGCCGTGGAAGAGGTGCAGGCCGAGCGCCAGGTTGGCCAGGATGTAGAAGGCGGAGACATACCAGACTTCGAAGCCGCTGATCACGTTGTGGTAGACCTCGCCGCGCCGGAAGTCCTGGTGCGCCTGGCCGGTCGTGAAGTGCAGCAGGTGGTAGACGATGAACAGCGCGATGATCACGCCGCCCCAGCGCATCGTCCGCGAGGCGTACGACGAGGTCGTTCGCTTGTGCACTACGTAGCTTACCGGCCGTGCGGCATGGCTGGTGCGGGTGAGCGAGGCGGCTGAGGCGATGTGCGCGAGGACAGCCGCGAGCAGTCCAGCGCGGGCCACCCACAGGAACTGCTCCTCGGCGAAGAACGGCTTGCCGAATCCCCGCAGGCCTTCGGCGTACTCGTCGAAGTGGATCGCCCCGGTGAAGATCTTGAGGTTGCCGATCATGTGCACGACGACGAAGCCGAAGAGCATCAGGCCCGAGAGTGCCATCACGGCCTTGCGGCCGATCGTCGAGCGGTACGCCGTCATTGCGACGGTCGCCACGGTGTGCCCTCCACGTCTCGATCGGGCCCAGCCCCGCTGGGTCTGCTGAGCCTATTACTCCCCGCTACGATCGGCCTTATGACCGAGCCACGGGAGTCGGAGTCGGGCCTGCCGCTGAAGCCCGTCTACCGCCCGGACGACCTCGAGGGGTGGGATCCGGTCGAGCGTCTTGGTGAACCGGGTGGCTACCCCTACACCCGTGGTGTCTACCCGAGCATGTACACCGGCCGGCCGTGGACGATGCGCCAATACGCCGGTTTCGGCACCGCAGTCGAGTCCAACCAGCGCTACCACTCGCTGCTGTCGGCCGGCACGACAGGTCTGTCGGTCGCCTTCGATCTGCCGACCCAGATGGGCTACGACTCGGACGACCCCGTCGCGTCGGGCGAAGTTGGCAAGGTCGGCGTCGCCATCGACTCCATCGAGGACATGCGGCTGCTCTTCGACCGCATCCCCCTCGACGACGTGTCGACGTCGATGACGATCAACGCCCCCGCCGCGGTGCTCCTCCTGCTCTACCAGCTGGTCGCCGAGGAGCAGGGGGTCAGCGGGGCCCAGCTCAACGGCACCATCCAGAACGACGTGCTCAAGGAGTACATCGCCCGCGGCACCTACATCTACCCGCCGGCCGAGTCGCTGCGGCTGATCACCGACATCTTCAGCTACTGCCGCGCCGAGCTGCCTCGGTGGAACACGATCTCGATCTCGGGTTACCACATGGCCGAGGCCGGGGCGACGCCGGTGCAGGAGATCGCCTTCACCCTGGCTGACGGCATCGAGTACGTCCGGGCAGCGATCCACAGCGGCCAGGACGTCGACGACTTCGCCCCTCGGCTGGCGTTCTTCTTCGTGGCGCGCACGACGCTGATCGAGGAGGTCGCGAAGTTCCGCGCGGCCCGGCGGATCTGGGCGCAGGTGATGCGCGACGACTTCGGCGCCAAGGATCCCAAGTCGCTGATGCTGCGCTTCCACACGCAGACCGCCGGGGTGCAACTCACCGCTCAGCAGCCTGAGGTCAACCTCGTCCGAGTCGCGCTTCAAGCGCTCGGCGCGGTCCTCGGCGGCACCCAAAGCCTGCACACCAACTCCTTTGACGAGGCCATCGCGCTGCCGACGGTCAAGGCGGCGACGCTCGCCTTGCGCACTCAGCAGGTCATCGCCTACGAGACCGACGTCACGGCGATCGTGGACCCCTTTGCCGGGTCGTACGCCGTCGAGTCGCTCACCGACTCGATCGAGACCGCGGCCCGCGAGCTGATGGCCGCTGTCGACGAGCGCGGGGGAGCAGTTGCCGCGATCGAGCAGGGTTTTCAGAAGGGCGAGATCGAGCAGTCGGCGTACGCCGTAGCTCAGGGCATCGACTCGGGCTCGCGGGTGATCGTCGGGGTCAACCGCTGGGCGTCTGCAACGGAGGACGACTACGAGCCGTTGCGGGTGAACCCGGCGATCGAGGCCGAGCAGACGGAGCGGCTCCGGGTGCTGCGAGCCGGGCGAGATGCTGCAGCGGTGGAACGCCATCTCGATGCGATCCGTAAAGCCGCCGCCGGGTCGGACAACGTCCTCTACCCGCTCAAGGACGCGCTCCGCGAGCGCGCCACCGTCGGCGAGGTCTGCAACGCGCTGCGCGACGTCTGGGGCACCTACCGCCCACACGACTCTTTCTGAGCTGGATCACCAGCGGCCGACCGGCGTGAGGTCGGGGCGTTTGCAGGCCACGCCATCGCCCGACGAGCGGCCGGTCAGTCGGCGGTGCAGCCACGGCGCGAGGTGCTGGCGGGCCCACCCGAAGTCGGCCTGGCGCTGGACGAGCCATGGCGGACGCGCTGAGCTCGGCAGCGGCATCCGCCAGTCCTCCTCGACCGGGTGGCCGAGGGCCTCGAGCACCGCGAGCGCAACCTTCGCGTGCCCCAGTCCGTTCAGGTGGAGGCGGTCCTCGCTCCACAGCTGCGAGTCGTCCCAGACCCGCGAGGACCACAGGTCCGCGAGCACAGCGTCGTGGTCGCTGGCCGCGGCCCGCACGTGGTCGTTGAGCGCCTGCACCTTGGGGAGCAGCCGCCGAGCGAGGGCACCGCGGTTGCTCGGGTCACCCCCGGTGAGCAACACGACGCGCGCCCCCACCGCCGTCAGCGCGGCGGTGGACTCCCGAAGCCGTCGCCCGAGCACCGCGGCATCAAAGCCGGGGCGGAGCATGTCGTTCGTCCCGCCTGCCAGCGTGACCAGCGTGGGTCGGAGCGACAGTGCTACCGGCACTTGGTCGTCGACGATCTGACCGAGGAGACGGCCGCGAACGGCGAGGTTCGCATAGGTGATGCCGGGGTCGGTGGCGGCGAGCGTTTCCGCGACCCGGTCGGCCCACCCCCGCCAGGTGCCGTCGGGTCGCGGGTCGTCCAGGCCTTCGGTGAAGCTGTCTCCGAGGGCGACGAACCGGGCGGTCACGTCAGGAGCAGGGACGGTTGCGGAGGTTGTGCACGTAGTCGTCGGGGGCACCGGCCTTCTCCGCAGCGTCGGACATCGCACCCAGGTAGCGGGCGGACGGCATGCCGCCCTCGTAGTCGTTGAGAACGTAAGTCCAGGCGAGGACTTCGCCGTCGAGGGTTTGCACCCGCAGGCGCAGCTTGGAGTAGAGGCCCATGTCGGCACCGTCCCACCTGTCGAGGTTGCCCTCGTCTTCGGGCATCACGTCGTACAGCATGACGAAGACCGAGTCAGTCGGGTCCTCGACGACCGTCGCGAGAGCGCCCTCCCAGCCGATGTCCTCGCCGCCGAACGTGAGTCGCCAGCCCTCGATCCACCCCGTACCCACGGCCGGACTGTGGGGGCAGCGGAATTTCATCTGCGCTGCGTCCATGTTCGACCCGTAGGCTGCATACCGCGGCATGACCGAAGACTATGGCCGCAGGGCTCTCAGGGAGGCAATGCGTGGTTCGCGTCGTCATCGTGGGTGGCGGCCCGGCTGGCTACGAAGCGGCGCTGGTTGCCCGGCAGCTGGGCGCGGATGTCACCGTGGTCGATCGCGACGGGCTCGGCGGCGCCTGTGTGCTCACCGACTGCGTCCCCTCGAAGACGCTCATCGCGACCTCCGAGGCGATGACCACGATGGCTGGTGCCGGGGCGCTTGGCGTGCGTTTCCGCGACTCGGCCGGCGAGCTCCCGGAGCGCTCGGACGAAGGCGGCGAGACCGCCCCTGACGCGGTCGCGGTCGACATCCCCACGGTCTTTGCCCGGGTCAAGGCGCTGGCACTGGCGCAGAGCCTCGACATCGCCGCTCGATTTGCCCGAGAAGGGATCACCCTCGTCCAGGGCAGCGCGCGGTTCCGCACGCCGCTGCGCATCGCCGTACGACGGCTCCACGATGAAGATGGCGAGGAGCAGACCGTCGAGGCCGATGTCGTCCTCCTCGCCACGGGAGCTCACCCGCGCGTCGTGCCGGGCGCCGAGCCCGATGGCGCGCGCATCCTGGACTGGCGGCAGATCTACGACCTCGACGAGCTGCCCGCTCGACTTATCGTCGTCGGCTCCGGCGTGACCGGAGCGGAGTTCGCCGGGGCGTTCCAGGCGTTGGGTTCAGCAGTGACTCTGGTGTCCAGCCGCGATCGGGTGCTGCCCGGTGAGGACGCCGACGCCGCGGCCCTGCTCGAGGACGTTTTCACTCGCCGCGGCATGACGGTCCGGAAGGGCGCGCGGGCATCCTCAGTGCAGGCCACCGCTGACGGGGTGGTCGTCAAGCTCGACGACGGATCATCGGTGGAGGGAACGCACGCCCTGATGACCGTGGGGTCGGTGCCGTCGACGTCGGGCCTGGGGTTGGCCGAGGTCGGCATCGAGGTCGACGACCGTGGCTTCGTCGTCGTGGACAAGGTCAGCCGTACGACGGCCCAGGGCGTCTACGCCGCCGGCGACTGCACGGGCGTCCTGATGCTCGCGTCCGTCGCCGCCATGCAGGGCCGGATCGCCATGTGGCACGCCCTCGGCGAGGCAGTCGCGCCGATCCGGCTCGAGGCGGTGGCCGCCACGGTGTTCACCGACCCGGAGATCGCGACAGTCGGCGTGAGCGAGGAGGACATCACCAGCGGCAAGGTCTACGGCCTGGTCCGCAAGCTGCCCCTTGCCACCAACGCTCGGGCGAAGATGCAGGGGATCTCTGACGGCTTCGTCAAGGTGTTCTGCCGGCCCGAAAGCGGCAAGGTCCTCGGTGGTGTGGTCGTGGCTCCTCGGGCGAGCGAGCTGATCTTGCCGTTGTCGTTGGCGGTGCAGAACGGCCTGACGGTCGACCACGTCGCGCACTCGTTCGCCATCTACCCGTCGCTGTCCGGCTCCATTACAGAGGCGGCTCGCCAGCTCCACCAGACCTGACCCCCGCCGCCCCCTGGACCGTTCGGCGTTTCGGCACCCGTACCGTGCTTCGGTTGACGTTTCAGGTGCCGAAACGCCGCACGGTCAGGCCGCGGAGAGAAGCTCTGCCCGAACCTGGGCCGCGACCCAGGCCGGCCGGTTCCTGATGTCGTCGCGGGTGAAACGGCGAACGGTCCAGCCCATCGCGACCAGAGCGGCGTCGTACGCCTCGTCCCGTCGGCGGGTGGCCTCGTCGAGCCGATGGTGAGCTCCGTCGATCTCGATAATGAGGCGGGCTCCGGCGTAGAGGATGTCCACGCGCCGACGCCCGCCGCTGCGCAGGCTGATCCACTGCTGCCGACCGGTGGGCGTGGGTAGTCGATGGGCGATCTCGACACCCAGGTAGTAGTCAATCTCCAGGTTGGATTCGCAGCCCAGGTCGACGAAAGCGCAGCTGGCGAGCAGCTCCGCCGCTGCTGGCACCCTTCGCGCAGCCGGGTCGAGTGCGGCCACGCCGGCCGAGGTGGCGCCGCCGCGCAATAGTGCCGCACAAGCGATTGTGCGCCGATCGGCCAGTGTGCTCAGATCGGTCCAGGCTCCTATCAGGGCGAGCGCTGGCGGGACGACCGGGATCGCATTGCGCATAACGAGGGGTATCGGCCACCGAGTGCCGTGTACGACGACATCGGGAGAGCTCCGCGGGCGGGGTAGTGGCCCGAGAAGGTGGACCGGCGTTGGAAATGGGATATCGCAGCCGAGCAGCGCCAACGCGTATTCACAGCTCACGGCAGCCCGGGGGTGCTGCCGCGTTGCAGCTCGGGCTAGCAAGATCTCGATTGGCTCGGCAAGCGGAGCGACGGCGTATGCGCCACGGAGCAACCGCACCAGGCGACCCTGGCGACGTGCCTGCCTGATCTGCTCGCTCGTCAACGCCGCAGCTAGCAGCTCCGCGGTCAGCACGACTCGGTGATGTGCCTGGGCGAGCCGCTCGATGGAATCCATCGATCCAGACTTACGGGATCGATCGCCACTGACCCGGGCGCACGAGAATTTGTGGATAGAGCAGTCATTGCGGACCGCACGGCGTGTCGGACCCTGAACTGGGATTCGTACGACGGTTCAGTGGCTGAAACGCCGAACGGTCCCGGCGCGGGCTGGGCGACTGGCCTTACGTGGGGTCGGTGATCTCGCAGAGGACTGACCCGCTGGTGACGACTTCGCCGACGGCGGCCGCGAGGCCCGAGACGGTGCCGGCCTTGTGGGCGGTGATCGGCTGCTCCATCTTCATCGCCTCGAGGACGACGACCAGGTCGCCGGCCGCCACGGTGGCACCTTCGGCGACCGCGACCTTGACGATCGTGCCCTGCATCGGCGAGGTGAGCGCGTCGCCACTGACCTGCGCCCCGGCCTTCTTCCCCGCGCTACGCCGAGGGGCCGCGCCGGTCTTGGGGCCGGCGCCAGATCCGGCACCCAAGCCGGCGGGTAGCACCACTTCGAGTCGCCGGCCCCCGACCTCGACCACCACCGTCTCGCGCTCGGCGGTGTCTGCGCCGGCATCCGCGGCACCGCCGTCCGCAGCACCGCCGTACGGCGGGATGTTGTTGGTGAACTCGGTCTCGATCCACCGGTTGTGCACGGTGAACGGCTCGCTGGTGAAGGCCTCGTCCCGGACGACCAGGCGGTGGAAGGGGAGGAGTGTCGCCATGCCGTGGACCTGCATCTCGTCGAGCGCCCGACGGGATCGCTCGAGCGCCTCGGCGCGCGTCGCCCCCGTCACGATCAGCTTGGCGAGCAGCGAGTCGAAGGCACCTCCGATGACATCGCCGGACTCGACGCCGGAGTCGACTCGCACACCGGGCCCGAGCGGCGCGACGAAGCGGGTCACCGTCCCCGGCGCGGGCAGGAAGCCGCGACCGGGGTCCTCGCCGTTGATGCGGAACTCGAACGAGTGCCCCCGCGGCTGCGGGTCGGTGAAGGTCAGCGGCAGCCCTTCTGCGATGCGGAACTGCTCGCGCACCAGGTCCACGCCGGTGATCTCCTCGGTGACCGGGTGCTCGACCTGCAGCCGGGTGTTGACCTCCAGGAAGGAGATCAGCCCGTCCTGCGCGACGAGGAACTCGCAGGTGCCTGCGCCGACATAGCCGGCCTCGCGGACGATCTCCTTTGACGCGGTGTAGAGCTGCTCGCGCTGGGCGTCGGTGAGGAACGGGGCGGGGGCCTCCTCGACGACCTTCTGGTAGCGGCGTTGCAGGGAGCAGTCGCGGGTGGAGACGACGACGACGTTGCCGTGCGTGTCGGCGAGCACCTGCGTCTCGACGTGTCGTGGTTTGTCGAGGTAGCGCTCCACGAAGCACTCGCCACGTCCGAACGCGGCCACGGCCTCGCGCACCGCTGAGTCGTAGAGCTCCGGGATCTCCTCCATCGTGCGGGCGATCTTCAGTCCGCGACCGCCGCCGCCGAAGGCCGCCTTGATGGCCACCGGTACGCCGTACTCCTTGGCGAAGGCGACGACCTCCTCGACACCGGTGACCGGGTCGGGAGTGCCAGGGGCAAGCGGCGCACCGATCTTCAGCGCGATGTGCCGGGCCGTGGTTTTGTCACCGAGCGCGGCAATGGCCTCCGGGGGCGGGCCGATCCAGGTCACGCCGGCATCGATGACGGCCTGCGCGAAGTCGGCGTTCTCCGACAGGAACCCATAGCCGGGATGCACCGCGTCGGCGCCGGAGTCAGCGACCGCTCGGAGCACCTTGTCGACGCGAAGGTAGGAGTCCCCCGGCGTCGTGCCGCCGAGCGCGAAGGCCTCGTCGGCGACCCGGACGTGCAGCGCGTCGCGGTCGGGCTCGGCGTAGACCGCGACGCTGGCCAGGCCGTGGTCGCGGCAGGCGCGCGCCACTCGCACCGCGATCTCACCGCGGTTGGCGATGAGGACCTTGCGCATCACACCTCCTCACTCGGCGCCGTCAGGCCGAGGCCGCCGTACGGCGTAGCGCAGTCTAGGCGGTGACGGGAGCCGATCCGCGCGGCGGTCCGATACGCTGCGCCGGTCCACCGCAACCGGAGTGAGGGAGTCGATCTGTGCGCCGCGCCGTCGCCCTCGCCGTCGCACTCCTGACACCCCTTCTCGCGACCGGATGCTCGCTGAGCAGCGACCCGGCGGCGGACTCACTGGGGCGGGGCGGCGCCGCGAAGAGCTCTCCCACGGGTGACGAGGTCGGGTTCGGCCCGAGAGTCGATGACGCCCTCACGATCAAGTTCTTCGCACCGGCCGAGACGGTCTACGAGGTCACCGGCCCGACCACAGTCAAGCCGGGACTGGTCAACATCAGCCTGACGTCAGAGGGCAACCACAACCTGGCTCTCGCCGGTCCCGGGCTGCCGGTGGCATTGCTGTGGGGTGCCTTGGCGGGCAAGACCGAGACCGACCTCACCCACTCGGTGCGCCTGCGCCTGGGTACCTACACCTACTACTGCTCAGTCCCTGGCCATCGCAGCGCTGGTATGCAGGGCACCATCGAGGTCAACGCCTTTGGGATCTCGGTGCCGACCGCGTCGTCGTTAGCACCGCCTGCCGTCTAGCCCCGGCCGTGATCTGTGAACCCGCGATCCTCGTGTGGTGGTAGCCGAGGCTTCAAGATCACGCTCGGGCTTAGCTCCGCCCAGAAGCCCGCCAGGAGCCGGGACCGGGCGCGGGCAGCGGTCGCCGTACGGCGGCCCGGCGGCTCCAGGGGGACCGGACCACCGTCTCATCGGAGCCCGATGCCCTCGCCGCGCGACTGAGTAGCACGGCGGTGAGAGCGGCCAGCTCGTCGTCCGTCGGCTCACCCTTGACCACACGCAGCATCGGCGGTGCCGGGTCGCCCGCGGTGCCGCTCACAGCGGGATGTTGCCGTGCTTCTTGGGCGGCAGGGTCTCCCGCTTGTCTCGCAGCTGGCGTAGCGCCCGAATGACCTGGCCTCGCGTCTCCGACGGCGCGATCACGGCGTCGACGTAGCCGCGCTCGGCAGCGATGTACGGGTTGGCGAAGTGGTCGCCGTAGTCGGCGACCAGCTCGGCTCGCGCGGCGTCTGGGTCGTCCGCGACCGCGAGCTCCTTGCGGTAGAGGATGTTTACCGCGCCTTGCGCACCCATGACCGCGATCTCGGCGGTCGGCCAGGCGAAGGACATGTCGCTGCGCAGGTGCTTCGAGCCCATGACGTCGTACGCACCGCCGTAGGCCTTGCGGGTGATCACTGTCACCTTGGGCACCGTGGCCTCGGCGTACGCGTAGATCAGCTTGGCGCCGCGGCGGATGATGCCCTGCCACTCCTGGCCGGTGCCGGGCAGGAAGCCGGGCACGTCGACGAAGGTCAGCACCGGCACGTTGAAGGCGTCACAGGTGCGGACGAATCGCGCGGCCTTCTCCGACGCGTCGATGTCGAGGCAACCGGCGAAGTGCATCGGCTGGTTGGCAACCACGCCGACGCTGCGCCCGTCGACGCGGCCGAACCCACACAGGATGTTCTGTGCGAAGAGCGCGTGCACCTCGAGGAAGTCGCCGTCATCGAGCACATGCTCGATGACGGAGTGCATGTCATACGGCTGGTTGGACGAGTCCGGGATGAGGGTGTCGAGCTCGAGGTCCGGTGCGTCAACGTCGACCTCTTCGGCGTACGACGGCGCGTCCTCCAGGTTGTTCGACGGCAGGTAGCCGAGCAGCGACCGGGCGATGCCCAGGCAGTCGAGCTCGTCCTGCGCGACGAAGTGCGCCACGCCGGATTTCGAGTTGTGAGTGTGCGCGCCGCCCAGCTCCTCCATCTCAACGTCTTCGCCGGTGACGGTCTTGATGACGTCGGGCCCGGTGATGAACATGTGCGAGGTCTTGTCCACCATCAGGGTGAAGTCCGTGATGGCGGGGGAGTAGACCGCGCCGCCGGCGCACGGTCCCATGATGAGCGACAGCTGCGGTACGACGCCCGAGGCCATGACGTTGCGGTAGAAGATCTCGCCGTAGAGGCCGAGCGAGACGACGCCTTCTTGGATCCGCGCACCGCCGGAGTCGTTCAGACCCACAACGGGGCAGCCGGTCTTGAGGGCGAGGTCCATCACCTTCATGATCTTCTCGCCGAATACCTCGCCGAGGCTGCCGCCGAACACCGTGAAGTCCTGGCTGAACACGCACACGCGACGACCATCCACCGTGCCGTAGCCGGTGATGACGCCGTCGCCGTACGGGCGCTTCTCGGCCATGCCGAAGTCGTGAGAGCGGTGTCGGGCGAGCGCGTCGGTCTCGACGAACGAGCCGGGGTCCAGGAAGGCGTCGACCCGCTCGCGCGCCGTCATCTTGCCGCGCGCGTGCTGGCTCTCGACCGCCTTGGCCGAGCCTGCATGCAGGTGCTCGTCGCGATGCTGCAGCAACGTGGCGAGCTTGCCGGCGGTGGTGTGCGGGTCGGGACCGGAGCTGTCGGCATCGCCGACGAGAGGTGCAGCCATGGCCCGTAGGCTAGCGCCGTGGAGATCGCGGGCACCGGCGAGACTCCGTCGTACGCCGACCTCGACCGGCCACCGCTCGTCGCCCGCTCGCTTCGCACGGGCGTTCTTCGGGTGCCGCCGTGGCGTGAGCTGCATGTGCTCAACGAGGTGGGCTCGACCAACGACGTGGTCGTGGTAGCCGCGCGAGCCGGCGAGGCCGAGGGTCTCGTCGTCGTGGCGGAGTCGCAGACCGGCGGCCGTGGTCGGCTGGGTCGCGAGTGGGTGTCGCCACCCAGGGCAGGCATCACCATGTCGATGCTGCTGCGCCCCGCGGTGCCGGTCGACCGCTGGTCATGGCTGCCGTTGCTCGTCGGGCTCGCGTCGGCCAGGGCTGTGGCCGAGCGCACGGGCCTGGACGTGCGGCTCAAGTGGCCCAACGACCTGGTCGTCGCCGACCGCAAGCTGTGCGGAGTGTTAGCCGAGGTCCTCAGCGGCGCCGTCGTCGTCGGTCTCGGTTTGAATGTGTCGACCCGGCGGGCGGAGCTGCCGCGCGCGGACGCGACGTCGGTGGATCTCGAGCTGGGGGCTGACGAGGTGGCCGACCGTGCTCCGCTTCTGCTCGCGGTGTTGCGCGCGATCGGTCCGGACTACCTCGCCTGGGCCGATGCGGACGGGTCGCCGGACGTGCTGGCCGCGGCCTATCGCGCGGCGTGTGCCTCGATCGGCCGTCGGGTGCTCGTCTCGCTGCCCACTGGGGAGCAGGTCGCCGGGGATGCCGTCGACGTCGACGAGCACGGCCGCCTTGTCCTACGCCGGGCTGGTGGGGAGCTGGTGACCTTCTCGGCGGGTGACGTGACCCACGCCGCCCTCGACGGCTAGCGCACCACGCGCACCACTTTGGTGTCTGAGTGAGTCTCGGCGCCGTCCTCGGCCGATTCTTCGAAGGCCGTGATCTCGACGTACCCGGCGGTCTCTAAGACCTCCTCGGGGACGGTCACCTTGACCGACCAGCTGCCTCGACCGGGCGCGCCTTCGCTGGCGGTCACGAAGCCGCTCGCGTAGATCGGCTTATCACCCACGCAGGTCACGTCGGCGGGGCAGCCGCGGGTGACTCGCCACTGGACGTTTGCCTCGAAAACGGTCGCCGTGCCGGACAATGTGAACGTCTTGCCAACCTCCGTGCCTTCATTCGGGTTGTCGATCGAGACGAAGGCGAGCACCTCGATGTGCGACCCTCGGCGCAGCGTGCGGCCCGAGAGAGACTCATGCCCCCAGAGGTCCGTGACCTCCTTGCCCTCGACGAGGATCCGGATGCCGGTGATCGTCCGATCTGCTGCAGTGACCGTGTGAACCAGCTGTTGGACGCTCATCTCGGTGGCCTCGGCACCGCCCTTGCCGCCGAGCGCGTCGCGGCTCAGGTCGATCGTGGCGGTCGCGCCCGACCGGGCGATCCCGCGGACGGCCGTCGTACGGGGCCAGAGGCTGCTGTAGTCCCGATCAAGCGCCGGCTCACGGAACATCTGCTCGAGCGCCGCACGCACCGGCGCGTCTGTGCGCGGCACCTGGCGGAACTCTCGCTGCAGTCGAATCCCGTTGCGAGTGTCGACGAGGTAGTAGATCGCGGCCGTCGTCTTCCCTGCTGCTGCGCTCGGCACGGTGCTCGGCGCTGGCTCCGGCTCGCCGCTGGGGTCAGCGCTGTGCGTGGGGGAGTCCAGGGGGGAGGGTGCGGCGGACGTCGACGGCTGGGCCTCCACGGTGCCGGCCCCGCTGTTGCAGCCGGCGAGCACGACTCCCACGCCGATCGCGACGGCACCGGTCCAGCGGCGGCGAGGAAGAGACGACATGGCGGGCCTCCGGTGGATGTCGGGCGTTGGTTCTACCGCAGTAGACGCGCCACGCGGCCGGAGGTTGCACGTGTCGGCCGACCAATCCAAGTGGACCGAACGTGCCACGATGCCGCGAACCAGGAGAGAGGGGCCACGTCATGGGCTATCCACGGCGACTGCTCAACGACGGCGAGGACGTCGTCTTCGACCTGCGGCCGCACTGGAAGGCGGTAGCCGGGGCGACGCTGCTCGCTCCGGTCATCGTCGGGCTCGCGTCCTTCGGCGTCGCGAGGGTGCCCGAGGGCTCTGCTCAGACCCCGGCGCGGGTGGCTCTCGTCACCGTTGCCGTCGGGCTCTTCATCGCGTTCTGCGTCGTACCGTGGGCCAAGTGGCTGTCCACGCACTTCGTGGTGACGACCCGACGGGTCATCATGCGCGCCGGAGTGCTCGGGCGGAGCGGGCGCGACATCCCGCTCTTCCGGATCAACGATGTGACCTTCGAGCACAGCTTCTTCGAACGGCTGCTCGGGGCCGGCTCGCTCATCGTCGAGAGCGCCGGGGAACGTGGGCAGGTGACGCTGGGCGACATCCCGCATCCCGAGGACGTCCAACGCGAGGTGTACAAGCTCATGGAGCTCGAGGACCTGCGCCGCCGCGGTGAGCCGGAGACGGACCGCCTGCCGCCCGAATAACTCTTAGGGTAGGGGCATGAGCGACCTGCCGAGTCGGATCAGCCTGCGAGAAGTCGGACCCCGCGATGGGCTGCAGAACGAAGCGCCGGTGCCGACGGCCGCGAAGGTGGCATTGATCGACGCGCTGTCGCGCACCGGGGTATCGCGCATCGAGGCGGTGTCGTTCGTCCATCCCAAAGCCATCCCTCAGATGGCCGACGCCGACGACGTGTGGGCGCGTATCCATCGTTCTGCCGACGTTCGCTACTCCGCACTGGTGCCCAATCTGAAAGGCGCTGAGCGGGCGCTTGCGAGCGGCTTCCGGGAGATCGAGGTCGTCGTCTCGGCGAGTGACACGCACAACAGGAAGAACATCAACCGATCGACCGACGAGTCCCTCGACGAGATCAGCGCGGTCATCGCCGCGGCACATGACGCTGGCTCGACGATCCAGGTGATCGTGTCGACGGCCTTCGGCTGCCCGTACGAGGGGGAGGTGCCCGAAGCGCGAGTGGTCGCCGTCGCCGGTCGCGCCATCCGCGACGGCGCCGACGGCGTCTCCTTCGGCGACACCACCGGTATGGCGACACCGACCCGGGTGACTCGGCTGGTCGGTGAGCTGCGGTCGGCGTACGCCGACATTGGTCTCAACCTGCACTTCCACAACACACGAGGCACCGGGTTGGCCAACGTCCTGGCTGCGATGCAGCTCGGCGTCGACGACTTCGACGCCTCGATCGGCGGCCTCGGCGGGTGTCCCTACGCGCCAGGCGCTACCGGCAACGTGTGCACCGAAGACCTGGTGCACATGGTCGAGGACATGGGTGTCGACACCGGCGTTGACCTGGGCGCCATGATCGATGCTGCGCGCACAGCTGAGGTGATCGTCGGCCGGACCCTGCCGTCCCAGGTGCTTCGCGCCGGACCGCGGATCCCGATCACGACTACGTGATGGATGCCGGGTCGACGTTCGCCCCGCACACCAGCGCGACGACCCGCTCGCCGTCCTCTGGCCGATAGGCGCCGGAGAGCAACGCAGCCAGCGCGGTCGCCCCGCCAGGCTCGCTGACCAGGCGGGCTTCATCCCAGAGCCAGCGCTGAGCGCGTACGACGTCATCGTCGTGCACCAGCAGGGAGCGATCCACCCACTGACGGGCTGCGGCGAAACCGATGGATCCGATGCGGGTGGCGCCGAGGGCACTCGCGGCCACGCCGCTGACCTCGACATCGACGGGCACCCCCGCTACCAGTGCGCTGTGGAGTGTCGGAGTTGACTCGGTCTCCACCGCAACGACCCGGACCCCACCGCGGAACCACGACGCCACTCCGCCGATGAGCCCGCCGCCGCCGACGGCGACGAGGACGGTGTCCACGTCCGGGACCTGGTCGGCGATCTCGAGCGCGCAGGTGCCAGCGCCCGAGACGACAGCGGGCTGGTCATAGGCGTGGGCGAAGAGCGCGCCGCTGTCGTCACCGTGCGCGATGCTTGCGGCCAGCGCCTGCTCGTAGCGAGTGCCGATCATCACTACCTCGGCGCCGAGGGCGCGCAGCCGGTCGGCTTTGGCTGACGGCGCCGTCTCTGGCACGAACACCGTGGCGTGGTGACCGAGGTCTCGCGCGGCGTAGGCGATCGCGAGCCCGAAGTTGCCGCCGGATGCTGCCACGACACCGGCGGCCGGCACCTCGGAGGACATCAGCAGGTGGTAGGCCCCGCGGGCCTTGAAAGTGCCGCTGACCTGCAGCAGCTCGAGCTTGAGGACGATTCCGCCAGGCATCTCCAGCACCGGCGTACGACGGATCCGCGGCGCGATGAGGTCCGCCGCTACGGCGATGTCCTCGCGCGACGGCGGCCCAGTCATGGTCACGATTCTGTCAGGCCGGGGTACCCAGACTCGTTGATAGTGAGACCGGCAAACTACGGGGCGACGGCTGTTCGCCGGATCACTCCGGCTGAGAGCGAGAGCTGCACCGCTCCGGCGACCAGCCCGATGAGCAGGCACCCGCTCCACACCGCGGACGCTCCGGATGAGGCGAGGACGGCAGTGCCGAGCACCGGGGCGACCACTCCCGCCGCGCCGAAGGCGATGCCGAACGCTCCGGCGTAGCGACCGCGCAGCTGCGCCGGGGCGATGTCGGCGACCACAGCGTGGCCCACCGAAGCGACTCCGATCTCGCCGAGGGTCCAGACAACGACGCAGGCGGCGTACTGCCAGCCGGTCTCTGCGAAGGCGTTCAGGCCGAAGCCGACGCCTACCAGCGCCATCGAGGCACCAGCAGTCGGCATCCGGGGCAGGCGAGCCAGCCAGCCGAGTGACAACGGCTGGACGATCACGATGACGACGCCGTTGAGCGCAAGGACGAGGCCGTACGTGCGCGGGGCGAGTCCATCCGCGGTCATCGCCAGCGGCAGAGTGAGAAATACCTGGAAGTAGACGCAGGCATAGAGGAACCAGCTGATGATCACCCCGATCATCAGCCGGTCTCGGAAGGGATCCAGAAAGGACCCTGACTTCTCCAGCGGGTCGCGTACGGGCCTGGTCTCGCCGACCCCGCGGTAGACGACGAGGCCGAAGATCACCGTGGTCAGCGCGTCGCCGACGAAGAGCAGGCCATAGCCCTGCTCGGCCAGCAGCCCGGCGAGTGCGGTGGCGACAGCGAAGCCGAGGTTGACCGCCCAGAACGTCAGACCGTAGGCCCGGGGTCGGTCGGCCGGCGGGACGACATCGGCGACGAGAGCGGAGCTGGCTGGGCGGAACAGATCGGAGGTCAATCCGGTGAGCAGGACGCCTACGACGATCAGCGGCAGCGACCGAGCGCTGCCGAGCACCGCGAGAGCCGCGGCGAATCCGACGCTGCCGAGGAGCATCGTCTGCCGGCGTCCGATCCGGTCCGCCAGCACCCCGCCGCCGAGCTGGCTCGGGATCCCGGCGAGACCGTACGTCGAGAGCAAGAGCCCAGCCGTGGCCTCGGGGAGGCCACGCTCCCGGACCAGGTAGAGGACGAGGAAGGGTTGGACGAAGGTGCCGACCCGGTTGACGAAGGTGCCCCACCACAGGAACCAGTACTCACGGGGGAGGCCGCCGGCGCGCGTCGACCAGGCTCGCGCCGCGCGGCCGGTGGGGACGTCGAGGGTCACTGCTCACAGCATGCCGGACTCCGCTGTACGGCCGCCCGCCATTTCTTGCCACAATGGTCCGACCGCCGCCCACGACCCGAGGAACTCTGTGACCGCCGACGCCAGTCCCGACGCCGCGCACCCCCCGCTCGCCGAGCTCCGGGCGACGGTGGAGCGCGGTGGGGCGACGAAGTACCACGAGAAGAACGCCGAGGCCGGCAAGCTCTTCGCCCGGGAGAGAGTGGACCTGCTGCTCGACAAGGGCAGCTTCACCGAGGACGGTCTCTACGCCAACGCCCTTGCTGGTGACCTGCCGGCCGACGGTGTCGTCACCGGCACTGGTCTGGTCGACGGTCGACCGGTATGCGTCATGGCCAACGACTCAACAGTCAAGGCTGGCTCGTGGGGCGCGCGCACCGTTGAGAAGATCATCCGCATCCTCGAGACGGCGTACCGCACTGGCGTGCCGATGGTCTACCTCGTCGACTCGGCGGGAGCCCGGATCACTGACCAGGTCGAGCTCTTCCCGGGCCGCCGGGGCGCGGGCAAGATCTTCCACACCCAGGTCCGGATGTCCGGCTCGGTGCCGCAGGTCTGCGCGCTCTTCGGGCCGAGCGCGGCGGGCGGCGCCTACATCCCGGCCTTCTGCGACATCGTCGTGATGGTCGAGGGCAACGCCTCGATGTACCTCGGATCGCCCCGGATGGCCGAGATGGTGGTCGGCGAGATCACGACGCTGGAGGAGATGGGCGGCGCCAAGATGCACTGCACCGTCTCCGGGTGCGGCACGCACTTGGCCAAGACCGAGCCTGAGGCGATCGAGGTCGTCCGGCGCCATCTCTCTTACCTGCCGTCCAACTGGACCGAGCAGCCACCCGTCGTCGAGGCCAAGGCGCCCAAGTCGGGCATCGACCTCCGCGCTCTGGTGCCGGCCAGCGACCGACAGGCGTTCGACATGCGCCGCTACATCGCCGGACTCGTCGACGAGGGCAGCGTCCACGAGATCCATGCGCTGTGGGCTCGCGAGATGGTCACCTGCTTCGCCCGCCTCGACGGGCACACGATCGGCATCGTCGCCAACAACCCGATGCAGAAGGGCGGCGTGCTCTTCGTCGACTCCGCCGACAAGTCGGCGAAGTTCATGCAGCTCTGCGACGCGTTCAACGTTCCGCTGCTCTTCCTCGCCGACGTGCCCGGTTTCATGATCGGTACGACGGTCGAGCGTGAGGGCATCATTCGCCACGGCGCGAAGATGATCACCGCCGTCTCCGAGGCGACCGTGCCGAAGATCTCGGTGATCGTGCGCAAGGCCTACGGCGCCGGTCTCTACGCGATGGCTGGACCCGGCTTCGAGCCGGACTGCTGCCTCGCGCTGCCCACTGCGATGATCGCCGTCATGGGTGCCGAAGCGGCTATCAACGCCGTCTACGCCAACAAGATCGCGGCACTTCCCGAGACCGAGCGTGCGGCGTACGTCGAGGCTAAGCGCGCGGAGTACAACACCGACATCGACATCGTGCACCTGGCCGCCGAGCTGATCGTCGACGGGATCGTCGAGCCTGAGGACTTGCGCGAGGAGCTCATCCGGCGATTCGCGTCGTACGCCGGGAAGGACCGGTCGTTCTCCCGTCGCCGGCACGGCGTAACTCCGGTCTGAGCGGCCCGCCGGCGGCGCGGCTCAGACGATGGTCGTAATCGCGGCCTCGACCGGTGTCGGGTCGTCCTCCGCCATCGGGAGGAAGACCCAGCGCTTGTAGGCGTAGAAGCGCCACAGCGTGCCGAAGCCGATGCCGAACACGTTTGCCGCGATGTTGAGCGCGAGGACCCCGGTGAGGCCGAGCACATAGCGGGTGAATCCCAGGACCGCGAGGGCGATGGCGAGTCCGACGACGTTGAGCAGGAAGAACAGGACGTACTCGCGGCGGAAGCTGGTCCTCGCCCGGTGGGCGAAGGACCAGTGGCGGTTCATGAAGTAGCTGCTTGTCGCCGCCACCGCAGTGGACAGGGTCTTCGAGGTCAGCGGGCCGAGGCCGACTCGGAAGTGCAGGACGTTGAACAGGCCGATGTCGAGGGCTGCGTTGAACACCCCGACGAGACCGAACTTGGCGATCTCGCGGATCAGCACCTCGAAGCGGCGGTAGAGAGCGTGCACCGTCCGAAGCCTACCGGCACCCGTCGTGGGATATTGGCTCACCAACTCGCCGCCCCCCCACCGCCGGAGGAATGCCCGTGGTCGACAGCCGCCTGAGCGAGGAGCAGGAGGCCCTGCGCAAGACGGTCGAGCACTTCGCTCGCACCGTGGTGGCGCCGCGCGCCGAGGAGATGGATGAGACTGCGGAGTTCCCCTACGACATCGTCAAGGCGATGGGCGAGATGGGCCTGTTCGGCCTACCTTTCCCGGAAGAGTACGGCGGGATGGGCGGCGACTACTTCGCCCTCTGCATCGCGCTGGAGGAGCTCGCCCGGGTCGACTCGTCGGTGGCCATCACGCTGGAGGCCGGCGTCTCCCTCGGCGCGATGCCGGTCTACCGCTTCGGCACGGAGGAGCAGCGCCAGGAGTGGCTGCCCCAGCTGACTTCGGGTGCGGCGCTCGGGGCCTTCGGGCTGACCGAGCCCGGCGGCGGGTCTGACGCCGGCGCCACCCGGACGACGGCCAAGCTCGACGGCGGCGAGTGGGTGCTCAACGGCACCAAGTCGTTCATCACCAACTCCGGCACCGACATCACCCGGCTGGTCACGGCTACCGCTGTGACCGGTGAGAGCGGCAACGGCCGCAAGGAGATCAGCTCGGTGCTCGTGCCGGTGCCGCACGAGGGCTTCAGCGCGTCGAAGAAGTACTCCAAGGTCGGCTGGCACGCCTCCGACACCCGGGAGATCGTCTTCACCGACTGCCGGGTGCCCGAAGCCAACCTGCTGGGCGAGCGGGGCCGCGGCTACGCCAACTTCCTGCAGATCCTCGACGAGGGCCGCATCGCCATCTCGGCGCTCGCGGTGGGCCTGGCCCAGGGGTGCGTCGACGAGAGCGTGAAGTACGCCAAGGAACGCGAGGCTTTCGGCAAGCCGATCGGGCAGTACCAGGCGATCGCGTTCAAGATCGCCGACATGGACATGCGCGCGCACACCGCGCGGCTGGCCTACTACGCGGCGGCGGAGAAGATGCTGCGCGGCGAGCCGTTCAAGAAGGAGGCGGCGATCGCCAAGCTCTACTCCAGCGAGATCGCCGTCACCAACGCTCGCGAAGCGGTGCAGGTGCACGGAGGCTACGGCTTCATGAACGAGTACCCCGTCGCCCGCTTCTACCGCGACTGCAAGATCCTCGAGATCGGCGAGGGCACCAGTGAGGTGCAACGCATCCTCATCGCCCGCGAGCTCGGGGTGTCCTAGCGCGCCGGACACCACTCACTAGCGCCGCAGACGAGTGAGACAGCGCCTCCGTGGGCAGGAGCGACGGCAACCGCGCCGAAGAAGGTGCCGAAGAAGCTTCGGAGAAGCGTAGATCAGGCAGTTTCAGGTGACGGAGATCGATGCGCGACCGTAGGTATGACGTCCCGGCGTCGCAGCGTCCGGAAGTGCTGGTGCTGGGCGTTCTCATCGGGGTCTTGCTCATTGCTGCCATCTCGAGCGGACTCGTCCGCTCGCGGGCGGTAGCGCCCGCTGCCCCCGCTCCAGTGCCGCTGGCCGTCGTGAGCCCACGGCTCGTCCCAGCGGCTGTGCCGGCCCCGCCAGCCTGCCCGGCAGCGCCGTCGATGCCGGCTGGCGACACGATGGTCGTCACCGCGCAGACCCCCACCGTCGACGTCCACGCCGCCCCGGCTGGGCGGGTGGAGCGCACCTTGAGCAACCCCACTCGCGACCACCAGCCGCTGCACCTGCGGGTGATGGAGTCGATCGACGGCTGGCACCGGGTCCAGATGCCGGAGCGACCCAACTCCGGCACGGGTTGGGTGCGCTCGAGCGGCCTGACGTCGGCGCGGACGCCGTACCGGATCCTGATTCAGCGCTGTTCCCGTCAGCTGACCCTGTTCCGGGGTGGCCGGCCGGTCATGACCGAACCGATCGCGATTGGCAAGCCCACGACGCCGACGCCGCTCGGTGACTTCTACGTCGACTTCGTGGAGAAGTGGCGCCCGAGCAGCCCATACGGTCCGTGGCTGATCTCGGTGACGGGCTTCTCCGAGGTGTTTCAGAGGTTCGGCGAGGGTGGCGTGGGGCAGATTGGTATCCACGGGACGCAATCGGCGGCCTCTGTGGGGCAGCCGACGAGCAACGGTTGTATCCGGATGCACAACGACGCCATCACCCGGCTGGCCGGACTTGCGGTCGCCGGCGCGCCTGTCCTGATCGTCGACTGACCGAGCGACCTGAGTGCGAGGAGATCGAAGGCTGATGCACGACTGGACCCGCTTCCCAGGCATCTGGCGTACGGGGCTCGCGCTGGCCATCCTGCTCACCGCCCTCCCGGCGGTCGGGGCTCCTGTCCGTTCCGCGTCGGCCGCGTGCCCCGAGGCGCCGAAAATGTCCAGCGTGCGCACCCTGGTTGCCCACGCGACGCGATCTGGGCTGCCGATCTTCGAAGAGCCTGACGGCAAGCACCTGCGCACTCTCGCCAACCCGACCCATGAGGGGCAGCGGCTACACCTGCGGGTCGTCAACACCCGACCCGACTGGCTTCGCGTGCAGTACGCGGCTCGGCCCAACGGGACAACCGCTTGGGTCCGGACGAGCGACGTGACAACGACGGTGACGCCGTATCGGCTCCTAGTGCAGCGCTGCTCGAAGCTGATCTGGCTGTTCGACCGTGGCGAGCCGGTGATGCGTTTCCCGGCCGCGGTGGGCAAGTCCAATACGCCAACACCGCTGGGTGACTTCTACGTCGACTTCCTGGAGAGGTGGCGTCCGGACAGCAAGTACGGCCCCTGGTTGATCAGCGTCAACGGGTTCTCCACCGTCTACTCCAGCTTCGGCGACGGAGGCACCGGTCAGATCGGTATCCACGGCACGCAGGCGCGCGGATCCGTCGGCGGCCCGACCAGCAACGGCTGCGTTCGTCTCTTCAGCGAACACGTTTCCCGACTGGCCGAGGTCGTCGTGCCGGGCACGCCCGTGCTCATCGTCGACTGATCGAGCCCGGGTCTGGCCAGGTCGCTCAGGCGGGACGCCGGTTGAGCGCGTGGGGCGGCGTCCAGCCGCGTTGAGCCAGCGCCACACAGCAGGCGATCTCCGCCTCGTCCTCCGCCCGAGCGAACTCGCGGAGCACGTCTGGCTCTTCCATGGACGAGCCGCGCTGCTGGGCGTGGCGAAGCCGGTTGACCGCGACGAGGTAGTTGCTCATCAGCTTTTGCAGCGACTCGTCAAAGGTCAGTGACACCCATGCCCTCCAGCGCCGCAGCAATTGACCCAGTGTGGTTCGACCATCCGGAGCAGTGCTCTTGAGCGGCGGGGCTAGAACCACCCGATCGGCGCATCAGGCGCTTACGGCCGGCCGAGGGCGCGGTAGGTCCAGCCGGCCGCGCGCCAGCGGGCCGGGTCGAGCGCGTTGCGGCCATCGACGATGTGCTTGACGCGAACGACTTCGCTCAGCACTGCAGGGTCCATGTCCTTGAATTCCGACCACTCGGTGAGATGGAGCACGACATCGGCGTCACGTGCCGCATCGACCGCGCTGGTCGCGAAGGCCAGCTCGGGGTGCTTGCGTCGGGCGTTATCGACGGCGGCCGGGTCGTAGACGGTGACCGCGGCGCCTTCACCGAGGATCGTCGCGGCCACGTCAAGTGCGGGGGAGTCGCGGATGTCGTCGGAGTTGGGCTTGAAGGCCGCGCCGAGCACACCGACGCGCGTGCCTGAGAAGTTGCCGCCGACCTGCTCGCGAGCGAGGTCGACCATCCGGGCGCGGCGCCGCAGGTTGATGGCGTCGACCTCACTGAGGAACGACAGAGCCTGTTCGACGCCGAGCTCCTCGGCTCGAGCCATGAACGCGCGGATGTCCTTGGGCAAGCAGCCACCGCCGAAGCCGAGCCCGGCGTGGAGGAACCGGCCGCCGATCCGGGTGTCGTGGCTCAGCGCCTCCGACAGCTTCTTCACATCCGCGCCAGTGGCTTCGCACACTTCGGCCATCGCATTGATGAAGGAGATCTTGGTGGCCAGGAAAGCATTGGCCGCGACCTTGACCAACTGAGCGCTGGCCAGGTCCATGACGACAACAGGGCACTGGGCCTGCTCGGTCACCGGAGCGAAGACCTCACGGAGCACTGACGCGGCGGAGCCGCCAGGCTGTACGCCGAAGACCAGACGGTCGGGTCTCAAGGTGTCCTCGACGGCGAAGCCCTCGCGGAGGAACTCCGGGTTCCACGACAGCTCGACTCCAGCTGGCGCCAGCTCGGCCAGCTGCCCAGCGAGGCGCTCGGCCGTGCCCACAGGGACCGTCGACTTGCCGACCACGTGCGCACCGGGGCGCAGGTGGGGCGCGATCCCCTCGACGACGGCGTCGACGTAGCGCATGTCCGCGGCATTGCTGTCCGCCCGCTGCGGGGTGCCGACGCAGATGAAGTGCACGTCACCGAACGCACCGGCGTCGGCGTACGACGTCGTGAAGGACAGCTTTCCGCTGTCCAGGCCCTTGCGCAGGATCGGCTCGAGGCCCGGCTCGTAGAAGGGGAGCTCGCCCGCGGCGAGCCGCGCGATCTTGTCCGCGTCGACGTCCATGCCGAGGACGTCGTAGCCGAGGCTGGCCATGCACGCCGCGTGGGTCGCGCCGAGGTAGCCGGTGCCGAGGACGGTGAGCCGATGCGTCATAGCACCGGACGATACCGGCGCCAGGGCCCACACCCAGCTGCCAGTATCCTCTCAACCCATGAACCCCGACTTCGGCATCTACCAGCTGGGCGAGGAGCACGACCTCCTCCGCAAGTCCGTGCGAGCGCTCGCCGAGAGCAAGATCGCCCCCCGGGCGGCGGAGATTGACGAGACCGCGGAGTTCCCCTGGGACGTCTATGAGGAGCTCAAGCGCAACGACCTGCACGCCGTGCACATCCCCGAGCAGTACGGCGGCGCAGGCGCGGACGCGATCTCCAGCGCGATTGTCATCGAGGAGATCGCGAGGGTCTGCGCGTCGTCGTCGCTCATCCCAGCGGTCAACAAGCTCGGCACCCAAGGCCTGCTGCTCAGCGGCTCCGAAGAGCTCAAGCAGCGGTACCTTCCCCGGCTGGCCCGCGGCGAGGGGATGTTCTCCTACGCGCTCTCCGAGCCCGATGCTGGCTCCGACGCTGCGGCGATGAAGACCCGAGCTGTCCGTGACGGCGACCACTACGTCATCAACGGCACGAAGCGATGGATCACCGGCGCCGGCGTCTCGACCTTCTACACGGTCATGGCCGTGACGGACCCGGAGAAGAAGGCCAATGGGATCTCTGCCTTCGTGGTGGAGGCAACCGATCCCGGATTCAGCGTCGGCAAGCTCGAGAAGAAGATGGGGATCAAGGGCAGCCCCACGGGGGAGCTCTACTTCGACTCCTGCCGTATCCCCGCCGATCGGATGATCGGCGAGGAGGGCACCGGCTTCAAGACCGCGTTGCGCACGCTCGACCACACCCGGCTCACGATCGGCGCACAGGCGTTAGGGATTGCCCAAGGGGCCTTCGACTACGCCCTCAGCTACACCAAGGAGCGCGAGCAGTTCGGCAAGCCGATCGCGCAGTTCCAGGCGGTGCAGTTCATGCTCGCCGACATGGCGATGAAGACCGAGGCGGCCCGCCAGCTCATCTACGTCGCCGCCGCGAAGGCCGAGCGGATGGAGCCGGATCTCACCTTCATCTCGGCCGCCGCGAAGTGCTTCGCCAGCGACACCGCGATGCAGGTGACGACCGACGCCGTACAGCTGCTCGGCGGGTATGGCTACGTCACGGACTATCCCGTCGAACGGATGATGCGCGACGCCAAGATCACCCAGATCTACGAGGGCACCAATCAGATCCAGCGGGTCGTCATGGCCCGCAATCTGCTCAAGTGAGTGCTGGCGGGCGTACGCCGCAGCAGTCGCGCATCTCGATCACCCGGCTGATGACGGCAGGGGATGCCAACCTGCACGGCAACATCCACGGCGGCGTGATCATGAAGCTGGTTGACGACGCGGCTGGCATCGTTGCGTCGCGCCACTCCGGCGGTCGTGCCGTCACCGTGTCGATGGACGAGATGGTCTTCTTGGTGCCGGTGCACGTTGGCGACCTCGTCTACGCGCATGCGCAGATCAACTGGGCGGGGCGGACCTCGATGGAGATCGGCGTTCGGGTGGAGGCGGAGCGCTGGGACGAGATCGGTGACCGCGTGCACACCAGCAGCGCCTACCTGGCCTACGTCGGACTCGACGGGCACGGAAAGCCCAGGCCGGTGCCGGGCGTGCTCGCCGACGACGACACCGAACGGCGTCGGTTCCGCGAGGCGGAGATCCGTCGGGAGGCCCGACTGGCCCGCCGGGCCGCGATCCTTGCGGCCAGAGAAGGCTAGCGGCCGTCACTTCTGGCAGGAGTCCGCGTTAGGCAGCACGAATATCTCTGAAGTCCCGCCTGGCTGTCGATCCGGACATTCGGTACGAGGTCGTCCGGACGGCAGGAAATCGCGAGTGGGATCTCGAACATCTCTAGTGACTGAGGAGGATCTTCCATGAAGCGCACCATCGCATCCGCCCTCGCGGTCGCCGCGGCCATTACCGCGATCGGCGGCGTCGCCGAGGCCAAGCACAAGAAGCCCATCGCCAAGTCCTACACGGCGACTGCGCCCAACCCGGACCCGACCAACTACGCCGGCGGCTCGGTCTGCCGTCAGAACGTCCCTGGCAGCGCCCACATCGAGAAGTTCACGGCGCCGGAGGCTGGCACGCTCAAAGCCGAGATCACCGGCTTCCAGGGTGACTGGGACATGCTGCTGACCGATGACAAGGGTCGCGAGCTCTCCAACTCCGGTGGCAGCGAAGTCGTCGACGGCTCCGAGAAGATGACCTACAAGGTCAAGAAGGCTGGCACCCTCAACATCATCGCCTGCAACTGGGCAGGTGGCCCCTCGGCCAAGGGCAAGTACGAGTTCACCTTCAAATAAGCCAGCCTCCCACCACGGGTCGGCTCACCCCTTTCGGGTGGCCGGCCCGTTGTGCTGTCCGGGTTTGACGAGGTTCGCTCAACGACTTTCCGGCGATCACCGACGCCAGCCGGGGCGTCTTCGCCTGACGACCTCGCTCAGCCGACGCCTGCTGCGACGGTAAGCCGAGGTTCGGTCAGCTGCTGCACCTCGTCCAGGGTGACGCCGGGCGCGAGTTCGGTGAGCACCAGTCCGTTGGGTGTCACGTCGATGACGGCGAGGTCGGTGATGATCCGGTGCACGACCCGGCGCCCGGTGTACGGCAGGGAGCACTCATCGACGATCTTCGGTGAGCCGTCCTTAGCTGCGTGCTCCATCATCACGATGACCTTCTTGGCACCGTGCACGAGGTCCATTGCGCCGCCCATCCCCTTGACCATCTTGCCGGGGATCATCCAGTTGGCCAGGTCGCCCTCCTGGGAGACCTGCATGGCGCCAAGCACCGCGACGTCGACATGACCGCCGCGGATCATCGAGAAGGACATCGCGCTGTCGAAGTACGACGCACCGGGCTGCACCGTCACGGTCTCCTTGCCAGCATTGATGAGGTCGGGGTCTTCAGTGCCAGCGACCGGGTAGGGCCCGACGCCGAGGATCCCGTTCTCGCTCTGCAGCACGACATGCACCCCGTCGGGCAGGAAGTTGGGCACGAGGGTGGGCATGCCGATGCCGAGGTTGACGTACTGCCCGTCCTCGAGCTCCTGGGCCACGCGCGCGGCGAGCTCCTCACGAGTCAGTGCCATCGTCGTACCTCCTGTGCGGCCAGCCGATGCTCGACCTTAGCGGGCGGCCCGGGGACGGGTACGGTCTGACCATGACCGAGACCACGCCGCAGTACGCCGGAGTGCCCGTCCGCGATCAGGATGTCCGGCTCGACGTCACGGCGGCCGAGGCGGTTGAGGCCGGCCGCTCTCAGCGCACGCGACTCCTCGATGCGGTGGAGTCGCTCACCGACGACGAGTGGATGGCGCAGAGCCGCTGCGCCCAGTGGTCCGTGCAGGACGTCGTTCGCCACCTGGTGCACGTCACCTCCATGTCGGTCGAGTCGATTGAGGCCGCTCGCACAGGGGCGCGCTACGACGGTTTCTCGGCCGCGAAGTTCAATCCCAAGGAGACGCCGCACGCGTTCCTGACGGCGCTGGGTGCGGAGCCGGCAGAGGCCACTCGGGAGGCCTTCGCGGCGAGCACCGCGCGGGTCATCGCCGCGATGGACGAGCTGTCGGCGGACAAGCTGTTGGCGGATGACGACGTGCTGGTGGCGACGCCGATCGGCCGACAGGTGTGGCACCGATCGCTCCTGCACGGACTCTTCGACAGCGCAGTGCACGAGCGCGACATCCTCGCGCCTTTCGGCCGGAAGCCTGACCCGACCCCGCCAGCGGAGGAGGTGCGCGCGATCGCGTCGTACCAAGTGCTCCTCGTCGCTCGCATCCTCGCCGTCGTCGGGGCGCCGGTGGACCTCGCACTGCGACTCACCGGCGGGCCGGACCTTCGGGTGCGCGTCGCTGGCCCACTGGTGTCGGTCAGCTCTGGGGATCTCGACGGCGCGACCGCCGAGGCGCGGGGAGAGGTCGACGCGGTGCTCGACGCGATGACCGGCCGCGGTCAGCTTGCGGAGGTGCTCGACGCGCCGCCGGAGGTCGTCATGGGGCTGTCCGCGCTCAGCTCACTGGTCTGACGTCGTCGATGACGAACATCGGTGGGTGAGCGGGAGCTGTCGCTCCGCAGGTGAGCAGCGCGGCAGGTCCAGCTGATGTCGATCGCAGGGTGATGACGAGATCCTCGGGGTCGTGCCGCAGGTGCACCCGCCATCCGTCACCGGACCGCTCGGCCGAGATCGGCACAAACGAGCTGATGCGCTGATCGCCGGTCAGGTCCCGCGCATGGTGCTGGGCCGCCTGCACCGGCGCTGTCGAGGTCGTGCGCCCGCGGAGCAGGGCGGCGAGCACTTCGCCTCGGTCCTGTGCGGCGACGAGGTCAGCGGCTGAGGTCGGGTCGACTCGGCCGTAGTAGAGACCGTGCGGCAAGGCGAGCACGTTGGCGGCGAAGCGGTCGCCGCCGACGTGGGAGCACTCCCACACCTCGCCCGGCCGCAGCTGCTGCAGCGCGAGAGCGACGGGCCGCCCGCGGATTGCGCAGCATGCATCGTGGCGTCCGTGGGTGCACACCAGATAGCAGGGCTGCACCGACGGCTCTCCGGCACTGCCGTCGAGTGGGATGTCATCGAGCTCCCCGTCGCGGGCGAACCACCCCCACCGGATGCTCTCTCGGCCAGGGAGGCAGTCGACGAGGGCCCAGCGGCGTCGGACGGGGGTGCGGTCCGCCTTGCCCGGCCGGCGGATGACCAGGGTGCGCAGCCCCCGCTCCGCGGCGCGGTTGGCCAGCGAAAGACCGACGACGGGATCGAGCCGCGACTGGGTGAGTGCGATGCGCCCCCAGGGCCCGGGCTGCTCGACGAGGAAAAGACCGGACGAGGGGGCGGCCGTGCCGGCGAGCGGGTCACCGCGCAGCTCGGCAGCGAACGAGCAACGCAGTGCCGTCGCTGTCCCGCTGACGGGATGGGTGTGAGCACCCGTCCCACGGGCGGGATGACTGTGGTCGACCGGCGACGTCAGCACGCCTCGACGACTCCGTTGCGGATCAGCTGGCGGACCAGGGTCAGCGCCTCGGCCTCGGTCAACGCTGGAAACTCGCCGAGGCGCACCACGCCGCCGCGCAGCAGCAGACCGAGTGCGTCGAAGGCCGCCGCAGGCAGCCGTACGACGCGGTCGGGCAGCGTCAGCTCCACCTCGTCGTCGCGAAGGCGGACCGTGGCGCGGAGGTTGCGCCGTAGGACGACACGGGTGTCGGCGTTGAGGACCGCTAATGCTGCGGCCTGCACGATCGGGTCGACCGGAGCCGGCCGGGCGGCGCGCACTCCGCGCGCAGAGACGTTGTGCACGAGGTCGTCGATCGACACCGTGCCCAGGTGCCCGGCTAGCACGTCGACCGCAGCGGCGACGGCTCGGGTCAGCGCGGCACCGTCGTCATCACGCAGTGGGAGGGACTGCCGGAGGTCCGCCTCGTCGGCCGCGAGCGCGACGACCGCCGAGACGACGTCGTACCGGGTGAGCGGGTGCACCCCGACGGTCAGGTGCAACGTCGTCTCCCCGAGCGCCTCCGCGCTGTGCAGGTAGCCGCGCGGCAGGTAGAGCGCGTCCCCCGGCTGCAGCGTCGCCTCGAGGGTGGGCGGTTCCGTTGCTCGTGCCTGCACGTCGCTGCGGCGGTCGGTCCATGGCTGGCTCGGCAGCGGATCTTTGATGACAGGGGAGTGGACGCACCACTTCTTGCGGCCCGCGACCTGCAGGACGAAGACGTCGTGGGTGTCGTAGTGCGCGGTGAAGCCCTGCGCGTTCGTCGGTGTGATGTAGGCGTTGACCTGCACGGGATGGCCGAGATCGGTGGTGAGGTCGCCAGCAAAGTCGATCAGCGGTGGCCACAGGCGGTGCAGGCCTTGCAAGACGATGGTGTGGCCGTCGGCGAAGAGGTCGAGCACCCGGTCGTCGGCGACTTGGTCGGCAACCATCGCCCCGGTGCCGCCCGGCCGGGTGAAGCGGGACGGGTCCGCGACGACGCCACCTCGAGCGATGCGGATGAACGGCGTGCGCAGCCCGCGACGTGACAACAGCTCGCCAGCCGCCGTGAGGCTGAGGAGGTCCTCGAAGCCTCGTGGCAGCTCGTCGGCGAGGGTCAGCAGCGGGACCTGGCCCCAATGGTCGGAGCCGAAGTCATCAAGGTTTCCGCCGACGCACCGACGCAGCGCCGGGCGGTCGGCGCAGCCGACCGCCCGGGTCGCGTCAACCATCAGCCCTCAGGAGCCGCCGGCGCCGGCATCCGCCCCGCCGTCCGCACCGCTGTCCGCGCCACCGTCGTGTCCGGCGCCGCCGTCCTTCGGCGTGTTCGCCCCGCTGTCGGCGCCGGCATCCGCCCCGCCGTCCGCACCGCTGTCCGCACCGCTGTCCGCGCCACCGTCGTGTCCGGCGCCGCCGTCCTTCGGCGTGCTCGCACCGCTGTCAGCACCGGAGTCGGCGCCGCCGTCCGCGCCGCCGTCGTCGCCTGTGGTGATGTCGTCTGCAGTCATGTGTCCTCCGATGTCAGGGGTGGAACCGCCGGGGAAACCCGGGACGGCACAAAGACACCTACCCAAGGGGGTGGGTGGCTACCTCGTCGTACGACGCTCGATTCGCTTGTCGGTCCCGCTGACCGGTACGACGCGCTGCACGAAGATCCCCGGCGTGTGCACGTCGGCCGGATCGAGCTCACCGGGCTCGACCAGTTCCTCGACCTCGGCGATGGTGATGCGTCCGGCGGCGGCGCACAGCGGGTTGAAGTTGCGGGCGGACATCCGGTAGACGAGGTTGCCCTGGCGGTCTCCCTTCCAGGCGTGGACCAGGGCGAAGTCGGTGGTGATCGACTCCTCGAGGACGTAGTCGCGGTCGCCGAAGCGGCGAGTCTCTTTTCTTGGACTCGACAGTGCGATGCCGCCGCTGCCGTCGTAGCGCCAGGGCAGACCACCGTCGGCCACCTGGGTGCCGACCCCGGCCGGTGTGTAGAAGCCAGGGATGCCGGCGCCGCCGGCCCGCAGCCGCTCGGCCAGCGTCCCCTGCGGGGTCAGCTCCACCTCGAGCTCTCCGGAGAGGAACTGCCGCTCGAACTCCTTGTTCTCGCCGACGTAGCTCGACGTCATCCGGCGCAGTCGCTTGGCGAAGAGCAGGACGCCGAGGCCCCAGTCGTCGACGCCGCAGTTGTTGGAGACGACGGACAGGTCGTCGACGCCTGCGTCGAGGAGGGCGGCGACGAGTGCGCTCGGGATCCCGCACAGACCAAACCCGCCGACAGCGAGGGAGGCTCCGGACGGGATGTCGGCCACCGCCTCGGCCGGATCACGCACCACCTTGTTGATACCCGTCTGGTTCATGCCGCCGACCCTAACGGAGCGGTCCGGCGGGCGCGACGGGTGGCATGCTGCGCGGTTGTGGACTGCCTGCGCACGCCGGATGACTGCTTCGCCGACCTGCCGGACTTCGGCTTCGAGCCGCGGTACGCCGACGTGCCGACGGGTGACGGTTCCGGCTCGCTGCGGATGGCCTACGTCGAGGCGGGGCCGGCTGACGGGCCGGCGGTGGTGCTGCTGCACGGCGAGCCTTCGTGGGGCTTCCTCTACCGCCACGTCGTACCTCCGCTCGTCGACGTGGGGCTGCGCGTCGTCGTCCCCGACCTGGTCGGCTTCGGCCGCTCCGACAAGCCGGCCCAGGTCGAGGACTACACCCACGCGCGGCACGTCGAGTGGACCCGAGCCCTGCTCTTCGACGCGCTCGACCTGCGCGACGTCACGGTCGTCGGGCAGGACTGGGGCGGGCTCATCGGGCTGCGCCTCGTCGCCGAGCACCCGGACCGCTTCGCCCGCGTCGTCGCCGCCAACACCGGCCTGCCGACCGGCGACCAGAAGATGCCGGAGCTGTGGTGGCGATTTCACGACTTCGTCGCGCGCACGCCAGAGCTGCCGATCGGCTTCCTCGTCGCGTCTGGCTGCTCGGCACCACTGCCGCCGGAGGTCCTCGCGGCCTACGAGGCTCCCTTCCCGGACCCGTCGTACCAGGCCGGCGCCCGCGCCTTCCCGGGGATTTTGCCGACCTCGCCAGAGGATCCGGCGGCCGCTGCCAACCGCGCGGCCTGGCAGGTGCTGGCGCGCTTCGACAAGCCGGTCTTGACGGCGTTTTCCGACGGCGACCCGATCACCCGCGGCGCCGATGTCTTCCTGCAGCAGATGGTGCCGGGCTGTGCCGGCCAGCCGCACGTGACCATCGCCGGCGGTGGGCACTTCCTGCAGGAGACGCACGGCGCCGAGCTCGGCCAGGTGATTGCCGACTTCGTCCGCTCCACCTAAGGACCCGCGCCGAACTATGACCGATTCTTCCCGCCGGTACGCGGCGGGCAGGTCAGGGAACGGGCGGCGACTGACGACTCAACCGAGGGTGAGGATGATCCGCTCGGCCGCGAGTCGCGCGGGCAGGATCGCCTCGTCCGCGACCGGGCTGAGCAGAATCCCGGCGCCAGCGAGCACTGGAGCCAGGCTGGTCGCGACCAGGCCGTCGAGGGTCGAGGGGTCGTAGCGCACGAACGCGCGTGCGCCCGCCGTCAGCCCCAACGTCGACGCCGCCTCGAGCAGCATCGCGGCCGACACCTCGTGTCCACCCACCACGGCCGCCGGGTCGTCGCCAGCTGCCGGCGGACCGGGGGTGAAGTGGTCACCGTGGGCCGGCACCTCGACCGCGAAGTCGAGGATGCCGGGTGGCGCGGCCTTGAGACGGCCGGCGAGCGGTCGCATCGACAGCGCGACGACCTGCGTCGCTCGGGTGACGTGAAGCCCGGCAAGACTGTGCTCGGTTACGAAGGCCACCGGGGCGCTCGGCAGTGCCGCGGCCGGCTCCAACGCCACGACGCACGCACCAGCGAGCCACGTCGCGAGGTGCACCACAGCGATCTGCCAGTGCAGCGGCAGCGCCACGACGACGTGGTCACCCGGCTGGACGTCGAGGGTGTCGCGAAGCAGGTTGGCGGTCTTGGCGACCCAGTTGGCGGTGGTCGCGACCGACAGCTCGACCCGCTCGCCGGTCGCATCGTCGTACCACGTCAGCAACGGCCGTGATGGGTCGCGTGCGAGACCCTCGGCAATCAGCTCGGGAAGTGTCATGCGCAGGCATCCTCGGCTGCGGTGCTCGTCTCGAACGGCGCCGGTGCGATGCCGGTGCGCGGCGCTTGCGGTGCCACGGCGACGGGCGTGACGCCGGAGAAGTCACTGCCGATCACCACCTCCAGCGTGGATCCGAGCGTCGCGTCGATTTGCGTTCGGGAGCCAGGGATCGCCGCAGCGACAGTGCGCGCGGAGTCGGCCCGCTCGACCCCGTGCCGCACGACCGTCGTGGTGTACGTCGACGCGTCGGCGTCGCCAACTCCGCGCACCCGGAAGCCGACTCCGCGCAGTGCGTCAGCGGCGCGACCGGCGAGTCCCGGCGTGCCGGCGCCGTTGAGCACCCGAAGCCGGACCCCAGCCGGGGCGACGGTCAGCGGCGGGGCATCGGGCTCGGCTGCCTGCGCTCCCGGAATCGGCCCGTCGGTGCGAAGGGCCTGCCACAGCTGCGCGCCTGCCTCGTCGTCGAGCTCGACGCCATTCTGTCGGCCACGAAAGGCCGACGCGTCGGCGACCGGTGCCGTGATGAACGTGACCTTGGCCGGGTCGAGGCCGCGCAGGTTCTCGGCCAGCGCTCGCAGAGTGCCGAGACCGAGCTCGCTGTCGAGGCTGACGGCCGCGACGGCTGTGCGGAGGAACCGGTCCAGCTTCACCGGGTTGAGCAGCACGTCGAGGCTCAACGCCTTGCGGAGCATCGCAGCGAGGAACTGCTGCTGGCGGTCGATGCGGCCGAAGTCGGATCTGCTGTCGATGGAGCGGGTGCGCACGAAGGCCAAGGCCTGGGTGCCGCGCAGAGTCTGCTTCCCGGCGAGGAGGTTGAGTCCGGAGAGCGGGTCGCGGGCCGGGCGCGGCAGGCAGACCTCCACGCCGCCGAGTGCCGCGACGACGTCGAGGAAGCCGCCGAAGTCGACCTCGATGTAGTGGTCGATGCGGATCCCGGTCAGATCCTCGACTGTGCCGCGCACGGTGAGCGCTCCGGCAGCCTTGTCTCTCCCCTTTCCGAACGCGGAGTTGATCTTCGCGACGCCATGGCCCGGGATCGTGACGAAGGCATCTCGCGGGAAGCTGACCAGGACCGATTTCGACCGGTCCGCGGCGAGGTGCAAGAGGATGATCGTGTCGGACCGGCGCCCGCCTCCGTCGTCCTCAGTGGCGAACTCCGCGAGCTCGGCGGCGGAGAGTCCTTCTCGGGTGTCGCTGCCGATCAGCAGCACGTTGAGAGCCCGACCCGGCGCGGGATCGGGGCGCGCGGCCTGGCCAGGCGCCGCCGCGGCAGGCAGCTTCACCCGCTCGATCTGCCGCTCGAGCCAGGTGAAGTAGCCAGCGAGGCCGATGCTCGCCACCACGATGGAGACGGCGGTGCCGACGGCGACCCAGGAGAGCCACCGGGCGATGCGCCGCGTCGGCGTACGACGTAGCGGGCCGGCTGTGCTGTCGGGGTCGGCTGTGCTGTTGGGGCCGGTGGCCGTCGCCACGTCAGACGGCGCAGGGATCGTCGGCCGCCGTCTTCGGCGCGGCCGACGCCGACGCGCCGGCCGGCCCGCGAGTGGCCGGCGCTGGCGCGATCCGGACCGGCTTCACCTCGGTGAAGTCGGCGCCGACGACCACGACGATCGTGCGACCCAGCGATGGGTCGGGCACCAGCTTTGAGCCAGGGATCGCTGCCGCGACCGTGCGCGCCGAGTCGAGGCGGTCGGGCCCATAACGGACCTCGGTCGCGTCGTACGTCGACAGGTCGGCGTTGGCCACCTCGCCGATGACGAACCGCTGCTCGCGGAGCATGTCGGCGGCGTCGCGCGCGAAGCCCTTGGTGCCGGTCCCGTTGAGGACGTCGACCCGAATGCGTGACGGCGCGACCGTGAGCAGCGGCGCAGCGCTGGGTTTGCCGGACGCCTCGGGCCCGGCCTCGGGGAAGACGGTATCCGTCCGGATCTTGGTGAACAGCTCGGTCATCGCCGGCTCGTCGAGCAGGACGACCGAAGCGCCGCCGCGCTTGGCCAGCTTGTCGACCGGCACGGTCATGAACTGCACCTTTTGCGGGTCGAGGTCCTTCAGCCGCAGGGCCAGGTTCTTCAGGTCGTCGAAGCTGAGCTGGTCGTCGACCTGGATCGAGTCGGTGACGACCTTAAGGAAGCCGAGGAGTCGGTCCGGTCGCAGCAGCATGCCCTTGTTCGTCGAGCGGCGCAGCATCGCGCCGAGGAACTGCTGCTGTCGCTCGATGCGGTCGATGTCGCCACGGGGAAGGCCGTGACGCTGCCGAACGAAGGCCAGCGCCTGCGCGCCCTGCACCCGGCTGCGCCCGGCCGGCAGGTTGATGCCGGACAGCGGCTCCTTCTGCGCTTTCGGCAGGCAGACGTCGACGCCGTCGAGCGCCTCGACCATACGGAAGAAGCCGGTGAAGTTGACCTCGAGGTAGTGGTCGATCCGCACCTGGGTGAGCTGTTCGATCGTGCTGATCGTCAGGGCTGGGCCGCCTTGCGAGAAGGCGGTGTTGAGCTTGCGTTTGCCGACGCCAGGGATGCCGACGTACGCGTCGCGGGGGAATGACAGCAGCAGCGCCTTGTCCTGCTTGGCCGAGAGGTGGATGAGGATCACCGTGTCGGAACGGCGGCCCGGCTCGAACGTCGTTGCCGCCTTGCGCAGCTCCTCCGGGCTCGCGCCCTCGCGGGTGTCGGAGCCGACGAGCAGGAAGTTCTGCGACCGGCCGGCACCGGCCGCCGGCCTGGCCTGGTCGTTGCCGAACAGCCCCGGGATGCGGGTGATGTTGCCGTCGTAATAGCGCACGAAGAGGAAGCCCGCCGTGCTGGCGAGCAGGACGCAGAGGGAGGTCACGACAGCGGTCCAGGAGAGGATCCGAGCGAATCGCCGGGCCCGGTGTGGTCGCCCGATCGGGCCCCGGGGGTTGAGCTCCGGCGGCAGCACGAGGCCGTGCGGGTTAGAGCTCATGGGGCGGGAACACTCCGTCGTACGCCGAATGGTCGAGGTCCTCAGGGTACCTGTCGGGACCCGCCCCGTCGGCCAAGGTCGCCTCAGCTTCGGCCCGCGGCCAACTTTGCCGGGAAAGCGGTCGCCGGCTGACTGGCGACGGTCTCACTTCCGCCCGCTGCTAGCCTGCGGGCCATGAAGGCCCTGGTGCTCGCCGGGGGGTCGGGCACCCGCCTGCGCCCCATCACCCACACGTCCGCGAAGCAGCTGGTGCCGGTTGCCAACAAGCCGATCCTGTTCTACGGCCTCGAGGCGATTCGCGACGCCGGTGTCACCGACGTCGGCATCATCGTCGGCGAGACGGCGGCCGAGATCATGGCCGAGGTCGGCGACGGGTCGGGCCTGGGCATCTCGGTCACCTACATCCCGCAGGACGCTCCCCGTGGGCTGGCCCACTGCGTGCTCATCGCGCAGGACTTCCTCGGCGACGACGACTTCGTGATGTACCTCGGCGACAACTTCATCATCGGCGGCATCGCCGAGCTCGTCGCCGAGTTCCGCGACTCCGACGCAGACGCGCAGATTCTGCTGACCAAGGTGCCCAATCCGTCGCAGTTCGGTGTCGCCGAGCTGGGTCCGGACGGGCAGGTGAAGTCGCTCGTCGAGAAGCCGGCCGACCCCAAGAGCGACCTAGCCCTCGTCGGCGTCTACATGTTCCGGCCCGCGGTGCACGAGGCGGTACGGGCCATCGCGCCGTCGGCGCGGGGCGAGCTGGAGATCACCGACGCCATCCAGTGGTTGGTCGACAACGGCAAGGACGTGCGCCCGCACCTCGTCACCGGCTACTGGAAGGACACCGGTCGGCTCGAGGACATGCTCGAGTGCAACCGTAAGGTCCTCGAGTCGTTGGAGCCGGCCGTCCACGGCACCGTAGACAGCGAGTCGCGCATCGTCGGCCGGGTGGTCGTCGAGGAGGGCGCGTCGATCGTGCGGTCGACGGTGCGTGGCCCGGCGATCATCGGCCGGGGCACGACGGTCACCGACACCTACATCGGACCGTTCACCGCCGTCTATCACTCGTGCACCATCAGCAACACCGAGATCGAGCACTCCATCGTGCTGGAGAGCACCCGGATCTGCGACATCGCTCGGATCGAGGACTCCCTCATCGGGAAGGAGGTCGAGCTCTCCCGCTCAACCGACCTCCCGCGGGCCCTGCGGCTGATGCTCGGCGACCACAGCCGGGTCGCCATCCCCTAGATGATCGTGGGCGGCCGTCGGGAGCTCCCGCTAGGCCATTCGGCGCCTCCGCTAGGCCGTTCGTGGCGGGTGACAGGTCTTTTCGTGCTACGTCGGCGTCTCCAGAAGGAATCCGTCTGATCAGGGCGAAATACCTAGCCAATCGAGCCGAACGCCCCAGACAGGAGCCCTACATCATGCGCCTACGCACCGCTCTCTCGATCTCAGCGCTGTCGCTCGCGGCCCTGGCGCCACAGGCCAGCGCCGCCCCGAGCTGCAACCTCATCGAGGATGCCAAGGGCGACGCGACGCAGCTCTACATCCTCGGTGAGGGCTCGGTGCCCAACGAGCCGGCCCTGGACATCGTCTCCGCCGATGTCGCGAGCAACGGCAAGCAGATGACGACCGCGATCCGCGTGGACAAGCTGGCCCGCAACAGCTCTGGCTCGCCGTACGGCAACATCTGGTACGTCTACTTCAGCGTCGGCGGCATTGAGTTTTACACCCAGGCTCAGTCGCCGCTGACCGGTGACGTCTTCACCGTCGGCTACATCGCGGACACTGGCCTGCGCACCGCCCTGCCGGACAACACCGCGACCGGAGTGGTTGACCTGGAGAAGAACGAGGTGCGAGTCACCTTCAACCTCGCCCAGCTCGCCACTCAGGCGCCGGCCAAGCCGGGATCGAAGATCACTGGCCTCCGCGGCCTCACCAACCGCTCTGCGGTGCGCGTCGTCCTGCAGTCCGACGAGGCGATCGGCGCCAAGTCCTACGTCGAGGGCTCTCCTTCGTGCGTGGTGGTCGGCAAGTAGGCTGCCCGCAGTCCGAGCGGGAGGTACCGGCGTCCATGAAGCTGCTGGTGACAGGTGGTGCCGGGTTCATCGGGTCGCACTACGTGCGGATGGTGCTCGACGAGGGTCTGGCCGACGAGGTCACAGTCCTGGACAAGCTGACCTACGCCGGCAACTTGGACAACCTGGCGTCGGTGGCCGACCACCCGGGCTATCGCTTCGTGCAGGGCGACATCGTCGACTCGGCCTTGCTCGACGATGTGATCCGCGGTCATGACGCGGTGCTCAACTTCGCCGCTGAAACGCACGTCGACCGTTCGATCAGCGGCGCGGCCGACTTTGTCGTCACCAACGTCCTCGGCGCGCAGACCCTCTTCGACGCCTGTCTGCGGGCCGGCACGCCACGGGTCGTGCACATCTCGACCGACGAGGTCTACGGCTCGATCGACGTCGGCAGCTTTCGTGAGACCGACGTACTCATGCCCAACTCGCCCTATTCCGCGGCCAAGGCCGGGTCCGACCTGTTGGCGCGGGCTTATTACGTCACCCACGGACTCAACATCTCGGTGACCCGGTGCTCGAACAACTACGGGCCCTACCAGTTCCCCGAGAAGGTCATCCCGCTGTTCGTCACCAACCTCATCGACGCCAAGACGGTGCCGCTCTACGGCGACGGGCTCAACGTCCGGGACTGGCTGCACGTCGACGACCACTGCCGTGGCATTCACCTCGTCCTCGAGCAGGGCGCGGCCGGCGACTACTAAAACATCGGCGGCGGAGTCGAGCTGAGCAACCGTGAGCTCACCGAGCTGCTGCTCGAGGCGTGTGACCGGACGTGGGACGACGCCGTGACCTACGTCGAGGACCGCAAGGGTCACGACCGGCGCTACGCCATTGACGACTCCAAGCTGCGCGCTCTCGGCTACACGCCAGGCACGAGCTTCGAAGACGGGCTCGCCGCGACCGTCCAGTGGTATCGCGACAACCGCGCCTGGTGGGAGCCGCTCAAGGCCAAGGCCGCCCTCCCGGCGTAGACCAGCGCAGCGCTCGAACTCGACTGAGTCGCTCCGCGGCGCAGCTTCAGCCGCCGCCCCGCCGCGAGTTAGCTGGTGGGCTTGCCCGCGTCGCTCGGGCGCCCCGCGTGGCTGGGCCGCCCGCTCTCGGCGCTGTGCTCCGGCCTGGGGGTGTGGCTCGGCTTCGGCTTCGCTGTCCGGCTCGGCCGGACGGACGGCTTGCTCGACGGGTGGTCCTTGCGGACGTCGGCGCAGAAAGCCTCGACCTTGTCCGGTCCGCCCGCGGCAGTGGTCAGGTTGCCGAATGCCGTCGAGCTCTCGTTCTTCGGCTTTCCGCTGGCGAACCAGGCATTGCAGAGCCCGGCCTTCGCGGCGCCGTTGACGTCGGGGCCGTGGCTGGCCGACGCGTTGGCCGCCGAGGGGCTCGGCGTAGCGCGCAGCTTCTTGCGGTCCGCTCGCTTCGCGGCCTGGTCCTTCGCGTGGTCGTCGGCGTGGTCGGGCACCCCGAGAGGGCCGAGCGCATCGTGCGCCAGGCGTTGCGAGGACTCCGGGAGCGCTCCGGCGTAGGCGGCGGCAACCCCGCCGAGACCGAACGCGGTGGCGAACGATACGGCGGCGAGGCGGCGGGCGAATCGGCGGACATCCACGGGAGCACTCCGGAGGTTCGGGTCGGGCCCGGCGGCGACGAAGGCGGCACAGGCCGCGGCCTCGCCGACGAGCTCGTCCTGGGCAGGGGAGGCGCTGGCCGCGGCCAGGAGGCGAGCGACCGCGGCGTCAACCGGCGGCAGATCGTCCTGGGCACTCCACGGCAGGCGCATATTCAGAAGAGCGTCGCCCGGCTCCGTGGCGTTACATCTGGCCGCGTGGCGGTCGCGGGAAGCATGCTCTCGAGCCGCCGAAGCCCACGTAGCGTGTTGACCCGGACCGCGCCAGCACGCTTTCCCAGGATGCGCGCGGCATCTGCGACGTCGAGCCCGGCCACCACCCGCAGCATGACCGCCTCGGCCTGGTCCCGCGGTAGCCGGGCGATCAGGGCGAGCGCGGCATCAGTGCTGATGGCCTCAAGCGCGAGGGACTCGGTGTCATCGAGCGACCGGGTGTCGGGCACCTCGGCCATGCTGCTCGCCGGCCGTCGGGCGTGGCGTCGGAGCTGGTCGATTCCGCGATGGCGACCGATGGTGAAGACCCAAGCGCGGAAACCCGCGGCATCGCCCTCGAATGTCCGCATATCGCGGGCGATCTCCAGCCATACGTCCGCAGCCACATCCTCTGCGTCGTTGCCGACGACGACGCGCAGGTAGCGCACCAGCGGCGGCTGGAGCTCGCGGTAGAGCACCCCGAAGGCCCGCTCATCACCCCCAGCCGCGGCCCGCAGCGGATCCACCAGTGGCGCGGTCATGCCGTCATCATCGGCCCACCGAGCCGCACTCTGATGGGACTATGGTGAAATGAGTGCCCCAATCCCCCTGCGCTTCCTCGTCGTGGGCGCGGGAGGTCAGCTGGGCAGCGACCTGCTCGTCGAGCTCGGCGAGTCAGCGACCGGGCTCACCCGGTCCGAGCTCGACGTCACCGACGGGTTGGCGGTACGGGATGCGGTGGACGATTGGTCCGCCGGTACGTCGGCCGCGGAGCGCGAGCGCCTTGTGCTGATCAACGCCGCCGCCTGGACCGATGTCGACGGCGCAGAGGCGGACGAGGCGGGCGCGCACGCGATCAACGGCGTCGCCCCCGGACACCTCGCTGCGGCTGCCGCTGCGGTCGGCGCGGCCGTCGTGCACGTGTCGACCGACTACGTCTTCACCGGGGACGCGTCCGAGCCCTACGAGGTCGACGCCCTCACCGGACCCCGGTCGGCGTACGGGCGGAGCAAGCTCGCCGGCGAGCACGCCGTGTGGGGTGCGACGCACGAGGCATTCGTGGTCCGGACGGCGTGGGTCTACGGCGCGACGGGGACCAACTTCGTCAAGACGATGGTCCGTCTCGAGCGCTCGCGAGAGACCGTCAGCGTCGTCGACGACCAGCGCGGATCACCGACGTGGTCGCGACACCTCGCCCGCGCGCTGCTGGAGCTAGCCGCGACCCGTCGCTACGGCACCTACCACCTGACCAATGGCGGGGAGACATCGTGGTGCGGCTTCGCGCGCGCAGTCTTCGCTGCGGTGGGCGCGGACCCAGCGCGCGTCCTGCCGTGCACGACCGCTGACTTTCCGCGGCCGGCGCCGCGGCCGGCGTACTCGGTGCTGTCCGACCGCGCCTGGCGCGCAGCGGGCCTCGACCCGCTGCCGCCCTGGGACGTGGCACTGCGCGACGCCTTTGCCGAGATCGGCCCGGCCCTGCTCGAGTAGAGCTCGCTACGGCGCTGGGTCCTGCTCGTCGACGTCGTCGGCTGGTTCACTCCCTGACCAGGAGCTACCGACTCGACCGTACGACGCGGGCCGCGCCTGACCAGGTCTCGACCACATCGCCGCTGACGAGCTGCCGACCGCGTCGGGTCTCGACCTCACCGTTGACCGTCACTCCGCCCGATTCCAGCAGCGCCTTGGCGTCGGTGCCGGTGCCGGCCAGGTCGGCCAGCTTGAGGAACTGGCCGAGCCGGATGACGTCGTTACGGATCTCGACGGCGCGTGGCTCCGGCTGCAGTGGTCGGGTCACGGCCGGCCCACCAACCGCCGCTCGAGCTCGGCGCGGGGGATCCGTACGGCAACGCGGCGCCGACGACGCAGCAGAGCTGGCAGCCAGGCCAGGAAGGACAGGTAGGCGCTCGCGCGGCGCAGCGCCTTCGGGCGTGACTCGCCCAGCGCCACCGACACGGTTGTCAGCGGAAAACGCAGGACAGCTCGCCATGCTCGAGCGGCAGTGGCGCAGGTGACGAGCGTCGCCAGCCGGTTTCGCTCCGTGTAATACGTGTGCCGCAAGGAGCCGGCCCCGGCGGTCGCCGAGTGCTGGTGGACGACGACGGCTGTCGGCTCGTACCGCACGGACCACCCGGCTAGCTGCAGCCGCCAACAGAGGTCGACGTCTTCGTAGTAGAGGAAGTAGCGAGGATCCATCCCGCCGACCGCGCGCACGGCGCTCATCCGCAGTGCGACCGCTGCGCCGCAGCCGAACGCGACGGGGGCTGGCATGTCCCACCGCCCGTCGTCGACCTCGCCGAAGCCGATGTCTCGGGCGTAGCCGTCGGCCGCGACCCATCCTCCTGCGCTGTTGAGGCGGCCGTCCGGCAGCAGCAGCTTGCTGCACACCGCAGCGACCGCCGGGTCGTCGAAGGGAGCGGTCAGCGCCGCGAGCCAGCCCGGTCGCACCGTGGCGTCGTTGTTGAGCAGGACGGCGTACGGAGTGTCGACGACGGCGAGCCCCTGCGTCACGCCACCAGCGAATCCGGTGTTGGTCGGGCTGTGCTCCACGCGAACCGTCGGGTAACGCTCGGCGAGCAGCGCGGCCGTGCCGTCCGTCGAAGCGTTGTCCACCACGACGACCGGAGCCCCTTCGGCAAGCACGGCGTCGAGACAGGCGGGCAACAGGTGCGCGCCGTTCCAGGTCACGACGACGACGGTCGAGGTGCCGGCGCTCAGCGCTGCTGCTCCTGATCGATCTGTGCCTGGTTGAGCTGGGCCACAGTCCCGGCAAGCTGGGCTAGCTGGGCCCGCTCCTCCAGCGCGACGTACTCGTACATCCGGCGGGCCCGTCGCGCGAGCCCGAAGAACGCACGTCGACCCGCGCTGGTCTCCCACGGGTTGCCGACGCCCTGCGGAAAGCGCAGCCGACCGGCCTCGACGTCGAAATGGTGCCAGCGACTGATCTTGGCGAACGCCTGGCGCTGCGGCGCCTCGATGTCCAGCGCCGTCGAGATGCCGTGGAAGAGCTGTCCCGGCGCGTACATCTCCGGGTAGAAGTTCTCGAACGTCAGGTCCTCGGGGCGCCGCCAGTACGGCCACATGTGGGGGTACTGCGGCCAGCACATCGTGCGGAACGTGCGGGGCGGCGCGTGCCGCTCCGGGGCAACGTGGCGGCTGTAGTTCAGCGGCAGCGCCCAGTCACAGAAGGCGTCGTCCGTGAGTCGCTCGGCAGCGGTGAAGGCCTCGAGGTAGAGCACCCGGTCGATCGGCTGCGGCATGTGCGAGCCGTAGCTCAAGTGCTCGGCGCCGAGGTAGGAGAGCGCGAGATAGCTCGCGTGCTGCGCGGCGTCGAAGGTGCTCTCGTTGCGCCGCCACAGGGACAGGTCGTGGAAGGCGTAGTGGATCAGCCGCCCGTCGTCGTCGATGAACATCGACGGGTCGACCGGCTTCAGCGGCCGGTAGTCGTCGTCGGCCTGCAGGAAGACGTCGTCCACCGGCCCGCGAGCGAGGAGCAGCCGCCGCAGGGCGGCGTTGCGGGCGGAGTGCTGCGCGGGCAGCACCTCGCCTGACGCGAGCAGGCTGTGCTCGTCGACGACGACCAGCTCCGGCACGTCGGCGTCGCCGACCGCGCGTCGTACCACTTCGACGTCGGGGGCGAGCACGACTGCCTGGCGCACCCACGGCATGAAGTGCCGGACGTAGGACAGGGTCTCGGCCAGGATCGCGGGACGGTTGGAGAGGCAGGCAACCTGAGTCAGCGCAGTGCGGCCGATCGCCATGCGAACGACCCTACTGCGTCCGTCCGCGGGCCAGCTTGCCGAGGCGGCTCGCGGCTCGCTTGGCGAGCAGCCGCGCTCCACCCCGGTCGAGGTACTGGCGCGCCAGGGCGACCTCCCCGCGCCAACCGGGCGGCCCGGGAGTCGGCGCGCGGACGACGTCGAAGGGCCGCAGCCGGTTGTCCTGCGAGGTCGGGTCGAGGAGGTCTGGAGCACGCCGCGGCTCCCGGCAGAATGCGAGGAGCGGCGCGACGACGTGGTCCCAGTGGAACGACTGGCTGAGCTCTCGAGAGGCAGCGGCCGCCTCGCCTCGGCGTACGTCGTCGTCCAGCAGGAGCAGCAGGGCCTCGGTCAGCGCGCCGACGTCGCCGGCCGGCACGGCGATGCCGGCACCGGCGCGGGTGAGCAGGTCGCTGAAGACGTCGCCGCCGGTGGCAACCACGGGCAGCCCCGCCCACAGGTAGTCGAGGATGCGGGTGCGGAAGGAGAACTCCGTCTCGACGTGGTCGAGGTGGGTGGAGACGCCGATGTCGGCTTCGAGCAGGTAGCCGCCGCGTTCGTCGTACGGCACCCAGCCGTCGCGGAAGAAGACGGCCCGCCCGGTCAGCCCGAGCTGGTCAGACAGCTCGCGGGTCTGCGCCGCCACCCGCATCGCCGGAACGGCCGGGTTCGGGTGCTGACCGCCGAGGAACACCAGGCGCACGTCAGCCCGGTGCTGACGTGTCTGCGCCACCGCCCGCACCAGGGTCTGCGGATCGAACCAGTTGTAGAGCCCGCCGCCCCAGAGCAGCACCTTGTCCTCGGCCGCGATGCCGGGGGTGACCCCGCGTAGCACCGGTCTGTCGTGGATGGGCGGGCGAGCGTCGACGCCGAAGGGGACGAGGTCGATGAGCGAGCGCAGGGTCGTGTCGTCGTCGTACGTCAGTGGGTTGACCCGGCCGAGCGAGGCGAGTGCCCCCAGCCAGAACTTCCGCTGCGGGTCGCTGGCGGCAAGGAAGAAGTCCCCTCGCCGCATGGCGTTGTTGAGTACGGCGGTCGCGTTGTGCACTCGGGCGAGCCGGTCCCGATGTGGTCGCTCTCGCGACATCTCCAAATTGCCGAGGTGGTACGGGTCGTAGAGGTCCACCACGATCGCCGCATCGGACCGTACGATCGCGGGGAAGTCGTGCAGCACGCTGCCCTGGACCACCCAGACGTCGGTGCTGCCGACGAGGTCGTCGACGGTGTCGACGTGTCGTACGCCGAACCCGTCGTCGGCTCCTCTGGTGCACGCGGCGCTCGTGACGAGCTCCACGTCGTGCTCGGCCGACAGCGCCGAGGCGAACTGCCAGGCCCGGATGGCCGGCCCGGCCATCTGTGCGCCGAGCACGTCGCCCGTGGCCACGACGACTCTGCGCCGTCCTCGGTCCTGCGCGCCGGTCATGGCTCGTAGACTACGGGCCTCATGACCACCGTCGCCGAGCTCTCCGCCTCGCGTGAGCTGCTCGCCAACCTCGTCTCGCGTGAGCTCCGCGGCAAATACAAGCGCTCAACGCTCGGCTGGGCGTGGTCGCTCATCAACCCGCTCGCGCTGGCCGCGATGTTCACCCTCGTGTTCAGTGTCGTCTTCGCGGCCGAGGCGCCGAGGGGCAATCCCAGTGGGTTGAAGTTCTTCCCCCTGCACCTGCTCTGCGCGTTGCTGCCGTGGACCTTCCTCTCCAGCGGCATGACCGGCTCCATCGCCTCGCTGACGACCAACGCCAACCTGGTGAAGAAGGTCTACTTCCCGCGCGAGGTGCTGGTTGGCTCAGCCGTGCTCGCCCTCGTCGTCACCCTGGTGATCGAGATGAGCGTCCTCGCCGTCGCACTGCTCATCGCCGGCAACAACGTGCTCCCGTGGCTGCCGATGGTCGTCGTTCTGCTGGCTCTGCAGACGGCATTCGTCGTGGGTCTCGGGCTCGCGCTGTCGGTCCTCAACGTCTACTTCCGCGACATTCAGCACTTCCTGACGATCTTCCTGCAGCTGTGGTTCTACGCCTCGCCGGTCATCTACCCCATTCGGCTGGTCGAGGAGGCGATCGCCACAACGACCGCGCTCGACGGCGTGCCCGCGATGGCGATCTACAAGTTCAACCCGATGGTCGGATTCATCCAGAGCTACCGTGCGCTGCTCTACGACCTGCGCTTCCCCGACTGGGCGGACCTCGGTTGGGTCACGGCGGCGTCGCTGGGCACGCTGGTGCTCGGTTGGAAGGTCTTCCAGCGCTTCGAGCCGCGACTCGCCGAGGAGCTGTAAATGGGCGACGTCGCGGTCCGGGTCGAGGGGGTGCACAAGCGCTTCCGGCTCTACGCCGAGCGCAACCAGTCGCTCAAGGCCGCGATGATGCGCGGCGGTCGGGCGAAGTACGACGAGTTCTGGGCGCTGCGCGACGTGGACCTCGAGATCCCTGCCGGGTCGACGTTTGCGCTCATCGGAGAGAATGGCTCCGGCAAGTCGACCCTGCTCAAATGCATGGCTCGGATCCTGCGTCCTGATCGCGGCCGCATCACCGTCGCCGGCAAGGTGTCTGCGCTGCTCGAGCTCGGTGCCGGCTTCCATCCTGAGCTGTCCGGTCGGGAGAACGTCTACCTCAACGCGTCGATCCTGGGCCTGTCGCGCAAGCAGGTCGACAAGCGCTTCGACGAGATCGTGGACTTCGCCGGGCTGGACCAGTTCATCGACTCACCGGTGAAGAACTACTCCTCAGGCATGTACGTCCGGCTCGGCTTCTCGGTCGCCATCAACGTCGACCCTGACGTCCTGCTCGTCGATGAGGTGCTCGCCGTCGGTGATGAGACCTTTCAACGGCGCTGCAACGAGAAGTTCGCCGAGCTGAAGGAGCAGGGCAAGACGATCGTCGTCGTCAGCCATGCGCTCGGCATCGTGCGCACGATGTGTGACTCCGCTGCCTGGCTGGAGCACGGTGTCATCCGCGAGATCGGCACTCCGGCTCAGCTGATCGACGACTACATCGAGATGACTCACCCGGAGCGCGAGGAGGTGCTCGACGAGGAGACCGGCGAGGACGCAGGAGTCCGGTGGGGGAGTGGCGAGGCCCAGGTCGAGCGTATCGAGCTGCTCGATGCCGACGGGATGCCGACTCGCCAGGTGCGGATGGGTGATCGCGTGACCTGGCGTTTTCATTACCGTGCTCACCAGTCGCTGCCCAAGGCGGTCTTCGGCTTCGGGCTGCACCGCCTCGACGGGGTGCACGTGAGCGGGATCAACTCTCGTGAGTCGTTCTCTCTAGCCGAGATCAACGGACCGGGGCATGTCGACTTCACGTCCGATCGGTTGCCGCTGCTTCCCGGCACCTATGACGTTACAGCGGCGATCCACTCGTGGGACAACCTCGAGACCTGGGACCACCGCAACAAGGCGCTGCGCTTCGACGTGGAGCCCGGCCTGCCACGCGAAGCTGAGGGGGTTGTGGTGCTGCACGGCGAGTGGACGCCGCACCCCGGCCCGTGAGCGCGCCGCTGTCGGTACGTGCCGTCGTCGTCCTCTACCGCACCGATCCCGCGGTTCTGCGCCGGATGTTGGACTCCCTCGGCGCTGCCGTGCGCGCGGCTGTTGCTGACGGCGTGGTCTCTCGCGTTGACGTCCGCCTCGGCGACTGCTCTGCCGAGCCGGTGCTCGACGCTGCCCCGTCCGTGGGTGACACGACGGCGTCGTACGACGTCTTCGGAGCCAACCTCGGGCACAGCGGTGGAGTGAACCGGTTGTTGGACGGCCTTAGCGAGGACGCCGCGCTGCTGCTCAACCCAGACCTGCTGCTCGCGCCGGACGCCGTGATCCAGCTGGTTCGCTGCCTCGATGCCGACGAGCGGATCGGTGTGGTCGACGCACGCCAGGTGCCGTTCGAGCACCCCAAGCCGCACGACCCGGTGACCGGCGACACGCCGTGGGCGTCGATGGCGGCGGCCGTCGTACGACGCGCGACGTGGGAGGAGGCGGGCCCGCTCGATGCGGTCGGATTCCCGATGCACGGCAACGACGTCGACTTCTCGTGGCGGGCTCGGCTGGCCGGGTGGCGGGTCACCCACGCTCCCGTCGCAAGGGTGTTCCACGACAAGCGACTGACGGCGACCGGGCAGGTGGCGCCGAGCGAGGTCGAGGAAGAGCACGGCGCGCGCGCCGCGCTGCTGCTGGCCTTCACCTATTCCAGGCCGGACGTGCTGGCCCGTCACTTCGAGGTCCTCGACGCCGGCAGCGAGGCGCAGCGCCGCGGCGCCGCGGGGGTGCGCGAGCTGCTCGCCCGAGGGCCGCTCCCCACCCTGCGCGACCCCGACCACCAGGTGGCGGAGTTCGTCGAGGGCAACTTCGCGGTGCACCGGTTTTGAACCACCTCGAACAATGACCGATTGTCGTCGCCTCGCCGTACGCAGTCGGCCATGGTTCGGCGACGATGTCGCGGGCGGGCGGTCGTGGGAAGGTGGGCGCCGTGAGCGACGACCTGGAGACCCGCAGCGCGTTCTCCCCGGACGGACCGCTGCACGCGCTGCTGACCAGGCTCCGCGTCCGCGCGGAAGCGGTCGAGCCGCTGCCGGTCCGCGATCGGCAGGCGCAGCCGTTCCTCAGCGTGCTGACCCGCACCCAGGGCCGGCGGCCGGAGACACTGCGCGAGCTGCTGCTGTGCTTTGCCGCGCAGACTTGCGAGGACTTCGAGGTCCTGGTCCTGGCCCACGACGTGCCCGTTGAGCGGTCGGCGCTGGTCGATGCCGCAATCGCCGAACAGCCGGACCGACTGCGCACCCGGGTGCGTCGGGTCGACGTCAGTGGGGGGGGGCGCTCCCGGCCCCTCAACGTCGGGCTGGCAGAGAGCGCGGGGCGCTATGTCGTCGCTGTTGACGACGACGACCTCGTGCTCGCCCACTGGGCCGAGGAGTTCCGCCGGCTCGGGGAGGCACACCCGGGACGGGTGCTGCGCGCCGTCGTGGCCGAGCAGGACGTCACAGAGACGCCAGGAATCACACCCGGTCATGGGGCAGTCTCGGCTCCGCGTACGCCCTACCCTGACGACTTCGACCTCCTGTCGCACCTCGTCTCGAACCTGACTCCCAACCTCGGTGTCGCATTTCCGCGCGAGTGCTTCACCTCCCTCGGCATCCGCTACGACGAAGACCTCCGGGTGTTTGAGGACTGGGACGTCCTGATCGAGTGCGCTGTGCTGTGCGGTGTGGCGTCGACCCCCGAGGTCACTGCCGTCTATCGCCGGTGGGTCGACGCGGGCAGCTCTCTGCTCGAAGCTGGCGAGGAGTCGTGGCGGGCGGATGAACGCGAGCTCGCGGCGCGGGTCGACGCCCGCGAGCTGCTATTGCCCCCAGGCGTTTTCAGCGCCCTGCGCTGGTACAAGGCTGAGCAGCTCGAGTACGCCGCCGAGCACGAGCGAATTAGTGCGGCCCGCGACGCCGCTGAGGCCGAGCTCGCTCGCGTCACGGCGCAGCTCATGGCGGCACAACAGCAGCTAGCCGACGTCGTCCGCTCCTACGAAGAGTCGTCGAGCTGGCGACTCACTGCGCCGGTACGACAGATCTCCGAGACTGCACGTCGTCTGCGCGGTCGCGAATGAGCTCTGACCTGGACGTGCTTCCGCCGCCGTCCAACGTCACACTTACGGTCGTCGAGGACGCCGTCCCGCAATGAGGACAGCACCGAGGAGTCCGAGCGACACGATGGAGATGAGCCGGCCGGTGGCAAAGCTGTCCGGCTCATAGGAGAAGCGGACGTCGGTGTCGCCGGGGCGGACCGCGACGCCTTTAAACGCGCCGTTCACCCGCAGCAGGTCGCGCCGCTGCCCGTCGACCGTCACCTGCCAGCCAGGGAACCACGCGTCACTGATCGCCAGCACCCCATTGCTACCCGCGGCGAGCGTGACGTCGATGTCGTTGATGTCGTACCGGACGTCGGCGACCGGCGTGAAGGTTGGCGGACCGCCGGGAGAGACAGCACTGCTGTCCCACGTCGAGACGACCACAGTGCGCCGCGGGTCGAAATCGTCACCAGTCACGATCTCGTACGCCTCGGAGTCGCCGTCGACCCTCCCCCTATAGTCGCCGCCGAGGACGTACCGGATCCCGCTGCCCCCGATGACAAAGGCGCGCGGGAGGGTGTTGAGGTTCTCGAAGACTTGAACGTGGCCCTCGTCGAGTACGAGCCGGAACTGGTCGGGCCGGGAGGCGAGTGCAGGCGTGCCACCGTTGTAGTCCGAGGAGAGGAGGTACTTGAGGTTGACCAGGTCGAGCCGGGAGTCGGCCGCGTTGGCAGCGAGTGCTTCGCCGCGGTAGAGGTATCCCGACAGCGCACTGCCGAAGCCGTCGAGGATCGGGTCGACCGCTTTGATCTGGTAGCCCGTGCCGGTCGGTGTCTCCTCGCCGTAGACGAGCTCGAGGTTCTTGGCGTAGGCGCTGTCCACGGCTCCGATGCGGTAGAGCCCCGGGTCGAGCCGCTGCAGCTTCGCCAGCACGGGAGCTTCCGGGTATGCGCTGCGCGGCGGGATGAACGGCGCGTGCCCGTAGCCGTAGCTCAACAAGTCAGCAGCGGCGAAGCCGATGATCAGTGCGGAGAGCACCGCGCGACCTCGTAGCCGGCGCAGGACGATCGGGGTGAGAAGGGCAGCGGCAACCACGAGCACGACTGCCGAGGAGCCGGGCCCGCGGAACCACGTCACTCGGGCCGGCATCAGCGGCACCCGCGCCGCCAGTGCGCGGATCGCGAGCCCACCACCGACTCCGACGACAGCCAGCGGCAGCCACCACGTCAAGTCACCGCGACGAGCCTGGCTTCGGCGTTGCGCTGCGGTGATGCCGAGACCGCCGAGTACCGCGAGCGAGAACTGCATCAGCACTATGCCGCGCCAGTTGGGCAGGGTGGAGAAAGCCGGCAGCTTCAGCGAGACGTCGTAGATGGGACTGATGCCGTAGGCGACGAGCGCGGCGAACACAGCGGTGCCAGCGAAGAGAGCGACGTCGCGCCGTCGCCGCGACAAGACGCTCAGCCCCGCGCCAAGCAGAGCGAGCATGCCGATGTACGTCGCGGCTTCCGGGATGAGGATGCCCGCGCCGTTGGGGGTGTTGCGGGTGTCGCGGGAGAGCAGGCCGAGCACTTGAGATGGAGCGAGGTGTCCTGAGCGGTTCTGTCCCGAGCGTGCGGTGAGGCCGATCCACTCCGCGGTCGGCAGCAGTTGCACCATCGCGACGCCGATGCCAAGAATCCCGCCGATCACCAGCCAGGCCAGGTACTTCCCGCGGGCCGCGTCGGCGGGTGGGGGAAATTCATCGGCTGACCCAGTCTCGCCCGGGTCATCGTCGATGCGCCGCGAGCCGAAGATCAGCCGGTGCAGTGCGAAGAGCCCGCCCAGGGTCAGCACGTAGAGCGCCGTCTGCGGGTGTCCGGCCAGCAGGGTGCAAGCGACAGCCACGGCGAGCACCGCTCCCCACGTCGGCGTGGCCCGCTCCCGTAGCCGTTGCACCGCCAGGCAGATCAGCGGGAGCCAGACGGCGACGTCGACGTGCGGCCAGCCTGACCACGACAGCATGAACCCAGAGAAGCCGAAGCTCAGGCCGGCCACGATCGACGCAGTGCGGGAGCCGCCGATAGCGCGCAGGAACAGCGCGGTGAACCAGGCGGCGAGGAACATCCGGAGGGGGTAGAGGAGTGCCCAGGCCAGCGGGGTGGGCAGGACGAAGTAGAGGAGGTTCGGCGGGTAGAGCGTGCCGGGTTGGTAGATCGCGAGGTAGGGCTGACCTAGAAGCAGGTGCCGGTTCCACAGCGGGAAGTCGCCGCCGCGCACCGCATCAGCGGCGTAGTCGTGCAGAGGGTAGAAGCCGGCGACCAGGTCGCCCAGGTCTGCGTGATTGCCGTTGACCGGGTGTGCATTGCGCACTCCGTCGTAGATCGGCGACTGCAAGATGATGTCGATCGCCAGCGGAAGGTCGCCGAAGAACACCGGTAGGAAGTTGAGCGCCACAATCGCGCCGATCACCAGCGCGGCGGTGAGCGGGAAGGACGAGCGCAGCCGCGCTCTCACTCGCCGGGCGGACGGCTGGCGATGCGGCGGGCGCTCCACTGAGCGGTCTTCAACAACGCGGGATGGCGCTGGAGCGCGGCGTAGGCCTTGTCCGCGATGGCATAGCCAGCGTGGGACTCCACCGTGGTCCGCGGCCGCGGCTCACCCCGCAGCTCCGCGATGTAAGCCTCCTTGACGTCCACCACGGCGGTCTGCGCCTTGAGCTGCTCGTGCAGCAGTGCGATCTCGGCCATCCGCTCGCGCAGCACGTCCTCGAGGACATGCACCCGGTCGCCGAGCTCGGCGATGTAGGTCGACTTCGCCGCGTTGTCCGCCTCGAGCGAGCGGCTGTAGACCGCCGCCTCCGCCAGGCGCGCAGAGAGCTGCTGCACTTGCAGCTGTAGGAGCTCCGTCAGCTGCCCGCCGGCCGCGGTCGGGGGAGCGGCACCTGAGGGCACGGCGACGACTACGAACTGGTACGTCGAGGACTCCGGGCCACCCGTGGCGAGTGCGACAGCGTCCGCCGGGAGCGAGTCGAGGTCGAGAGGGATCTCGGTGGCGTCGACGGGCACCGTCACCCGCAAGTTCGCGACGACGTCGAGTCCAGCTTCGGTGAACAGCTCGCCCACCCCGGCAGCATCGAAGAATCGCAGGTGCGTACGATCGAGGAGACCCGCGTCCGTGTAGCCGAAGCGCCCTTGCAACAGGTCGAGGCGGACGGCGGCATGGGTCACATTGGGCAGCGAGACCACGACGTGCCCGCCTGACGCCACGGTAGCGGAGGCCCGGCGCAGCACCGACGCAGGATCGACGAGGTGCTCGAGGACGTCGAGAAGCAGCACCACGTCGAACTGCTGGCCGGGAAAGGCGACGTCGAAGTCGAGCGCCTCTACGTCGCCGACCACTACCTGCTCGCACACGTCGTCGGCGGCAGCAGCTGCGGCCGCGTCGATCTCTACACCCCACACAGTGCAGCCCCGACGAACCAGCTCACGCGCGACGCTGCCGTCGGCCAGGCCGATGTCGAGCACGGTGCTGTTCGCAGGGGTGAGTAGCACCGCCTGGGAGTGAGAGCTGTTCAGGTCGGCAAGATCGACTTCACGCGCGTAGCGCGACGAGCTCACGGCGGCCCTCCTTCAGTGCGGTGTCGAGTACGTCGGGCCACACGGCGGTCCGGCCGGCCGCAGACCAGGCCTGCAGGAGAGACTCGATCTGCGCCCGCTGCGCGCGCCAGGCAGCGTCATCAGTGAGCAACCGGTGCAGGTGGGCGACAAAGCCGGCTGCGTCGTCGGCGATGGCCAGTGGGGTCGTCTCACCCAGCACGATGCCCTCGGCGCCGTGGGATGTCGTCACCGTGGGTACGGCGTACTGCAGTGCCTCGACTGTCTTGATCTTCACGCCCGCGCCGTA
>Ga0136633_1000024_pt1 | contig 97742 bp, 94 predicted proteins | sample AntDrymeUQ832206_2_FD_105494 | JGI IMG/M metagenome (GOLD analysis project Ga0136633, IMG submission 105494) | Polar desert sand microbial communities from Dry Valleys, Antarctica - metaG UQ83 (22.06) | ecosystem: Environmental > Terrestrial > Soil > Desert | place: Antarctica: Dry Valley...
AGGTAGCTGTAGCGGACCCACCGTCGGGCCAGCAGGTCGTAGTTGAGGAACATCGTCGAGAAGGATTCGACGTCGCGCAGCTTCAGGTAGCCAAGTCCGCACATCGTGAAGGCCACGAACCATTCGAAGCTGCGGACGCTCAGCCAATGGTCCTCGACCACGGCTGCTGCGCCGAGGGCCATGAGGAACGTGGTGGCGAAGAGCGTGACGACGGGCCGGTAGCTCTCGGCATCCTCGTCGGGGACGTCCTGACCGAAGTACTCACGCAGATCATCGAGGGTGCCGATCAGTTCGTCGTCGATGAAGGTCTGGGGTGTCGTCTCGACCCCGAGGCGGTCGCGGAGCGCTGTGGCCTCCTTCTCGGTCTCAAGGTGTTGGTCATCGACCTCGTAGCCCTTCCGCTCCAAGAGGTCGAGGGACTTCAGGCCGTAGGGGCAGATGTGGTCGGGAGTCACCAGCCGGTAGATCGTGGCCGTCTTGGTGTCGGTCCTCGTGGCAGCAGTCACGGCTCGGATCCTCCGCGTTGAAGTTGTGTACGGATCGTTCATCTGCCTCGGCGCGGGTGATGGCCCCACCGTGTTCGGCGGTGTCATCGATCAGCTAGTCCATCTCGGCGATCTCCTCGCGTCCGGGCCTCGATCCGAGTCGATCAGCGAGTTGACCTCACAGGTGGGGGCTATGGCAGCGGAGACGAGGATGTTGGGGTCGGGGACAACCCGCAGGACCTCAGGCACGCTTGGCGATCAGACCGCTCACTGAGGTTGGCTGCGAACCGCGGCGAGTTCCTCGTTAGCCACCTGTAGCGCTTCGTCTTCGGTGAGCGGGTCCGGCGCCGCATCATCGCGGGCGCGGAACTCGTTCAGGAGGCTCTGAAGGTCAGCGCCGACGACGAACCGTTGGACCGCCTCATCCACGATCTCGGACACGTCGGTGCCGCGTCGCTCCGCTTCGCGGCGGGCTGCCTCGAAGGCTTTCTCGCTCAACTCGACTGCGGACATGCGGCAAGGCTACCTCTCGTTCCTCCGTCGGCCAGCCCGCGATCGGGTTCTTTGGTAAGGGCACGCGGAGGGCACGAACCGCTCATCAACCCTTTCGGTCGGGTGCGTTTGCCCTGGTCACAGCGTTGCAGCGCCATGAAGAGCGGTTCGGTCGCATCGAAGAGGTCGTGGGTTCGAGTCCCATCACCTCCACCAGGGCAAACGCCAGGAACCCGCTCTCTGTTGCCCCCTTACCAATCGCGCCTCGATGGGGTGTCCGCCTTCAGTCGGTTGGATCGGCGTCCGATTCGAACTGAGCCAGCAGGCGCTCTGCTGCTGCGGCCAGCGGCGGCAGGTCCTCCTCGACGGTGGCTCGGACGGTCGCGTGCACAGTGTCGAAGTACCGGTGGGCGAGGTGGTCCCGCATACCGGCGACGTCTTGCCACGGGATGTCCGGCTCGGCCGCCAGCAGTGCGGGGGCGATGTCCTTCACCGCCTCGCCGATCTCGATGAGGCGGACCCGCACGGCGTCGAACACGAGGCCGTCGCCGAGATCGCCGCGTGCGAGGTGCGCACGGATGGCCTCCACCGAGGCGAGGATGTCGGCCAGGCGCTCGTCGTCCCGTCGGCTCACAACGGGACCGCCTCGGCGAGTACCCGCGAGCGGATGCGGGGCTTCAGCGCGTCGGCTGGGACGACGTCGACGTCGACGCCCAGCAGGTCGCTCAGCTCTCGTTCGAGACCGATGAGGTCAAGCAGCCCGACGCCTTGCTCGAGGTCGACGAGTAGATCGATGTCGCTCCTGGCCGTGTCGTCACCGCGAGCGACGCTCCCGAAGACGCGCACGTTGTGAGCGCGCCGCTTCGCGGCGGCATCGATGATGGCTTTGCGTCGCCGCCGCAGCCGGCGGCCGAGAGTCGTATCCGGGAGGCCGAGGGTCCGGTCCGGCGAGGGCACGAGATCCAGCACGAGCTGATGCCCAGTTGCTTCGACGAGGCGAGCCAGGGTCTGCATGCCTGGCTCGCGTCGGCCGGATTCGTACGCGCTGATGACGGACTGCGACACGCCCGCTCGGCGCGCGACGTCGGTCTGGGAGAGTCGAGAGCGCTTGCGAGCGTCTCGCAGGACGATGCCGGGCTCGGACGTCATGCGTATCAGCCTATAGCGGATCGTCGATGGGAGACTAGGGAAGTTTGCCGGCGCTGACCGGCTCCGCTGAGCGCGAACCAACTGGTCAGCGCCTCACACTGAGCCAGAGAGGTCGCTCGACGGCGGCCGGTGTCTCAGGGTGCGGGTTCGAGGAACACGAGCGGGATCTCTCGCTCGGTCTTGGTCTGGTAGCCGGCGTAGTTCTTGTGGTCGGCGGTCACGGCGGGCCACAGGCGAGCCCGCTCCTCCGCGTTGGCGATCCGAGCCCGCATGGGGCGCTTCGGCTCGCCTCCGACGGCCACCTCAACAGCGGGGTTGTCGCGCAGGTTGAGGAACCAGGCGGGGTGCTGGTCGTCGCCACCGCGGGAAGCGACGACCACGACGGCACCGTGCTCCTGCACCGGAGAGGTGAGCAGCACGGTGCGGGGCTGCCCGCTCCTTCGGCCGGTGGTGGTGAGCTCGACCACCGGCATCGTGCCCGCCATCCAGCCGAGCTTCCCGAAGCTCACCCGCTGGACCGCACGGTGGACGGCGTTCATGGTCTTCAGGGCGAGGTCGCTGGGCATGACCTCACGCTACCGACCGGTCAGAAGGTCACGCGACAGATGGGCGAGCGCCTCGCTCTGACATCGAGAAGCCGCTCAGCTGCTGCGGCCAGCGGCGGCCGTCTATTGGGACAACCCAAGGTGGCGAGCCACCATTCGACCTGGAACGTCCTCGTCGACTTCGAGCTTTCGGCTCTCACCTGTTTTCACCGGGAGCTGATCTGCATCGCGTGAGCCAGCCGCCCTATACCTCGTATACCTAGGCGTCAATCACCGCGCCGACGATGGAGGACGTCTGGTCGATCGCGGTGGGACCTTCGGCCCTACGGAGGGGTCGCTCGCTGCTGCATGCTGAGGGTGCACCCACGAGAGGGGCAGCCACCATGCTCAACACCCGGGAATCGGCCTCCACCATCGGTCACGGCCCGCTCGTCACGATCCCGCCCGAGGCGACGCTTCGTGACGCCGCTCGCCGGCTCCACGCCGACACCATCGGCGCGCTGGCCGTGCAAGGCGAGCACGGCCTCGTCGGCGTCATCGGAGAGCGCGACGTGGTCGACGCGGCCGCCCGGGGCGTCGACCTCGACGTCGCGCGCGTGTCGGACCACCTGTCCCGCCCGGTGATCTCGGCGCGCCCTGAGGACACGGTCCTCGATGTCGCCCTGCAGATGCTCGACGCCGGCACCCGCCACATCCCCCTGGTGGACGACATCGGTCGTGCCAAGGGGATGGTGTCCCTTCGGGATCTGCTGCGCCCGCTCGTCCTCCAGGCCATGACACCCCCGGAGCGCGTGGACGTCTGACAGGAACGCCCCGCAGGCCCACCCGCCTCTTGCCCCGACAGGTGCCACAATGCCGTCGTGAGCATGCCGAGGCCGGACTTCGAGGGTGTGGCGGGGCGGACCTACGCCGAGTCGGAGGGCTGGTGGCCGCCGCTTCCGACGGCCCCCGAGGGGGCGCCCAATGTGGTGATCGTGCTCCTCGACGACGTGGGCTACGCCCAGTTCGGTTGCTACGGCTCCGACATCGCCACCCCGTGCTTCGACGGGCTGGCCGGGACCGGGCACCGCTACGCCAACTACCACACCACGGCGCTGTGCTCGCCGACACGAGCGTGCCTGCTCACGGGCCGCAACCACCACTCCAACGGCATGGCCCGCATCGTGGAGTTCGCAGCCGGCTTCCCGGGCTACAACGCCACCATCCCGCACGAGAACGGGTTCCTCTCGGAGATCCTCGTGCGCAACGGCTACGCCACCTTCGCCGTCGGCAAGTGGCACCTCACGCCGGCCACCGAGATGACGATGGGCAGCCCGCGTGACAAGTGGCCACTGGGCCGCGGGTTCGAGCGCTTCTACGGCTTCATGGGCGGCGAGACCGACCAGTACCACCCGGAGCTGATCTACGACAACCACCCCGTCGAGCCGCCCGCCGCGCCGGAGGATGGCTACCACCTCACCGAGGACCTGGCCGACAAGGCCGTCCTGTTCATGAAGGACCTCCGGGCCACGGCGCCGGAGAAGCCCTTCTTTCTCTGGTTCACGCCGGGGGCATGCCACGCGCCGCACCAGGCACCGGCGTCGTACATCGATCCGTACCGCGGCCAGTTCGACCACGGGTGGGACGCGTGGAGGGATGAGGTGTTCGCTCGCCAGGTGGCGTCGGACCTGCTGCCTCGCGGTACGCAGCTCTCGGAGCGACCGTCGTGGGTACCGGCGTGGGACTCGCTGACCGCCGAGGAGCGGCACCTCTACGCGCGGATGATGGAGGTGTACGCGGGTTTCCTCACCCACACGGATGCCCAGGTGCAGCGCGTGCTCGACTTCATCGACGAGATGGGCGAGCTCGACGACACCATCGTCATCGTGATGAGCGACAACGGGGCCAGCGCCGAGGGTGGGGCCCAGGGCAGCTTCAACGAGCAGTACTTCTTCAACTTCGTGCCCGAGAGCATGGAGGAGAACCTGCGCCGCGTCGACGACCTCGGCACGCCCCGCGCCAACAACCACTACCCATGGGGATGGGCGTGGGCCGGCAACACGCCGCTCAAGCGGTTCAAGCGCGACACCCACGAGGGGGGCGTGGCCGACCCGCTGATCGTCCACTGGCCGCGTCGCCTCGGCGAGGGCGGCACCCGCCACCAGTACGTGCACGCCATCGACGTGATGCCCACGCTGCTCGAACTCATCGGCATCGATCCTCCCGAGGCGATCGGGGGCATCGAGCAGTCACCCATCGAAGGGGTGAGCTTCGCCCCGTCGCTCACCGACGGGCAGGTGGCGAGCGACCATGTGACGCAGTACTACGAGATGCTCGGCTCCCGAGCGCTCTACCACGACGGGTGGAAGTCGGTGGTGTTCCACCCCACGCCGTTCATCGCCTACGACGGAAGCGATGTCAGCCACCCCTTCGACGACGACGTGTGGGAGCTCTACCACGTGGCCGAGGACTTCTCCGAGGTCGAGGACCTCGCTGAGAAGGAACCGGACCAGCTCGAGAAGATGCAGGCGCTCTGGTGGGAGGAGGCGGCCAAGTACCAGGTGCTCCCGCTCAACAACGAGCCCATCAAGTTCGCCGACCGTCGGTTCCGCCGCGAGCGCCACGAGCTCTACCCCGGCATCGGGCCGCTCCCCGAGGTCATCGCCCCGAACCTACGGGGTCGCGGGTTTGTGATCGCGGCCGCCCTCGCGGTGCCCGAGGGCGGTGACGTCGAGGGGGTCATCGTCGCCCACGGCAGCCACTCCGGTGGCTACGCCCTCTACCTGCGGGGGCGCCGCCTCCACTTCGTCTACAACTTCGTCGGCACGGAGATCACGGTGGTGTCCGCCAGCGTCGACCTGCCGGCGGGCGTGGTGGAGGCCAAGGCGGTCGTCATCAAGGCCGAGGGTGGCGCCTTCGACGTCGCCCTCTCCTACGGCGACGTACCGGTGGGGGAGGGCACGATCCCTCGGCGCACACCGATCACCTACGGGATGATCGGCTTCGCGGTCGGCTACCAGCCCGGCGGGTCGATATGCCCGGCGCTCCAGGGCCGGGCCGAGATCACCCCCGGCGTGCTCACCAAAGTGGTGATCGAGCCGGAGGGCCGCCCACACCGCGACCCGGCCAAGGAGCTCCGCAAGGACCTGGCCACCCAGTAGCGCGGCCCATGGACAAGTCCGCACACCGATACGGTGTCGTGGTGACCGCGCCCCGCGACGGCTTCACCTCCGACCCCACGGCCCTCGATCGCAGCATCCTGTTCGAGTTCGTCTTCAACGTGCGAGACCTCGGCGGGTTGCCCACGGTGGACGGTCGCACGACGCGCTCCGGTGTGCTGTATCGCGCCGACGGCGTGCAGCGCCTGGCCGGCGCCGATCTGGAGAAGGCTCGCCTGCTCGGGCTCCGGACCGTCATCGATCTTCGCACCCACGGCGAGATCGACCGCGGCGGTCGCTTCCCCGTGGAGGAGCACCCAGTCGACTGGCACCACCTGCCGATCCTCCAGCGCATGTGGTCCGACGACGACCTGGCCGCCACCACGGGTGCCGTCGACTTCCTGTGCGACCGTTACGTGGACATGGTCGCGGACGGCGCCCCATCCATCGCCCGCGTCGTGGAGCTGGCGGGAGACGGCGCTCCGCTGCTCTTCCACTGCGCGGCCGGCAAGGACCGCACAGGCGTGGTGGCGGCCGTGCTGCTCGGGCTGCTCGGCGTGTCCCATGAGGAGATCGCCGTCGACTACCACGCCACCGCCGGGGCCATGGCTGCCTTCGTGGACTGGCTTACGGTCGCCCATCCCGAAGCCATCGACTCGATGACGAGCCAGCCACCCGAGTACCTCGAGGCGCCGATGGAGGCGATGGTCGCCTTCCTGGAGCACGTCGACCAGCGCTACGGGTCGATGGAGGGCATGGCTGAGCACCTCGGCGTCGAGCCGGTCACGGTCGAGCGCCTCCGGTCCGCCCTCCTCGTCTGACGCCCGCCCCCGACGTCAGGTCAACGGGTCCCGAAGTTGACCTCGCCGACCGTGGCGGTGAGCCCGGCGGTGGCCAGTGCGGCGATCACCCGCTGCACGTGGTCGTGGTCGATCGTCTCGACGACGACCTCGAGCTCGGCCGACCGGGCCGAGACGTCGAGGAACATGCGGTGGTGGCCGATCTCCACGATGTTGCCGCCAGCCAGGCCCACAGTGGTGGTGACGAGGCCCAGCGTGCCCGGCACGTCCGGGATCTCGATGTGGAGCCGGGTGAGCCGGCCCGAACGCACCAGCCCTCGCATGATCACCGACGCCAGCAGGCGCGGGTCGACGTTGCCGCCGCTGAGCACGACCCCCACCTGGCGGCCGCGCAAACGGTCGGGGTGCTCGAGGAGGGCCGCGATGCCGGCCGCCCCGGCCCCTTCCACCACCACCTTTTCGATGTCGAGCAGGAGGTTCATGGCCTCCTCGATGGAGGTGTCGCGCACGGTCACGATCTCATCGACCAGCTCCTTGATGAGCCGCGTCGTGAGGATGCCGGCCACGGGCACGGCGATGCCTTCGGCGATGGTGGTCCCGCCCTGGGCATGTTGGGTGCCGGTGGTGGCGGCCAGCATCGACGGCCAGCGGTCACTCTGGGCGCCGATGATCGTCATGTCGGGCCGCAATGCCCTCGCCACCACCGCCATGCCGGCCAACAGGCCGCCCCCACCAGTGGGGACGACGAGGGCGTCGAGCTCCGGGTGGTCCGCCAGCATCTCCAGGGCGACGGTGCCCTGGCCGGCAACGATGGCCGGATCGTCGTAGGGGTGCACGAAGGTGCGGCCCTCGTCGGACAGCCGCTGCGCCTCCTGGGTTGCCTCTCCCAGATCGGCGCCATACAGCACCACCTGAGCGCCGAGCACCTCGGTGCGCTGCACCTTCACGAACGGCGTGTGGGCCGGCATCACGATCACTGCGTCGATGCCGAGCCGGGTGGCGTGGCGGGCCACCGCCTGGGCGTGGTTGCCAGCCGACATGGCCACCACGCCGCAGCGCCGCTCTGCGTCGGTGAGGGAGAGGAGCTTGTTGAGCGCGCCCCGCTCCTTGAACGCGGCGGTGAACTGCAGGTTCTCGAACTTCACGACCACGCCGGTGCCGAGGACCTCCGACAGGGTGTGCGAACGGGCGCTGGGGGTGCGCATCACGGCGCCGGCGATCCGCTCGGCGGCGGCCCGTACGTCATCGATGGTGACGTCGATCACGGTGCTAACACTTGCACGACCGTGGACCCTGCGAGCAGCCGGGCGTCTGGCTCGGCACCGGTACCGGGCCCATCGGGCACCCGCACCACGCCGTCGACGGGCAGGCACGGATCGGCCAGGTCCGGGTCGAAGCGACCGCGCGGGTCCATGTCGGGAGGAAGGGAGACGTGGGGGAGGGCGGCCACGGCCAGGTTGGCCGCCCGGCCGACGCCCGTCTCCAGCATCCCGCCCACCCAGAGCGGCACGCCCAGTTCGGCGCACCGGTCGTGCACGGCGCGAGCGGCCACCCAACCGCCGACGCGCGCGGGCTTCAGGCACACCACCTCACAGGCACCGAGGGCCACGGCGGCCTCGATGGCGCCCAGCGACGTGAGCGGCTCGTCGAGGCAGATGGGGGTGACCAGGCGCTCGGCCAGCCGGGCGTGGCCGAGCAGGTCGTCGATTCCCAGTGGTTGTTCGAGGCAGGCGAGCCCCACGCCGTCGAGGCGGTCCAGCTCGGGGTCGCCCTCGTCGAACGAGCCGTTGGCGTCGGCCTGTAGAACCACCTTGTGGCCGACGTGGGCCCGCAGGGCGTCGAGGTGGCCGGCGCCTCGTCCTGGCGCGATCTTCACCCGGAGCCGGGCGGCGCCAGCGGCGAGAGCGTCGTCGGCCTCGGCCAAAAGCTGCTCAGGGTGGTCGTGGAGGCCGAGGGCGGCTCCGGCCGGCACGGCGTCGGCCGTGGCACCCAGCCAGGAGGCCAGAGAGCGGTCGGCCGCCCGCAGCTGCGCGTCGAGCACGGCGAGCTCTACCGCGGCTCGGGCCATGGGATGGCCGCGTACGGCATCGAGGTGGGGTCCGAGGGCGAGGGCGTCACCCATGGGACCGGCCCACGCTCGGGGGAGCAGGTGGTCGCGAAGCGCCAGCATCGCGGCATCGGTGAACTCAGGCGCGTACGTCGGCTCGGGCTCGGCCACGCACTCCGCCCACCCGTCGGCCTCGGCCGCCCGCACATGCACGAGGAGCACGTCGCGTCGGTCCCGTCGACCCGCCGCCGTCTGGAGCGGTACCCGCAATGACATCGGGACCACCACCAGCTCCACCGCCTCCACCCGGACGGCGGGGAGGGGCTCGAGCGGAGGCACGGACCCATGGTGGCACCGATAGCCTTTGCGCTCGTGACCGATGTCTCCACCCGCAACCAGGGCGTGCTCAAGGCCAACGATCCGTGCTGGTGCGGGAGCGGCAAGAAGTTCAAGCGCTGCCACAAGGCCGCCAGTGCCAACATCCGTCCTGGCCGGCTCAGCCCCACCCGCAGCGTGCCTCCGGAGATCGTTCGCCCGCCCTACGCGGAGTCGGGCACGCCGGTGCGCCGCAGCGAGGACCCGGTGCAGAGCGCGGACGTGATCAGCCGCATGCGCGGAGCCGGCCGGGCCGCCGCCGAGGTGCTGGCCCTCACCGGCGCCGCCGTGCGCCCGGGCATCACCACCGACGAGCTCGATGCCATCTGCCACCAGGCCTGCATCGATCGGGGCGGGTACCCCAGTCCCCTCAACTACAACGGCTTCCCGAAGTCGCTGTGCACCTCGGTGAACGAGGTGATCTGCCACGGCATCCCCGATGACCGCGCTCTGGTGGACGGCGACATCTGCAACCTCGACGTCACCATCTTCCTCGACGGCGTGCACGGCGACACCAACGCCACCTTCCTCGTCGGCGACGTCGACGAGGAGAGCCGCAAGCTGGTGGACGTCACCCGCGAGTGCCTCGAACGCGCCATCGCCGTGGTGCGCCCGGGTCAGGCGTTCAACGAGATCGGCCGGGCCATCCAAGCCCACGCCGAGGCCAACGGGTTCGGCGTGGTGCGCAGCTTCGTGGGGCACGGGATCGGCGAGCAGTTCCACACCGACCTGCACGTTCCCCACTACTACGAGCCGCGGCTCGCTCGCGTCATCGAGGAGGGCATGACCTTCACGATCGAGCCGATGATCACCGTCGGCGCCTGGGAGCACGACCTCTGGGACGACGACTGGACCGCGGTCACCGTCGACCGCCGCCGCACCGCCCAGTTCGAGCACACCCTCGTCGTGACGGCCGTAGGCTGCGACGTCCTCACTCGCCTCTAGCGCATCCTCCCGGGTCGTTTCTGGCGATCGCTGGGCTGCACGAGCCTCAACTGGCAAGGGCCGGCTGGTCGCAGGCGTTGGAGGGCAAGGGCGCGGCGAGGCGGAGCGGTCCTCGAGTCGCCCTCCTCGCCTGCTTGTGGTCGTCCGAGCAGGTTCGGGGCACTGACCGTCTCAGGGCGACGGCGTATGCCCCGAACCTCTGCATCTGGGTCATGTTCGGGGCACCAGCCATCGCCATGCGACGGTGGGTGCCCCCCACCTGCTCGCAGGGGCGGCCCGGAGCTGGTGGGCACCGGCCGGTACCCCGCTGCGATCGCCGCGCCCTTGATCTGATCCTGGTCGGCTAGCCGTCCTCGCCAGCCAGGCACACGGCGGTCCAGCCGGCAGACGAGCGTCCTGACGCCGGCCTTTCAGCAGACGGCGGCGAGCGGGCCCGCCAGGTCGCCGCGAGGTTCGACTCGCACCTCGTCGAGGCCGAGGAACTGGGCCAGCTCATGGAGGCGCTGGGCCAGCACGGGTAGGGACTTGTCTGGGCCGAAGCGCGGCTCCGCGTAGCTGCCTCGCACCAGCAGCGCTCGCGCCTGGCGGTCGGCCTTGAGGTCGAGCCGGGCCACCAGCTCGCCGTCGTGGAGGAAGGGCAGCACGTAGTAGCCGTGCACGCGCTGGGCAGCCGGCACGTAGATCTCGACGCGGTACCGGAAGTCGAACAGCGCCTCGGTGCGGTCGCGCTCCCACACGAGCGAGTCGAACGGTGACAGCAGGGCGGACGTGCGCACCCAACGGGGGAGCTGGGCCCCAGGGTGGAGGAACGCCGGGTGGCGCCAGCCCTGCACCTCCACCTGCCGGAGGGCGCCATCGGCGGCCAGCTCGGCCACCAGCCGGCGGGCGGTGACGATGTTCAGCCGGTGGTAGTCGGCGAGGCAGCGGGCGGTGCCGACCCCGTGGCTGCGGGCCGCCCGCAGGAGCAGCGTCTTCATGGCGTCGTCAGCGGCGGGGGCCGGAGCCGCCAGCCCGTGGGCCGGCAACACCTGATCAGGCATCACGTAGTGGCGACCGAACGTCGTCGGGTTGCGCACGGCGAAGACCCGTCCTTGCCAGAACAGCCACTCCACGGCCTTCTTGGCGTCGCTCCAGTTCCACATGTTGCCGGGCGCGGCCTTCCCCCGCTTGATGGCGTCGCCGAGGTGTTCGAGCTCGCCGAGGGTGACGGGGCCTCGCTCGCCCACGGCGTCGAGCAGCTGCTGGACGAGCTCCGGCCGTCGCTTCGACACGTCGATCATCCCGCCCCATGCGTGGCCCTGGGCCATCCGCCACCGCAACAACGGGTACAGGTCGACGGGGAGCAGGGATGCCTCATGCCCCCAGTACTCGAACACCTCACCGCTACTCCACAACCACCGCGCCAGGGCCGCTCGGTCGTAGGACCCCAGGCGCGCCAGGAAGGGCAGCTCATGGGAGCGGGTGAGCACGTTGACCGAGTCGATCTGCACGAGGCCGACCCGGTCCATCACCCGCCGGAAGTGCCGCCGGTCGACCCAACCCGTGGGACGGGGATCGCCGAAGCCCTGGGCGTGCAGCGCGATGCGGCGCGCCTCACCGATCCGGAGCGTGTCGGAGGTCAGGGCCATGACCTCGGCAGAGTAGGTTCCGCGGACGGGATCCCGACCACCTGCCCGCGAGGAGAACAGCATGCGCGTCGTCGTCGACTACGACCTCTGTGAGAGCAACGCCCTGTGCATGGCCGCCGCCCCTGAGGTGTTTGAGGTGCGCGACGACGACTTCCTCTACGTGCTTCAGGACGAGCCGCCCGAGGAGCTGCGAGCCAAGGTGGAGGACGCGGTTCGCCGCTGCCCCAAGCAAGCCATCACGATCGAGGGCTGAACCGCGCCGGTGGGTCTGAAACGGGTCGTGATCGTCGGAGCCTCGCTGGCGGGCCTGCGAGCGGCCGAGGAGCTGCGCACCCAGGGCCACCTCGGCACCATCACCATGGTCGGCGACGAGCCGCATCGGCCCTATGACCGACCGCCGCTGTCAAAGCAGGTGCTGGCCGGGAAGAAGCCACCCGAGTCGACGGCCCTCCACGGGGCTGGCGGATCGCTCGACGAGCTGGCGCTGGACTGGCGCCTCGGGGAGTCGGCGACTGGCCTCGACCTGGGGGACCGCACCGTGCTGCTGGGCGGCGGCGAACGACTGGCCTACGACGGCTTGGTCATCGCCACCGGCGCGGCCCCCAAGCGGTTGCCGGGCACAGACCACCTCGACGGCGTCCACACGCTCCGCACGCTCGATGACTGCCAGGCCATTCGAGCCGCGCTGGTGGCCTCGCCCCGGCGGGTGGCGGTGGTGGGCGCCGGTTTCATCGGCGCCGAGGTGGCGGCCACGTGCCGGGGCCTCGGCATCGAGGTGAGCCTCATCGAGGCCTTGCCGGTGCCCCTCGAGCGCGGGCTCGGGCACGCCATGGGTGCGGTGGTGGCTGACCTGCATCGCGACCACGGTGTCGACGTCCGTCTCGGTGTCGGCGTGGTGCTCATCGAGGGAAGCGACCGCGTCGAGCGGGTGCGGCTCACCGACGGGTCCGTGCTCGACGTCGACCTCGTCGTCGTCGGCATCGGTGTCGGCCCCAACACCGGGTGGCTCGAAGGCTCCGGCCTCACGCTCGACAATGGCGTGCTCTGTGACGCCACCTGCCTGGCCGCCCCCGGTGTGGTGGCCGCCGGTGACGTGGCCCGCTGGCCCAATCGCCGCTTCGATGAGGTGATGCGCGTCGAGCACTGGGACAACGCCATCGCCATGGGCACGCACGCCGCTCGCACCTTGCTGGCCGGTCCTGCCGGCGCCGAGTCTTACGAGCCGGTGCCGTGGTTCTGGTCGGACCAGTACGACCGCAAGATCCAGCTCGCCGGCCGAGCGGGTCCGGACGACACCGTGGAGGTCGTGTCTGGCCGCGTGACCGATCGGAAGTTCGTGGCGCTCTACGGGCGGAACGGCACGGTCGTGGGCGTGCTCGGCATGAACCAGCCCGCCAAGGTGATGAAGCTCCGGAGCCTCGTCGAAGACGGTGCCCGCTGGGAGCAGGCGCTCGAGGTGGCGCGCGGGTGACCGGCACCGCCTTCCTGCTCCTGGCCCTTGCGCTGGTGGCTGCCTTCGGCGACTGGGCGGCCGTGTACCAGGAGACCAAGGTCATCGAGTACGTGTGCAAGCCACTGACGATGTTGCTGCTGGTCGGCGCGGCCGTGGCGTTGGATGCGGACGACAGCGCCGTGCGGGCGTGGTTCGTGGCCGCCCTTCTGCTCAGCCTGGCCGGCGATGTGCTCCTGATGGTGCCCCAAGACCTCTTCGTGTTCGGCCTGGCCGCCTTCCTGCTCGGCCACATCGCCTACGTCATGGGGATGCACGTCGACGGCGTGGACGGCACCCGCTTCCTCATCGGCATCGTCGTCGTGATGGCGGTGCTCGCCGTGCTCGGCACGATGATCCTGCGTGGCGTGCGCGCCGGTCCCGAGCCGAAGCTGGCGGGCCCGGTGGTGGCCTACATGGTTGTCATCTCCGCCATGGTCGCCAGCGCCATCGGCGTGGGTAGCTTCGCCGCCATCGTGGGCGCCAGCCTCTTCTACGTGAGCGATGCCTTCATCGCCTGGAATCGCTTCGTGCGCGAGACCCGCCAGGCCCGCCTGACCATCATGGTCACCTACCACCTCGCCCAAGCCGGCCTCGTCCTCAGCCTCATCTGACAGTGACCAGACCTGCCCGTGTCAGGCAGGACTGGGACAGGACAAGGGCGCGGCGACGGCGGCTCGGTGCTGCTGGAGTCTTCTCTTCGAGGCAATAGGTTCCGGTTCGGGGAGCCCGAGGCAATGGGTTTCACATACGGAACTCATTGCCTCAAGACGCTCGCAACGGAACCTATTGCCTCGGGTAAGGCGGTCCAGCCACACCATCGTGATCAGGCGTGGAGACATCGACCGCCCCCGCTCCGCCTCGCCGCGCCCTTGCCATTGGCCGTTACTGCCCGAGATGAGACCGGGAATCGCGGTTCAGTGCCAGGCTTCGCGGGCTCGTAGGCCGACGCTGACCTGCATGCGCTCGAGGTGCTGTTGGAGGGTCTGCTTCGCCTGGGGGACGGGGTGCTCGGCGGTGAAGGCCTCGATGTCGGCGGCCAGCGCGGGATCTGCCACCGAACGAATGCCGGACAGCAGGCGGACGATGCTGTTGGACGGGAAGCGCTCGTTCATCTCGTCCCAGCGCTCGTGCACGAACCGCCAGGCCTGGGCGCCGTTGTCGCGGTTGGCGATGCAGGAGCCGATCAGGAACGGGGCGTTCTGGGTGCGGACAGCCGGGGTCATGGCCAGCTCGAGGACCCGGGCCATCTGCTCGGGATCGCGGACCTCGGAGAGCGCATAGAGGAACCGCAGCTCCTCCTGGGGGGTGTCGCCATCCCCGGACTTGTCGAAGATTGTGTCGATCTCGTCCGGTCCCCCAGTGGCGGCGGTGGCCCGCACGACGGCGGCGGCCACGTTGGCCTCGACGCTGGTCGAGTCGGCGCAGTAGCGGTGGAACAGGTCGACCACCCGCGACCGGGCGTCGGGTTCGGCCCCGAGGTTGGCCATGGCGCCGATGAGGGCGCCGCGGAGCTCACGGTCGCGGTCAGCGTCGCCGGGTCGCTCGTCCCAACCGAACCGTTCGAGGGCCGGGCCCACGAGGGCTCGTACCCGGGCCTGCAGCGCCAGGCGCTCGTCACCGTCCAGGAGGCGGTCGATCTGGTCGAGCCCTCCGAGGAGCCGACGCCAGACCGAGACGTCGTCCTCACCGCTGAAGCCGTCGGCCAGCGCGAGGAACTCGTCGGCCGTCGTGGTGCCGGCCAACACCGAGGCCCACGTGTCGTCCACGAGGCCATAGCGCTCGACGTCGGATAGCACGACCTGCGCCTGCGCCACCAGTGCCTCGCGGAGCGGTGCGGAGAGGCGAACCCGGTAGAAGCCGTGACCCTGTGCGTTGGCGACGATCCAGGCCACGGGTTCGCCCAGCTCGATGTCGATGCTGTCGTCGTCGAGGAGCGTGGTGATGGTGATCACCTCGCCGGAGGTGAGGGCATAGCGCAGCTGCAGCGGGATGGCCCAGCGGGTGTCGTCGAGCTCGTCGCGCAGGTACTGAAACTTCTCCTGGCTGACGTGGAGCACCCGACCGCCGTCGCGGGCCTCGACGCTCACGATCGGGTGGCCACCCTGGAAGATCCAGGAGTCCATGATGCGGCGCACCGGTTCGCCCGACGCCTCCTCGATGGCGTCCCAGAGGTCCGTGGTCTCCGTGTTGGCGTACTGGTGGTTGGCCATGTACTTGCGGATGCCGCCCCGGAACTTCTCCTCGCCGAGGTACTGCTCGAGCATCCGCACGACGGCGGCGCCCTTTTCGTAGGTGAGGACGTCGAACATGCCCTCGGCGTCGGCCGGCGACACCACGGGGTACTCGATCGGCCGGGTGGTGCGCAGAGCGTCGGTGTCGAAGGCGATCGATCGGGCCAGCCCGAAGCTCACCCAGCGCTCCCAGTCCGGGCGGTAGGCGTCGGTGACCTTCATCTCCATGAAGGTGGCGAAGGCCTCGTTGAGCCAGATGCCGTTCCACCACCTCATCGTCACGAGGTCGCCGAACCACATGTGGGCCAGCTCGTGGGCGATCACGTCGACCACGTTCTGCAGCTCTCCCTGGGTGGTGAGCTCAGGATCGGCCAGCAGGAGCGTCTCCCGGAAGGTGACGCAACCGAGGTTCTCCATGGCCCCGAAGGCGAAGTCGGGAATGGCGACGAGATCCATCGAGTCACCCGGGTAGGGGATGTCGAAGTAGTCGGCCAGGTAGGTGAGCGAGAACTCGGCCACGTCCAGGCCGAAGGTGGTGAGGTGCAGCTTCCCGGGCGGGCACAGCAGGCGAAGGGGGGTGCCGGCGACGTCGACGGGCTCGGTGGCCTCGAGGGGACCCACGATGAAGGCCACCAGATAGGTGGACATCGTCATCGTCTCGGCGAAACGGACACGGCGCTGACCGTCCAGCACCTCGTCAGCCACCATGGCGGCGTTCGATACTGCTCGCAGGTCGTCATCGATGTGGAGCGTGATGGCGAAGCGGGCCTTGAAGTCGGGCTCGTCCCAGCAGGGGAAGGCCCGCCGGGCGTCAGTGGCCTCGAACTGAGTGGTGGCGATGACGCGCTCAACGCCGTCGTCATCGGTGAAGGTGGAGCGGTAGAACCCGCGCAGCTTGTCGTTGAGCAGGCCACGGAAGCGGAGCGAGACGACGGCTTCGCCGACGGGCAGCTCCTCCGGCAGCGTGAGGGAGACCCGCTCGGTATCTTCGTCCAGGGCGACCGTGGCGTCGTGCCGGCTCGCACCCACCGTGACCCAGGCAGCGTCGATCTCGAGCTCGATGGCGTTCAGGACGACCTCGGCGGTCGCCTCGGTGACCTCGATGTCCACGTCGACCGCCCCGCTGAAGGTGGCCGCCGCCAGGTCCGGTGTGAGCGTGAGGTCGTAACGCCGAGGCAGGACCGTGCGCGGAAGTCGGTACGGGTTGGGCACGTCGGCAGGCTACCGGTGGCCTGTAGCCTCGGACGCCGTGACCGACGCCGCTCAGAGTGCTGACGAGTTCGACGTGGTGGGGATCGGCAACGCCCTCGTGGACGTGCTCACCCACGAAGACGATGCCTTCATCGAGGCCAACGGCTTGGTGAAGGGGGCCATGACCCTCATCGACACCGACCGGGCCGAGGCCCTGTACGCCGCGATGGGTCGGGGGATCGAGGTGTCGGGCGGATCGGCGGCCAACACCATCGCCGGCATCGCCAGCTTCGGGGGCAAGGCCGCCTACATCGGGCGGGTGTTCGACGACCAGCTGGGTGCCGTCTTCGCCCACGACCTGCGCTCCTCGGGCGTGGTCTTCCGCTGCGCCCCGGCCGTCGACGGGCCGCCCACCGGCCGCTGCCTGATCGTCGTCACCCCCGACGCCCAGCGCACGATGAACACCTACCTCGGGTCTTCGGAGCTCCTAGGTCCCGAGCACGTCGACAGCGAGCTGATCGCGGCGGCCCAGGTCACGTTCCTCGAGGGCTACCTGTTCGACCGCCCCGAGGCCAAGGAGGCCTACTGGAAGGCCAGCCGGGTGGCCCACGACGCTGGTCGCCGGGTGGCCCTCACCCTGTCGGACACCTTCTGCGTGGAGCGCCACCGCGAGGCGTGGCGCGACCTCGTGGCCGACCAGGTCGACATCCTCTTCGCCAACGAGCACGAGGCCCTGGCCCTCTACGAGGTCGACAACTTCGAGGAGGCCCTGGCCGCGGCTCGGGCCGACGTCGAGGTCGCCGCCCTCACCCGCGGCCCGGCCGGTTCGGTGGTGGCACGCGGAGAGGAGCTGGTCGACGTCGACGCCCACCCGGTTGAGGTCGTCGACACGACAGGAGCCGGCGACCTGTACGCGGCCGGCTTCCTGTTCGGCTTCACGCACGACCGCTCCCTCGCCGACTGCGGAAAGCTCGGCTCCATCGCCGCCTCCGCCGTCCTCGGCCACACCGGCGCCCGCCCCGGCGCCTCCCTGGCTCAGCTCGTCCACCCGCTGCACCTGTGATGCCGGTCGATCCCTGGTCCCTGGTTGCCGAGGCGGCCGCCGCCATCGCTGATCGGACCGGAGTGGCGCGCCATGACGTGCTGGTGGTGCTGGGCTCGGGGTGGACGCCGGCGGCCGTCCGGTTCGGTGAGACCACGGCAGAGGTGGCTGTCGGCGAGCTGCCCGGGTTCCCCCCCGTGGGGGTGGCCGGTCATGCCGGCGTGCTCCGCTCCGTGCAGGCCGAGGGCGGCCGACGGATCCTGGCCCTGCTGGGCCGGGTGCACGCCTACGAAGGACATGAGCTGCCGGTGGTGGTGCACGCGGTGCGCGCCGCGGTGCGAGCCGGCTGCACCACGGTGGTGGTCACCAACGCCGCCGGCGGGCTGCGCGAGGGGATGCGGGTCGGGCAGCCGGTCCTGATCAGCGACCACATCAACCTCACGGGCCGCTCGCCGCTCAGCGGCCCGGCTGCCCCCGACGAGCTGGGCCTGCCGCGCTTCGTCGACCTCACCGAGGCCTACTCCTCGCGCCTGCGGGCCATGGCCCGCGAGGTCGACCCGTCGCTCGAGGAGGGTGTCTATGCCGGGCTGCCCGGCCCCCATTACGAGACGCCGGCTGAGATCCGCATGCTGCAGGCCCTGGGCGCCGACCTGGTGGGCATGTCCACCGTGCACGAGGTGATCGCCGCCCGCCACCTGGGCGCCGAGGTGCTGGGGCTCTCACTGGTCACCAACCTGGCCGCCGGCCTCGGCGACAGCAACCTGGACCACGCCGACGTCCTGGAGGCCGGCCGCGCCTCGGCCGAAGCCATGGGCGACCTCCTCGCTCAGGTCGTGGCCCGCCTGTAGGCCCCAGTGGTAGACTGATCTGCATGCAAGATTCGACCACCGTGCGAGTGAGCAGGGTCACGAGGGACGGGCTTCGCGCCCTCGCCGATCAGGACGGCCTCACCCTCGACGACGCGCTGGCGCGGTTGATCCGCTCCGAGCGCCAGCGACGCCTCGGCGAGGCACTGGCGGCTAGTGAGCTGCCCGACTCCGACGCCGCCTGGCTCGACCTCGGCGCACAGACGGTCGTCGATGCGAGCCGGTGATGTCGTCACGATCGACTTCGGCACGCCCCTCGGGAGTGAGGCTGGCTTCCGACGTCCCGCCGTCCTGGTCACCGCGGATGCGGTTCTCGAAGCCGCCCCCCGGGTGGTGCACGTCGTCCCGTTGACCAGCACCACGACACGGGCGCTGCCCTTCGAGGTGCCCGTGGAGGCCGACGGGCTGGATCTGCCGTCGGTCGCCCAGTGCCACCTGTGCACTGCGGTCAGCACCCAGCGGATGGTCGAGGGCGGCGGGGTGGGAAACGTCGGTCCCGCCGGTCTGGCCCAGATCCGCGACCTGGTGGCCGACCTTCTCGACATCGGCGCATGAGCTCACCGACCACGCGTGACGAGAGGCTGCGGGCGCGGGCGCGGGCCTGGCGCGATGAGGACCCTGACCCGGTGACCCGGGCGGAGGTCGATTCGTTGCTCGAGAGCGACGATCTCGACGGGCTGCGAGAGCGGTTCGACGACCGGCTGCAGTTCGGTACCGCCGGGTTGCGAGGAGCGCTCGGCGCCGGCCCCAACCGGATGAACCGCGCGCTGGTGCGCCGGGCCACCGCCGGGGTGGCGTCCTGGTTGCTGGACCAGGGCGTCCAAGGGCCGGTGGTGGTGGGGCGCGACGCCCGCCACGGCAGCGCCGAGTTCGCCGCCGACACCGCCTGGGTGCTGGCCGGCGCCGGCTTCCCGGTGCGGGTGCTGCCCCGCCCGCTGCCCACCCCCGTCACGGCCTTCGCCACCCTCCAACTGGGCGCCGTGGCCGGCATCATGATCACGGCCAGCCACAACCCGCCCCAGGACAACGGCTACAAGCTGTACCTCGGCGACGGCGCCCAGATCGTGCCCCCGGTGGACGGTCAGATCTCCGCCCACATCGACGCCATCGGCGCGCTGGCGGATGTCCCGCTGTCCACCAACGACGTGGAGGTGCTGGGCGACGATGTGCTCGATGCCTACCTCGCCGGCGCCGTTGCCATGCTGGGCGACGGCCCTCGCCAGGTAACCACCGTCTACACGGCCATGCACGGCGTGGGGGCAGAGACTCTGCGCGCCGCCTTCGCCCAGGCCGGCTTCCCGGCGCCGCACGAGGTCGTGCAGCAGGTGGAGCCCGACCCCGACTTCCCGACTGTCGCCTTTCCGAATCCGGAGGAGCCCGGCGCCCTCGACCTGTCGCTGGCCCTCGCCAAGCAGACCGGCGCCGATCTCGTGCTGGCCAACGATCCCGACGCCGACCGCCTGGCCATCGCGGTGCCCGACCCATCGGCCGAGGGCGGCTGGCGACCCTTCACGGGTGACGAGCTGGGTGCCGTCCTGGCCGACCACCTGCTCCGTCGAGGCGACCACGGCCCCAACGACACGCTGGTGACCACGGTGGTGTCCTCTCGGTTGTTGTCGAAGCTGGCGGCGGCCGGCGGCGTGGCCTACGCCGAGGCCCTTACCGGCTTCAAGTGGGTGGTGCGGGCTCCGGCCCCTGGGAGGACGTTCTTCTTCGGCTACGAGGAGGCGCTCGGCTACTGCGCGGGCGACCTCGTGCGCGACAAGGACGGCATCAGCACCGCGCTGCTGGTGGCCGAGCTGGCGGCGGGGGAGCGGGCTGTGCTCGACCGGCTGCACGACATCTTCCGCGTCCACGGTGCCCACGTCACCGGCCAGCGCTCGATGCGCGTCGAGGGCAGCGACTGGCTGGACCGGGTCACCGCCGCCATGGCTGCCCTGCGGGCCAGCCCGCCCGCCGAGGTGGCCGGCCGCCGGGTGCTGGAGGTGGAGGACCTCGCCGAGGGCGGCCGACTGCCCCCGTCCGACGTGCTGATCTGGACGTTGGACGGCGCTCGCCTGGTCGTCCGCCCCAGCGGCACCGAGCCCAAGTGCAAGATCTACGCCGAGGCCGTCGTGCCGGTACCTCCCGACGGCGATGTGGCGGGGGCCCGAGCCGAGGCCAGCGCCATCGTCGACCAGGTGCTCGACGGCGCGGCGGCCATGCTGGCTGGTTCCGAGATGGCGGCCCGGCTGGCCCAGCAGGCCCGCACCGACTGACCCGCCGCGGGGTCCAGTCGCCGGAGGGTAAAGCCGTTACTACCTTCAGTGAAATGACTGTTTCGTTGATGAGCGATATGGGCTAGCTTGGCGATGTGGACTTTCGTCGACCGGTGGAGGCCGTGATCCCTGGCGTACAGGGTCGCATCCTGGCCGTGTTGGCCGAGACGACCGCTGAGCTCAACCTCCGGACCATCGCCCGGCTCGCCGGAGTGAGCCCGGCGCAGGCCTCTCGCGTCCTGCCCGATCTCGTGGGCCTCGGGCTGGTCGAGCGCCGCGAGGCGCCGCCCTCGGCGTTGTTCGCAATGGTCGACGACAACATCGCCGCTCGGGCTGTGCGGGCGCTGAGTCGATCGCGTGAGGCTGTTCTGAGAGAGCTGGGCACCGGCGCTGCCCTGCTCGATCCCTCGCCCGAGAGTGTGATCGTCTTTGGCTCGTTCGCTCGCGGTGAGGCGGACGACTCGAGCGATCTCGACGTGGTCTTCGTTCGTCCGACCGATGTCGGCGAGGACGACGACCGCTGGGCCGCGGCGGTGGAGGCGTGGCGGACCGCGGCCAGGCGTCTCACCGGTAACCGGGTGCAGATCCTCGAGGTCGGCCATCGCGACATGTCTCGCCGCCTCCGCAGCACCAAGCCGCTCTGGGCCGACGTGACGCGAGACGCCATCACAGTCTACGGCGCTCCGATCGAGGAGCTCCGGGGTCGACGCAGTGCCTAGACAGGCTCGCACCCGGCCGGTGAGCGCCGACCAAGCGCGGGCGTACGTCAACAAGGCCGAGGAGTACCTCTCGGCCGCGGTTGCGGAGCTCGAGGCTGGCCGGACCATCGCATCGACCAGCCTTGCCATCGACGCCGGCATCAACGCGTCGGATGCAGTGACTGGCGTGCGGCTCGGTCAGCGCGCGGCCGGGCAAGATCATGACGAGGTGCTCATCCTGCTCCGCACGGCCGGGCCCGATGGCCTGACCGTCGTGAAGGATCTCATTCGGCTTCTGCCGATGAAGACGAAGGCCGAGTGCGAGCCCGACGACATCCCTCGTTCTGATGCGGTCAAGGCACTCGAGCGGGCTCGTCGAATCGTCGAGGTCGCCCGAAGGGTCTCCACCGCCAGGCAGTGACCATCGGTGTGATCGCGGGCGCCCAGAGCCGCCCGGGAGCCGCTAAACGTAGGTGTTTGGCGCTATGAACAGTGCTAGGCCGTGCCGAAGAGGCGGTCGCCGGCGTCGCCGAGGCCGGGGACGATGTAGGCGTGGTCGTTGAGGCGCTCGTCGATGGAGGCCGTGACGACGTGGGTGACCAGGCCTGACGCTTCGAGGCGGGCGACGCCCTCGGGGGCGGCCAGCACACAGACCGCCGTCAGGGACCCGGCGCCGCGGTCGGCGAGGATGCGGCAGCTGTGCTCCATGGATCCGCCGGTGGCCAGCATGGGGTCTAGCACCAGCACGGGGCGACCGTGGAGTTCGTCGGGCACCGAGTTCATGTACGGCTCGGGGGCGAAGGTCTCCTCGTTGCGGGCCACGCCGATGAATCCCGTGTCGGTCTCGGGGAGGTGGCGCAGCACGCCGCCCAACATGCCCAGCCCCGCCCGCAGCACGGGGACGACCAGTGGCGGCACCGCGACGCGGGTGCCCGTGGTGGGGCCCATCGGCGTGTCGATGTCGATGGTCTCCACCTCGATGCCGCGGGTCGCCTCGTAGACGAGGATCCCGGACAGGTCGTCCATGGCCCGCCGGAACCCGGCCCGGTCGGTGGCGACCTCCCGGAGCCGGGTGAGCAGCTGGGCGGCGAGCGGATGATCGACCACGGTGACCTGCATGCAGGCATGATGACAGTCGATGGACCGCACCACCCTCGCTGCCATGATCGACCACACGTTGCTGAAGCCGGAGGCCACCATCGACGAGGTGGTCGCCCTCTGCGAGGAGGCCACCGACCTCGGCGTGGCGGCGGTGTGCGTGTCGCCGTCGCACCTGCCCATCACCGACGGCCTCGGCGTGGGCATCGGCATCGCCACCGTCATCGGGTTCCCGAGCGGCGCCCACCAGCCCGCCGTGAAGGCTCACGAGGCCGAGGTGGCCGTCGACGCCGGCGCCACCGAGCTCGACATGGTGGTGAACCTGGGCCTGGTGAAGGCGGGGGAGTGGCTCTCCGTCGGCGACGACATCGGCGCGGTGCGGGCCTCCACACCGACGCATGTCCTGCTCAAGGTGATCCTGGAGACGGCGGCCCTCACCGACGACGAGATCGTCGAAGCCTGCCGCGTCGCGGAGGGAGCCGGCGCTGACTACGTGAAGACGTCTACCGGCTTCCACCCGAGCGGTGGTGCCTCGGTGGAGGCGGTAGCGCTGATGGCGGCCACGGTCGGCGGCAGATTGGGCATCAAGGCCAGCGGCGGCATCCGCGATGCGGCTACGGCCCTCGCCATGGTCGAGGCCGGAGCAACAAGGCTCGGCTGCTCAGCCAGCCGGGCCATCTTGGCCGGGCTCTAGATGCCGGAGGCCCGGAGCTGGGCGTAGGCCGGCTTGATCTGCTGGTTGATGATGCGGAGGCGTTGGTCGAAGGGCCAGAAGGAGCTCTTCATGGCGTTGAGGGTGAACCACTCCACGTCGTCCCAGCCGTAGCCGAAGGCGTCGACGAGCGCCGCCATCTCGGAGGTGAGCGTGACGCCGCTCATCAGGCGGTTGTCCGTGTTGACCGTCACCCGGAAGCGCAGGCGGGCCAGTAGGCCGATCGGGTGCTCGGTGATCGAGTCGCATACGCCGGTGTTGACGTTGGACGTGGGGCACATCTCGAGCGGCACCCGGCGGTCGCGCACGAAGCTGGCCAGGCGGCCGAGGGTGGCCCTGCCATCGTCGTCCAGCTGGATGTCGTCCACGATGCGCACGCCGTGGCCGAGCCGCTCGGCGCCACACAGCTGCACGGCCTCCCAGATGGACGGGAGCCCGAACGCCTCGCCGGCGTGGATCGTGATGTGGAAGTTCTCGGCGGCCACCAGCTGGAACGCATCGAGGTGGCGGGTGGGAGGGTTCCCGGCCTCGCTGCCGGCGATGTCGAAGCCCACCACGCCAGCGTCGCGGTGGCGCACGGCCAGCTCGGCGATCTCGGTGGAGTGGGCGGCGTGGCGCATGGCTGTGACGATGGTGCCGACGGTGAGCGATGTGCCCGCACTGCCCTGGCGGAAGCCCTCCAGGACCGACTCGACGACCTCATCAAGGGTGAGGTCATCGAGCAGGTGCTGCTCAGGAGCGAAGCGCACCTCGGCGTAGACGACGCCATCGGCGGCCAGGTCCTCGGCACACTCCTGGGCCACCCGGAGCAGGGCGTCCTTGGTCTGCATCACGCCGACGGTGTGTTCGAAGGTCTCGAGGTAGAGGACGAGGTCCTGGCGAGCGGCGCCCTCGGTGAACCACCGAGCCAGCTCCGCCTCATCGGTGGTGGGCAGGCCGGTGTAGCCCGTCTCGTGGGCCAGCTCGATGACCGTGGCCGGGCGCAAGCCACCGTCGAGATGGTCGTGCAGCAGCACCTTGGGGGCCCGCCGGAGCTGCTCGAGGGTGGGGGCCTGTCTCATCGGATCACGCTACTGCGGCTATCCCTCCTCGTCGGCTGGTAGGAAGTCGAGCTTCAGGTCGCCGAGACGGACGAGGGTGCCCGCGATCCAGCCGCCCATGGCGGAGAAGTGGTCGTCCAGGATCGAGCCGTCGGCGAGGGTGGCTTCGTCCAGCTCGTAGCTCCCCTCGTAGCTCACCTCGAGGGCCCAGTCCTCGGCTTCGAGATCGTTGTTGAAGGAGATCTCCACTGTGGGGGAGGACCGTTCCAGCCGCGCCGCACCGATGCGCGGGCTCGTCTCGGGGAGCACGGCCAGCACCGGCTTCACATCGGGCATGGACGCCAGCCGTTGGATCCGCATGGCGATCTCGATCTCGATGCGGGGGGCCTCGTCCGATGGCTCGCCGATGTACCAGGAGCGGTAAGCGGTCTGCGCCCAGGTGGGCCAGTCGAAGGTGATGTCGGCCTGCACCCGCGGCGGGAGCCCCTCGCCGGGTAGGCCGTAGGACGTCTCCCACGTCGTGTCGCCGAGCAGCACGTCGACCTGGAAACGCTCCTCGAAGGCCTGGCGCTCGAGGAAGGCCTTCTCGAAGGTGTCGCGCAGAGCACCGATGGCATCTGTGAAGACGTGGTCGAGCATGGGGGCCGACGCTACGACTAGGGGTGGGGTTCTGGCGACATCAGCGCGGTGGCCACGCTCATGCCCACCTCCCGGTGGCGCAGCGTGGCGATCCGACGGCCCTCCTGCACGGCGTCCTTGGCGGTACCGAGGTGCTCGCCCAATAGCGCCCCCGCGGCGTCGAGGTCCGCGACCGTGATGGCCAGGCCGAAGAACCCCGGGTCGCCCTCCCCGGCGGTGTCGGGCTGGCCGACCAGCTCCAAGATCACCTCGCCCAGCCGGAAGAAGACCTGTCGCATCGGGGCGCCGTAGGTGTCCGAAACCCGCTCTCCCCTGGATGCCAAGCCGATGGTCTCGAGCGCGGCAGTGGTGCGAGCGAGATCGGGCGACAGCAGAACCACGTGATCGATGTGGGTGGCCCCATTGGGATGGGTGGCGGGGGCGGCGGGAGGCTCATCGGAATCGGTGGTGGGCAGCCCGTCGAGCGAGCCGTCGGCCAGCCGGGCCGGTGGTGCACCCCGGAGTGACCAGCCGAGGATGCGCTTGCCGCCGTCGCGTCCCATCAACCGCACCCGCACCGAACCGATGCGGCAGGTGCCGTCGCCGTCCACCGCGAAGCCGGCCGCCTCCCACGCCTCCCGGGGGTCGCCCACCAGGATCTCGTCGATCGTCACGCTCATCTCGGCACCCTAGGGCTGCCCTAGGGTGATGACGTGCCGGACGTGGTGGTGGTGGGATCCGGGCCGAACGGGCTGGCGGCGGCCATCACCTGCGCGGCGGCTGGCCGATCGGTGCTGGTGCTCGAAGCGGCCGACACCATCGGCGGCGGCTCCCGCAGCGCTGAGCTCACGTTGCCCGGATTCGTGCATGACGTGTGCTCAGCCGTGCACCCGATGGCGGCCGTGTCGCCATTCTTCGCCTCGGCTGATCTGGCTCGACATGGCCTCGAGCTCGTGCATCCGGAGGTGGCGCTCGTCCACCCGCTCGACGGGGGCCGGGCCGGGGTGTTCCATCGGTCAGTGGAGGCCACCGCCGAGGGCCTCGGCCAGGACGGGCGAGCCTGGACCCGCCACGTGGGCTGGGCGGCGCGGCGCTGGGAGCACCTCGCCCCGGCCGTGCTGGCCCCGTTGCTGCGGGTGCCTCGGCATCCGCTCACCCTGGCCGCCTTTGGAGCGCGGGCGCTCTTGCCCGCCACGGTGGCGGCCCGCGCCTTCTCCACCGACGAAGCCCGCGGGCTGTTCGCCGGTACCGCCGCCCACGCCTTCCTGCCGCTGTCCCGCCCGCTCACGACCGCGGCGGGCATCATGCTCCTCGCCTCGGGTCACGTCGCCGGCTGGCCCGTGGCGCGGGGTGGCTCCCAGGCCATCCCCGACGCCATGGCCGCTCGCCTGACCGAGCTGGGCGGCGTCATCGAGACAGGTCGCCCCGTCCGCTCCCTCGCCGATATACCTGACTCCCGGGCCGTGCTGTTCGACGTCACGCCCCGCCAGCTGCTGCGCATCTGCGGCGACGATCTGCCCGACGGCTACCGCAAGCGACTCGGCGCGTTCCGGTACGGGCCCGGCGTCTTCAAGATCGACTATGCCCTCTCCGAGCCGGTGCCGTGGACGAACCCCGATGCTCGACGGGCCGGAACCCTCCACCTGGGTGGCACCCTGCGGGAGATCGCGGAGGCTGAGCGTGATGTGGCGGTCGGCCGTCACCCGAGCCAACCGTTCGTGTTGGTGTCCCAGCCGAGCCTCTGCGATCCCACCCGGGCGCCGGCGGGTCGACACACGCTGTGGACCTACTGCCACGTGCCCGCCCACTCGACCCTCGACATGACCGGGGCCATCGAGGCGCAGATCGAGCGCTTCGCCCCTGGTTTCGGTGACGTCGTGCTGGCCCGCCACACGGCCGACAGCAGCTGGTTCGAGGGCTACAACCCGAACATGATCGGTGGTGACATCGCCGGGGGGTCCAACGGTGGCCTGCAGCTGGCGCTGCGGCCGCGTCCTGGCGTCCACCCCTACAAGACGCCCAACCCCCGCCTGTTCCTGTGCTCGGCGTCCACCCCGCCCGGCGGAGGCGTGCACGGCATGTGTGGCATGCACGCCGCCGAGGCCGCCCTCGCCACCACCCTGCGCTGACCGTCCCCGGGGTCAGGGGTGTCTTGTCGTGAGCCCTAGGCTGGCGCACCGTGCCGATCCGTGTGGTGCTGGCGGAGGACAACACGCTGCTGCGGGAGGGCATCGCCCGCCTGCTCGAGCGCGCCGACGGGATCGAGCTCGTGGGCACCGCGGTCGACCGTCCAGAGCTGGAGGCCCTGGTGGAAGCCTGCACCCCCGACGTCGTGATCACGGACATCCGGATGCCGCCCACTGGCACCGATGAGGGGATCCAGATCGCCCTCCGCCTGCGCGAGACCCGCCCGGAGGTGGGCGTGGTGGTGCTCAGCCAGCATGCTGACCCCGCCTACGCCTTGGCCCTGCTCGACGGTGGGTCCGAGGGCCGGGCCTACCTGCTGAAGGAGCGGGTGAGCGAGGTCGACGAGCTGCTCGCCGCCATCCGCCAGGTGGCCGCCGGCGGGTCGGTGATCGACTCGAAGGTGGTGGAGGCGCTGGTCACGACCAAGCGACCGCACACCTCGGACGTGGACCGGCTCACCCCGCGCGAGCGGGAGATCCTGGGTGAGATGGCCCAAGGCAAGAGCAACGCGGCTATCGCCGCCGCGCTGGTGCTGTCCACCCGGGCGGTGGAGAAGCACACGAACTCGATCTTCTCCAAGCTCGGCCTGTCTGAGGAGATCGACGTGAATCGGCGGGTAAAGGCCGTTTTGCTGTACCTGGCGGAGGGTAACAGGGGAGGGTAGCCACACCCCCCTGACACCTGCCCCCACCCTGGGCGCCATGGCGGTACCCGACGAAGATGACCACGAGATGATGCTTGCGGCCGACGAGGTGTCCGTGTTGATCGTCGACGATCAGCTGCCCTTCCGCCTTGCCGCGCGCGCGGTGCTGCGCCGCACGGAGGGCTTCGAGCTCATCGGTGAGGCGGCCGATGGCGACGAAGCGGTCACCCTCGTCGCTGAGCTCCGGCCCAGCCTGGTGCTGATGGACATCAACATGCCCACCATGAACGGGATCGAGGCCACCCGCCGCATCATGGAGTCGGTGCCCGACACGACCGTGTTCCTGTGCTCCACCTACCAGCGCGCCGACCTGCCGCCGGAGGCGGAGTCGTCAGGCTTCGCGGCCTATGTGAACAAAGAGGAGCTCGGCCCCGACCTGCTCCGGCGCCTCTGGGACGAGCGACCCGGCGTCTGAGCTCAGCGCGTCTGCAGGATGCGCGTGCGGTGGGCGTGACGGGCGGCGGCCCGAGTCGACGGCTCACCCGCCAGGTTGGCGACCAGGACAATCGCCAGTGCGGTGAGGGCGATGAGGACCCCGGGGATCACCGGCGTGCTGGCCACGCCGAGCTGGTGCGCGAAGGCCAGCCAGGTCCACCGTCCGACCGCGATGCCGATGGGGACACCGAGTGCCAGCGCGAGACCGATGAGGACGTTCGCCTGCCAGCGGACGGAGCGCCGCAGCCCCGCCCGATCCACCCCGAGCGCGGACAGCACCGCATAGGTCCTGGCGCGACGACGCACCGAGGCGCTCAGCGTGAAGCTCAGGGCGACGATCGCGGCCACCCCGAGCATGGCGGCCAACAGGTTCGCAGTGCTGCTCGCCGGGCTCAGTGCGGCGATCTCGGCCGGGCGCAGGTCGACGTACTCCTGCGCCGCCTCGGGCGGGAGGCCGGCCATCTCCTCGGCGACGAGGCGGAGGACGCGGGGGCCCGCGTCCGCGGCGGACACCCCCGGCGCGTAGGTCCCCATGGCGATGACTGGGTACGCGGCCGGGTCGCGAGCGGCGAGGCCGTCGAGGGTGAGCAGCGCGCCCTGCCCCAGGCTGGGGTGCGAGCTGGCGACCGGGCCGATGGCGGGCAGCGCCACCAGGCCCACCACCCGCACGGCGTCGCTGTCGGTGGGGAGGCGATCGCCGATGCCTACGCCCAGGTCGCGTGCGCTGACGCGGCCGAGGGCGATCTCGTCCGGTGTGGTGGGCAGCCGCCCCGCGAGGACGGTCACCGGCGGGGGACCGCTGAGGGGGAGGATACCCATCGTGCTGAGGCTGCGGCCGTCCACCTGCACGTGGCCGTTGCCGGAGACCATGAGGGAGGTCAGGTCACCGTCCGCTCCCTCCATCACGGCCTCGCCGCCTTCGGGATCCAGGAAGTCGTACCCACCGCCCGCCTCGATGGCGAAGTCGGCGGCCCAGCCGTAGCGCGGGGGATCTCTCAGGAGCTGTCGGACGCCGGATCCGAAGGTCAGCGCGCTGATCACCACGACGACGGACAGGGTGCAGGCGCCCACCGTCGCCAGCGCGGGTGCCCCGCGGCGTTCGGCGTCTGGTCCCACGGCGTGACGAGCGCCGATGGCGGCCATCGGGCCGAGGCCCATGTTGACGAGGGCGTCGACCAACCGCGAGGGCCCGGGCACGCGGGCCGCCCCCTGCTCTCGGCGCACCAGGAAGGTGCTGGCGATGACCGAGGCGCCGGCTACCAGGATGGCGAGGGCCAGCCCGCCGGCGCCGAGGACGATGAGGTCGAGGTCCATGCCGCGCGCCGGCTCCACCGCGCGCACGGGTCCGATCGGCGTGAGGGGTGACAGGGCGCCGGCGAGGACGACCGCCCCGACCGCCCCGAGCGCCGTGGCCGCCAGGGCCGGCGCGCCGATGGCGGCCGCCAGGGTCCGTTGCGGCAGGCCCACCGCTCGCAGCGCTGGGAGGTCCGGGGCCGAGGAGGCGACGAGCCGTAGGGCACCCAGCGCGCCCAGTACGAGCGCCGCCATCGCCACGGCGGTGCCGAAGGTGGCGAGGGCCGCCACCACGGGTCGGGTGCCGCGGTCCACGCCATCGATCTGCTCGTCGGTGCGCTGCACGTTGATCGCGAACCCGTCGTCCAGCAGGTCGTCGTAGTCCGCGATGACCTGATCGACGCTGGTGCCTCCGCGAAGGTGCAAGCCCTGCCAGAAGTACGAGCCGGCATCGTCCAGCTGGGCGCGGGTCATGGCCGGGGTGAGGAGGGCGCGAGGGGTCTTGTCGAAGTCGTCGGCCAGCACCTCGTCGGGGAACAGCCCGATGCCCACCACGGTGGCGTCGATCCGTGCGAGGACCGGCAGCTCGCGCGGGTCGCCCTCGCCCGGCTGCAGCACCAGCAGGCGCATCGGCGAGCCCACCTCCAGGTGGTTCTGGCGAGCCATGGGCTCGTTCACGAACACCTCGTCGAGCGCGTCGAGCAGCGGGGTCCGCCCGCTGCTGACCGCCACCCGGTCACTGTCGATGAACCGGCCGTCGAGGGACCCGAGCACCTCGCCACCGATCTCGGCATCCAGCACCCCCGCATCGTTCGTCACGAAGATGCTCTCGAGGCCGATGTAGGTCGCGTCCGACACCACGCCCTCGATCGACCGGGCCCGCTCGGCGACCGGCAGCGTCTCGTCCAAGGCCCCCTCTGTGTCTGTGCTGATGACGTTGATCGCCAGGTCGCTGGCGTCGCTCGCCTCGAGGTAGCGCGGGAAGGCCGACTGCGTCCGCCGGGCGCCGGCCAGGGCCGTGAGGGCAACCCCTCCGATGAGCGCAAGTACGAGCGCCAGGCCTAGCGCCGAGCGACTGTTGCTCCGCAGCGAGCGGCGGACGAGGAGCCCGAGTGCCCCCATCAGAGCGGGATCTCGCCTGAGATGGTGGCGCCCTCACCGGGTGCGGACCGCCAGTCGACGGTGCCGCCGATGGCGCCGAGGCGGTCGCTCATGTTCACGAAGCCGTGGCCGGCGGTGGCAGCGGCCACGTCGAAGCCGGGCCCGTCGTCGCGCACCTCGAAGTGGAGGGCGGCGTCATCCTCCGTGAGGATGATCTGCACCGCAGCTTCGGGGGCGTGCTTGGCCGCGTTCTGCAGCGCTTCGAGGCAGCAGAAGTACACCGCCGCCTCCAGCTCGCTCGGGTAGCGGCCGAGACCATCTGCGTCGACCGACACGGCCAGCGGGCTGCGGTTGGCGGCCGCCCGCAGCGCCTCGGTCAGACCGCTGTCCATGAGCAACGGCGGATAGATGCCATGCGCCAGGTCGCGCACCTCTTGGATGGTGTCCTTCACGGCGTCCCCCAACGCGTCGAGCATCTCGGCGGCGCCGTCGGGATCATCGCTCAGCATGTCCTTCGTAAGCCGCAGGTTCACGGCCAGGGCCACGAGGTGCTGCTGGGCGCCATCGTGGAGGTTGCGCTCGATCTTGCGGCGCTCGGCGTCGCCGGTGGCCACGATGCGGGCGCGCGACGTGCGTAGGTCCTCGTTGGCCTGCTTCAGGCTCTCGAGGCTCTCCTGCAGCGCGGAGTCGAGCTGCACGTTGTGGAGGGCGAGACCCACCTGACGGGCCAGCTCGGTGAGGACACGGTCGTCCTCTTCGGTGAAGTGGTCACCATCGGCGGCTCGTTCGATCACGAGCAGACCGAGGAGCTCCCCCGAGTGGGCGGCGGGGGCCACCCGCAGCTGCGGGTCGTTGCGACCCTCCAGCAGGGAGGGCAGCCACACCTCCAGCCAGGCGTTGCCGGTGACCCCGGCGCGCGTGATCACGGGCTGCTCCTCGGCTCCGAGCAGCAGGGCGGGGGCACTGCGGTCGGGCACCGACACCGCCAGCTCGAGTCGCCCGGGCGTGCCGGTCCAGATCTCGGCCCGGCGCAGCACCAGCACCTTGCGGAGCGACTCGGCCAGCTGCAGCAGCAGCTCGTCCATGGGGATCGACCGGCTGAGGCGGCTGCCCCACGTGCGCAGCACCTCGTCGGGGGGTTGGCGCTCGCCGTACACCAGGCGGTTGGCGCTCTCGGCCAGCCGCTCGCGCGCCGGCACATAGGCGAGCGACGCCACCGCCGCCGCTAGCATCGAGAGCACGAGCAGGGTGCGTTCCGTGTCCGCCGGTGCCCGGCCGAGCCCGATCACGATCACCAGGTAGACCACCACCACCACCGCGGTGAGCCCGGTGGCCGACACGGTGTGGACGAGCACCCGGTCGACCCGTCTTGACACGCGGGGGCTCGTGCCCGCCGCCAGGGCCATGGGCACGAGGACGGTGGCGGCCGCGGCGGTCTCCGCCGCATGGGCGGGCCAGTCGACGAGGACGTGCAGCGCGGCCACCACGAGGGCCACCTCGATGATGACGGCGACGGCGCAGCCCACCAGCTGCAGACGTTGGCGGGCCAGGCCGGTGGAGCGGAGATAGGTCTGGTGGGCACTGGGCACCCCGACGAGCAGCGCGACTACCACGCAGGCGGCCACGGCGGCCACCGAGGGCACCCGGTCGGCGGCCGCTAGGCCGAGCCCAATGACGGCGGCGAGGGCATAGCCAGCCAGGGCCAGGTTGCGGCGAGCGGGGCGACCGATGGTGCCCTCGGGCACCACCAGCTCGAGGTGGAGGGCCGCCGCTGGGATCAGCGACGACGCGACGACGTGCACGGTGGCCAGGTCGGCCGACGTGGCCGTCGCCGCGCACACGCCGCCCAGCACCGAGGCCCCGGCCACGACCGCGCCGAGGCGCTGGCTCCCGCGGAGGGCGACGACGATTCCGGCGAGAGCCCAGGCGGCCACGAGGGCGGCTCGCACCCAGCTCCCCGCCACGAGACCGTCCTCGGTGAGGCTGGCGCCGGCCAGCGCCAGGCCGGCCAGCCCGCCGCCGATCGCCACGACCCGCATCCCGCTCGTGGCGAGGGGGGCATCGGTCGGGTGATCGAGGGAGGTGGGCACGGTGGTCACGATGGGGCTCCGTTCAGGGTCAGTTCGAGCGCTGCGGTGGGAGTGGGCGGCCATCACTCGGTCCTCAGGGCGACGGCAGGCCGCGTGCGGGCGGCCGAGCGGGCCGCCGGCGCGGCCAGGAGCAAGGAGACGGCGAGGCTGACCGGCACGAGCACGGCCGCGGCGAGAGCCGTACCCGCCGGGTCGCTGCCCACGCCGATGTCGTCGGCGACCAAGCGCCAGGACCAGCGACCGACGGCGGCGCCCAGGGGCAACCCCACGCCGAGACCGATGGCGACGATGGTGAGCGCGTGCGCTCGGACGGTCGCACGTAGCTCGCCGCGCTCGAACCCGATGCAGCGCAGGATGGCGAGGTCCGCCCGCCTCCGGCCGGCCGAGGCCACGATGGCATGCCCGAGAGCGAGGAGCCCGAGCAGCCCGAGGAAGGCCGCCACCAGCGTAGGCACGTCGTGCACCTCTCCCAGGTTGGCCACGGAGGTGGGACGGGTGGCCTGCCGCGCGAAGCCGAACTCCTCCACGTACCGCAGGCGGAGAGCCTCGACGTCGGTGCCGGGCGCCACGGTGACCAGCGCCTGCGGGAACCCGCTGCTCGTGAGTTCGGGGCCGAGATCGTCGAGCACCTCCGCCAGCCCGGTGCGGGTGAAGCCGAGCCCGGTGGCCAAGGAGTTCACGTCGCCCAGCGGCGGGAAGAGCCCACGGCCCACGATCGTGAGCGGCGTCTCCGCCCCCTCCAGCTCCAGCTCGTCACCGACGCCGAGCTCGAGCTCCTGCAGCAGCGACGAACCGAGGAGCACCTCCGTGTCGGTGGCAGGGGCCCGGCCCTCGACCACTGAGTATCCGATGTCGCCGCGCCGAGCGTCGATGCCGAAGGCGTCGTGGGTCTCCCCGGCCACCGGAACCTTGGCCACCCGAACAAGGCTCAGCGCCCGCACCTCGGCGCGCCCGGCCAGCTCGTCAGCCGCCTCGAGGGCAAGAGCGTCCGTCGAGTCGTCACCGACCACTCCTACCTCGAGGTCGTAGTTGACGCCGTAGCGAGGTGCGGTCTCCACGAGGCGATCGAGGCTGGCCCCGAAGGAGAGGGCGGCGAGGGTGCCGCCGAGGCCCACCGCTGTGCCGGCGAGAGCGGACCGGACCGGTGTGGCCGAGCGGCCTCGCCCGGGCACCAGCGCCCACCGCACACCGATGGCCACCGAGGGCCGCGACCACGCCGCCACGCGAGCGACCAGCGGGGGCTCGGCGGGCGCGGATGGCTGGCGGCGGCGCCGGTCGGTGATCGCCGCCGCGCCGGCGATGGCGAGCAGCCCCCCGATGCCGGTCAACGCGGCCCCGGCCAGCAGCACCAGCCAGTCGGCGTGCACGCCACGGTTCGGTTCGAGGCGGCCAGCCAGACCGAAGGGCAGCCAGCGGCTCGCTACGACGGCCAGCAGCAGGCCGACCACGACGCCGCTGACGACCGCCGGGATGAACAGACCGACCACCGCCGCGATGCGCTGGCGAGACCCGAGCCCGAGGGCCGCCAGGGTGGCGAGGTCGTCGTCGTGGCGGGCCGCAGTGCGGCTGGCCGCCTGGGTGATGGCGACCGCGCCGGCCAGGACGGCCACGGCGAGGAACAACAGGAGCGCCGTGCGCTGCACCGCCACACCGTCGCGGACCGCGGCCAGCTCCCGCTCGATGGGCGTGACGAAGATCTGGTCCGTCCCGAGTGCGTCCTGGGCCGCTTCGACGAAGGCGTCGACGGAGGCGGGCCCGCCCGCCAGGTCGATGTCGAGGATGTCCGAGAAGGCCGCCACCTCCCGATGGCGCTCGAGGAACGCCGGGGAGAACAGGATCGTCCCGTTGGGGGCCAGCTCTGGCGCGAGGAGCTCGAAGGCCAACAGTCCGACGCCGGTCACCTCCAGCTCGATGGTCGGCCCGTCGGGCTCCAGGCTGCCCCCGGTCTCGAAGACGGCGAACACGGCCTCCAGCGTCAGCGTGTCCACCGAGAACCGGTCGCCCGGCTCCAGGTCGAGCCGTTCGGCCAGGGGTCGGGACACCAGCACCTCGTCGGGAGCGTCGAGCGAGGGCAGGCGGCCTGTGTCGATGCGCGGGCGGAAGATCTCGTAGCCCGAGACGCCGTCCACCGATCCGAAGGCGAAGAACTCGAGGGCGGGCTTGAGGTCGCTGCCGGTCGGGCGCAGGAAGATGGTGGAGCGCACCCCGACCTGGTTGGCGCCAGGGAGGGCCCGGATCGCCTCCGTCCCCTCCTCGTCGAGCTCCTCCACCTGGAGCTGCAGGTCGCCGGCCCGGAGCTCGGTCTGGAACCGATCGACGACGGAGCCGGTGCGGTGGGCGCCAGCAGCCGCCGCGGTCGGGACGGCGCACACCAGAGCGACGAGGACGGCGACGCCGATCGTCGAAGCCCAGCGGCGCCGGAGCTGCGCTCTCGCCCAGTAGGCAGCCGGGCCCATCACTCCGCCCTCAGCGCGGCGGCCGGCCCTGATCGGGTGGCTCCGGCCGCGATCGGGATCGTGAGGAGGACGCACACGGCCACCACGACCAGCGCGGTGACCGCGACGCCGGCGCCAGGTGTGATCGGGTCGGACGCCACCCCGAGCCGGTCGGCGAAGGACCGCCAAGCGGCTCGGCCCGCGGCCAGACCCAGTGGCACGCCGAGGACCAGGGCCACGCCGGCGACCACGAGTCCGTGGACCCGCACGACGTGCCGGGATTGGCCCGGCGTGAAGCCGATGGCCCGCAGGACGGCGATCTCCCGGCGGGCCGCTCGCACCGACGCCGAGAGGCCCAGGGCCACGCTGGCGACGGTGAGGCCGCCCAAAAGGCCGCCGAGTCCGTAGCGGAGCGGGGTGGTCGACTCGTAGCCGAACAGGGCGTCCGGCCGCTGCGGGCGCTCGATCAGCGTGACGAAGCCGTTGTCCGCCGAGCTGCTGAACTGCGGAAAGGCGCTCTGCAGGGCGGCCAGCCTGTCACCGTCTCCGGCTCGCACCAGGATGCCCGAGTAGGGCAGCGCTCCCGTGAGCTCGACGAGAGCCTCGCTGGTCAACAGGGCGCCGTCGCCCAGGCCGGTGTTGGGGGCACCCGGGTACTCCGTGAGGCGCGGGAAGGTGACGGTACCGACCACGCGCAGGCGGCGCCGCTCGCCACCGGAGCGGATCGTCACGTCGTCGCCGAGGTCCACCCCACCCCGATGCATGGTGGTGGCCCCGAGGGCCACCTCATCGTCGTCGGCTGGAAGGCGGCCGCCGATGGTCGGCGGACCCACCGCCTCGCCCTCGGCGTCGCCGAGCCCGACGGCCGCCACGGTGAGACCGGCCACGTCGACCTGGCCGAGGTTGATGGTCTGCCGGCCGGCCACGCCGAGGTCATCCAGCTGGGCGACGGTGCTCCGATAGCTCGGTCCCTCCGCCTGCGTGAAGTCCTCCTCCGCCACGCTCACCATGGCGTCCCACGCCCAGCCGTAGCGAGCCGGGGTGTCGATCAGGCGCACGATCCCGGCGCCCACGACCTGCACGACGAGAACGGCGATGACGCCGAGCGTCGCACCGACGAAGGTGGTCAGGGCGCCCGACCGCGAAGAGCCGATCTCGCCGGTCGCCAGGCGCAAGCCCGCCGAGGACGGCGCCCTCAACCCGAGCCCGGCCCGGCTGAGCAGCGACGGCCGTGACGCCCGCTCCTCCGCACCCACCCGCTCAGCTCTGCGCAGGGCGACCGCGGCCAGGAGGCCGACGGCCGCGGCGACGAGGAGCATGCCCGTCGCGCCGAGGGCCAGCACCCAGCCGTCGGTGTGCAGGCCTGGATCGGGCTCGATGTCGTGCGCGGGACCGATGGGCGCGATCGGTGACAGGGCGATGGCGAGCGTAGTGCCCACGACCGCCGCCAGCGACCCGACGACGAGAGCCAACGCCAGGGGTACGAGCGACTGAAGGACGGGCGCCACGCCCAGCGAGGCCAGCGTGCGATGGTCGGCCGGGTTTGACGACAACGTGCGGTGGAGCGCGCCGCCCGCCATCCCGATGCCGGCCACCAGGACGCCGAGCGCGAAGAGCCGCAGGGCCAGCGCGTACGGCTCGAGCGCGCGACCGGCCTTGCGCTCGTTCTCGAAGCGGTCCTCCAGGTGCAGCGACTCGCCCGCCGCGTCGATGGCAGCGGCGTTGAAGGCGGCCATGTCCGCCTCCCCGTGCTCGAGCTGCACCAACGAGCCGGTGAAGGTGGCCTGGACGTCGAACGGGTGGGCGTCGCCATAGGCGGGGGTGAGGAGCATCACCGGGAAGGTGGCGGTGTTCTCAGGGTCCAGCAGGGCATCCTGCCCGTACACCCCGACGCCTGTGACGGTGAGCTCGATGGGTTCCGGGGGCGCCTCCTCGTCGGCGAAAGCGAAGGCCGAGATGGTGTCCCCCCGTCCGTAGCCCAGCGTCTGGGCGGCGCTCGCGCTGAGGAACACCTCGTAGGGTTCCGAGGGGTCGGGCAGCCGACCGTCGACCCGGGCCGGTCCGCTCAGGTCGAACAGGCAGCGACCATCGCTGAGGAAGGGAAGGAACGGGCCCTCAAAGTCGGGTTCGCCGTCAGGGCCCTCGATGGCCAGCGGCGCGCCGGTGGCCCGGCAGGCGTCACGAACCTGGGGCAGGGCCTCGATGGCGTCGAAGTCCGCGTACCCGTCGTCGGGGTTCACGAGCACGTCCTCGGTGTTGGTGGCCGCCAGGAGTCGCTCGTAGGAGGTGGCCGTGCGGCGGGCGCCGGCCACTGCCCACATGGCCCCTCCGACCACCACCCCGAGGAGCAGGCCGAGCACAAGGAGGGTGCGCCATCGGCGCCGAAGGTCGGCCCGGACGAGGTACGCGACCAGGTTCATCGAGCCGGTGCTGGTGCCGGGAACGCCCGGCTGGCGTGGGCGGCGGCGAGCGCAAAGAGGCTGTTGCCGATTGCGGTGACGACGCCCCACCGCCGATCGACGCTGCGGCCGCGCCGAGCCAGCATCACATCGCCGCCGATCAGGACGAGGCGCAGCGCCATGAGCAGGCGCGCTCCCTCGCGCGAAGGGCGCGCCGCGATGGCCGCCTGCGCCAGGGTGTACGTGCCGATCACGCCAGCCGACCAGGTGGAGAGGTCCCCAGTCGACGGCCCCAGGAGTGGCACGGTCAACTGGGGCCGACGACGCAGGACGGCGAGCATCCCGAGATCTGCGATGGCGAGTCCGCCCGCAACGAGCCGGACACGTTGCTCAGGTGTGGCAGCCGCGATCGTCGCCATCGGTTGTCGGTGCGGACTCAGGCCGTGACGACGGTGCCGGTGCCCGGATTGACGACCTTGCCGTCCTTCATGTGGGCGATCCGCTGCGCGGCGGCGGCCACGTCGTCGTCGTGGGTGACCATGAGGATCGTCTGGCCGCCCTGGTGGAGGCGGCGGAACAGCTCGATGACCTCCTGGCCTCCCTCGGAGTCGAGGGCGCCGGTGGGCTCGTCCGCCAGCAGCAAGGTGGGTTCGTTGGCGAGGGCCCGGGCGATGGCGAGGCGCTGGCGCTGGCCGCCGGAGAGCGAGCCAGGGGCGGCCTTGGCCTTATCGGACAGGCCGAGCAGGTCCAGCAGGTCGCGCCCCCGCGTCTCGGCGGGCTTGCGCTTGAGGCCGGCCACCATGGCCGGCAGGGCCACGTTCTCGAGCACCGTCATGCCCTCCAGCAGGTTGAAGAACTGGAACACGATCCCGATGTGCTTGCGCCGCATCCGGGCCAGCTCGTCCTCCGACTTGCCGGTGACCTCCTCGTCGGCCAGCACGATGGTGCCCTCGTCGGCCTGGTCGAGGCCGGCCACGAGGTTGAGCAGCGTCGACTTGCCGCAGCCCGAGGGGCCCATGATGGCCACGAACTCGCCGCGGGTCATCTGGAAGTCGGTGCCGCGCAGGGCCCGCACAGGCGCGTTCTCGGCTTCGAAGGTGCGGCGCACGCCCCGTACGTCGAGCACGAGATCCGTGGCGGCGGCGGGCATGGTGGGGGCTGTCTCGGTGGTGGTCATGGTTGGCTCCAGGCCTCTCGTTCGATCCGATAGGTGGTGACGGGGGTGGCTCGTCCCTTGACGAGCTCGGGCGGGAGGGGCGTGGCGACTGGGCGCTCGGTGAGCCCCTCCCAGGTGGCCTCGCTCAAGATGGTCTGGCCGCCGGGGCGGGCCATCTCCTGGAGGCGTTGCGCCATGTTCACGGTGTCGCCGATCAACGTGTACTCCAAACGCTCCTCAGATCCCAGCAGGGCGGCGGCGGCCTGGCCGGTGGACAGGCCGATGCCGAGCAGGAACTCCTCCCGATCCGTACCCTCCCACGCCCGGTTCAGCTCGTGTTGCGCACGATGCATGGCGAGGGCGGCCTCCAGGGCCCGGTCGGGGTGGTCGGGCAGCGGGAAGGGGGCGCCGAAGGTGGCCATCACGGCGTCGCCCACGAACTGCATGACCGTGCCCCCGGCACCGAGGATGGCGTCGTTCATTGCCGCCCGATGCTCGTTGAGCTGAGAGGCCAGGTGTGTCGGGGTCGTGCGCTCGGCGATGGAGGAGTAGCTGCGGATGTCGGACATGAGGACGGTGACCTCGAGCTCCTCGGATTCGCCAATGTGCTTGCCCTCCTTGCGCAGCTTCTCGGCCAGCCCACCGGGGAGGAGGCGGGAGAGCGTCTCGCCCTGCTCCTCTCGGTCGACGATCATCTGGTGGAGCATGCGCAGGCGCCGCAGGGCGCTGTCGGCCCCCGTAGAGGCGCCCTTGGCCAGCTCCAGGAACAGGCGCTCGACGCCATCGGACACGGCTTCGGGGGTGGTCTGGCGGGCCACGGCGATGGCCTTGATCGGCTTGCCCTCGGCGATGAAGGTCAGCAGCTCCTGGTCGGCCTCGCTGAGGTCGTCGTCGCCGGTCTGCACGGGGCGCACCAGGGCGTCGACGATGACTGGGTCGAGCAGCGTGCCGCCCGTGGCCACGGCCCGGATGGCATCGATGAGCTGGTCACCCTCGGCCAGGCGGTCCTTCAGGAGGTACGCGTAGCCGGCCGCTCCGTCGCTCAGTAGCGAGACCGCGTACTCCGGGTCGTCGTACTGGGAGAGGATCACGATGCCGGTACCCACATTCCGCTTGCGGATCTCCTTGGCGGCGTCGATGCCCTCCCGCTGGAAGGTCGGCGGCATCCGTATGTCCGACACCACCACCTGCGGCTCGTGCTCGATGGCGGCCGCGATCAGCTCGGGGTAGTCGGCCGCCTCGCCGACCACCTCCACATCGGGCTCCCGGGAGAGCAGCGCCCGCACGCCAGCCCGCACGAGAAGGTTGTCGTCGGCCAGGACCACGGTGATCACGCCATCGGGCATGGGCTCCATCCAGCCAGATCGTCCGGTCGGCCACCAGGGGGCAGCCATGCGGGGCGGAGGGGGTGCCAGCCCCACCCCCTTACGCCAGCCAGCGCCCTTGGGAACGACTGCTCGCGAGCGGAAGGTGGACCTACACGAGTAGGAGGCGAGCGATGAAGATCGAGTCGAGGGTGGTAGCGGTTTCCTGGATCCCGTCCGAGGCGGTCAAGGGGTCGCTGAAGGCGCCCTTCGAGCTAGGGATCGCGCACTACGACGCGCCCCTGCCCGACGTGCTGGGCGACCTCGAGGAGTGGCAGGCCGCGGACATGTTCCGCGTAGCCAACGATCTGCGAGCCTGGATCGAGGTCGACGACAGCGGGGGCATCAGCGGGCACGGGTACAGCGGCGGCCTCGTCGCCGGTTCCACCACGATGGGGCTGGGCTCGGCGACGGCGACGTTCCAAGCCGTGGCCTACCCCGACCTCCAGGCCGAGCCCGAGGTCGGCGACGGCTCGGTGCGCTTCCGCCAGACGGTCGGTGGCCGCACCGGCGTGCCCGCCCCCCGGCGCGTGGCCAAACCCCCCTACGTGCAGTACCACGCCCCCACAGCCTGGTCGACGCTGTCACTCACCATCCACACCGACGGGCGCTCGGAATGGGCCCTCGATGGTGCCAGCGGGTTCCCTCGGCACTGGGTCTACGGCCCCGACGGCAAGCTGGCCGCCAAGACGGGCCTGACCGACTTCAAGGACTGGTACCGCCACGCCTTCGGCGACCACAGCCCGTGGGGTGGTGAGGACTCGCCAGCGCTCGTCGCAGAGGTTGAGTCCGCGATGGAGCGCCAGCTGTCCCGCGTGATCATGGGTGAGGGCAAGCCCAAGGTCCGCAAGCTCAAGGAGGGCGCCACCCTCACGACCCAGGGTGAGGAGGCCGACGCCATCTACCTCCTCCTCGACGGCGTCATCCAGGTTGCCGTGGACGGCGAGGACATCGCCGCCCTCGGCCCCGGCGCCCTCATCGGCGAGCGGGCCGTGCTGGAGGGTGGACGGCGGACGGCCACCCTCACCGCGGCCTCGCCGTGCAGGGTCGCGGAGGCCCGCAAGGTCGAGCTCGACCTTGACAAGCTGGCCGAGGTCAGCGAAGGGCACCGGCGTGAGGACACCGGGCAGCAGTGAAGGTGCATGTGCTCGGCGTGCGGGGCTCCACCCCCGCCCCCGGGCACGCCTTTGCGCGCCACGGCGGCAACACCTCCTGTGTGGCCCTGGCGCGCGGCGGGATGGCTCCCAGCCTGCTGCTCGACGCCGGAACGGGCTTGCGTGGCCTCGGTGCCCTACTGGGGGAGCAGCCCTTCCACGGGGCCCTGCTGCTCGGCCACCTGCACTGGGATCACACCCAGGGGCTGCCGTTCTCTCGGGCGATCGACCACGACGGCGCCGAGGTGCGGCTCTGTCTCCCCGACCAAGACGATGGCGACGATGCCATCGACGTGCTCCGCCGGTCCATGTCGCCGCCCCACTTCCCGATCGGGCCCGAGGGTCTGCGGGGCACGTGGACCTTCGAAGGCATCCAGCCGGGATCGCACCACCTGGCCGGCTTCGAGGTGCTGGCCCTCGACATCCCGCACAAGGGCGGGCGCACGTTCGGCTACCGGATCAGCGACGGCCGCACCGCGGTGGCCTATTTGTCCGATCACGGACCGGCCGCGCTCGGACCAGGCCCCGAGGGATGGGGCCCCTACCACGACACCGCTCTCGCGCTGGCCGCCGACGTCGACCTGCTGATCCACGACGCGCAGCACACCGCCGAAGAGCTGCCGTCCCGGGTCGCATGGGGCCATTCGGCGGCCGACTACCCCGTGCGCCTCGGCGAGCTGGCCGGCGCCAAGGCCGTGCTCCTCTTCCACCACGACCCCACCCGCACCGACGATGAGGTCGACGCCATCGTCGAGTCGTTCGCCTACGCCCCCATCCCGGTCACCGCCGCCGCCGAGGGTTCCGTGTTGGATCTCTAGTTCTGTGGACGCTGACGACCACCGGCATGCGGACGTGTGCGTCCACAGAACGGGTCAGGAGTTGCGGCCCCGGTTCGGCTTGCGGCCGTGATTGGCCTTCTTCTTCCGTGCCCGGTGGGTGGCCTTCTTCGTGCGCTTCGACATAAGGGTGACGACGCTACCGGTCGCCGGCCGTCGGGCTCCAGTCTGCCAAGGTCCTCAGGACGCCAGCTCCTCGGGGGTGAGGGCGCGCAGGATGCAGAACTCGTTGCCGTCGGGGTCGGCGAGGACCACCCAGGTGACGTCCGGCCCCTGGCCGATGTCGACACGGGTGGCGCCCATGCTTTCGGCCCGGGCCACCTCGGCGGCCTGATCGACCGGCCGGAGGTCGATGTGGAGGCGGACCTTTTGGGCCTTCGGCTCGGGGACCTTCGCGAACAGGATGTCGGGGGAGACGCCGTCCTCCGGGCCGCCGGCGGGCGGTTCGAGCACCACCTCGTCGTCCTCCTCGTGGGTGATGCGCCACCCGAGCAGCTCAGCCCACCAGTGACCGATCGGGCCCGGGTCGGTGGAGTCGATGCAGATGGCCTGCCAGCGGAGTGCCATGGCGCAGGTCTACCCGAGGAAGCTCAGCTTCTGTGTGCGCTCAGAACTGCATGGCGATGATCCACGCACACAGAACCGGGTTTTAGTCAGGCCCTGGGGTGGGTCTGGGTCCAGGCCAACAGCTCTTCGGCCGGCATCGTGTTTACGATGCGGTCGGGTTCGATGCCGAGCTTGGCCGCCTTGTCGCAGCCGTAGGGCTGCCACTCCAGCTGGCCGGGCGCGTGGGCGTCGGTGTCGATCGAGATCCGGCAGTCCCAGTCGAGGGCCAGGGCCAGCAGCTCCTCGGGCGGGTCCTGGCGCTCGGGGCGACAGTTGATCTCGACGGCGGTGCCGAAGCGAGCGCAGGCGGCGAAGACGACGTCGGCGTCGAACTCGCTCTGGGGGCGGCCGGCGCCCACCACCTTGCGACCCGTGCAGTGGCCGAGGATGTCGACGTGAGGGCTGGCCACCGCCAGCACCATGCGCCGGGTCATCTCCTGGGCCGGCATCCGCAGCTTGGAGTGCACGCTGGCCACCACGACATCGAGCTGCTCAAGAAGATCCTCGTCCTGGTCGAGTGAGCCGTCTTGGAGGATGTCGACCTCGATGCCCGTCAGGATGCGGAACGGGGCCAGCTCCTCGTTGAGCGCCTCGATCTCGTCGAGCTGCTGCAGCAACCGATCCCGGTTCAGGCCGTGGGCGATGGTGAGGCGAGGTGAGTGGTCGGTGACCACCAGGTACTCGTGGCCGAGGTCCATGGCGGTGCGGGCCATCACCTCGGTGGCGGCGCCGCCGTCGCTCCAGGTGGTGTGGCTGTGGCAGTCGCCCTTCAGGGCGGCGTGCAGCTCGCCGCCCTCGCCGACGTCGATGGCGGTCTCGACCTCCAGGGCGGCGAGATGCTCGTCGATGCCACCATCGATCGCGAGGGCGATGACCTTGCCGGTGGACGGCCCGATGCCGGGTAGGTCGAGCAGTGTGCCGTCGGCGTGGTGGTGGGCGATGACGTCGTCGCCCAGCTCGACCACGAGGTCGCGAGCCTTGCCGTAGGCGGCCACCCGGCGCCCCTCGGCGAGGGCCCGGTCGAGCAGGTACACGACGCGATCAAGAGCGGCGGCAGGGCCTGGCGACATCCGTCCAACCTACCCAGCACCCCGCTGAACTCGTCGGGCGCGGCGGGGCGCCCGTACCCTGCTGCGCCATGGAGCGGTTCGGGTTCGTGGGTCTTCCCAATGCCGGCAAGTCATCGCTGTACAACGCGCTGGCGGGCGGCGGCGCGTTGGCGGCGCCGTACGCGTTCGCCACCACCGACCCGAACGTAGGCATGGCCCGCGTGCCCGATCCTCGGCTCGACGCGCTGGCCGAGATGAGCAAGAGCAAGAACGTCGTCCCCGCCACCGTGCAGTTCGTCGACATCGGTGGTCTGGTGGCCGGGGCCAGCAAGGGCGAGGGCCTCGGCAACAAGTTCCTGAGCCACATCCGTGAGGTCGACGCCATCGTCTTCGTGCTGCGGGCCTTCACCGACGTGGACGTGCCCGGTCCGTCGGACCCGCTCGAGCACCTCGGCGTGGTGGAGCTCGAGCTCACGTACGCCGACCTCGAGACCGTCGAGAACCAGATCGAGAAGCGTCGCAAGGCGGCCAAGGGCGACAAGTCACTGCTCGACGAGGTGGCCGCGCTGGACAAGGCCAAGGCCATCCTCGAAACCGGCACGCCGCTCTACCGCTCCGACCTCAAGGATGACGATCGGAAGCTGCTCAAGGGCTGGTTCCTACTCACCAATCGTCCGGTGATGGCCCTGGTGAACGTGGCCGAGGACCAGCTTGACGACATCGAGTCGGTGGTCGCCCCCGTGCGGGCCGAGCTCGACGGCAACGCGGAGGTGATCGGCATGTGCGTGCAGCTGGAGGCGGAGGCCGCCCTCCTCGACGCCGACGAGCGGGCCGAGATGCTGGAAGGCCTCGGGCTCGGGGAGGGCGCCCTGCCCAAGTTTCTGCACACCGCCTACAAGTTGCTGGGCCTGCGCACCTTCCTCACCACCGGCGAGAAGGAGTCGCGAGCGTGGACCTTCCGGTCTGGCTTCAAGGCTCCTCAGTGCGCCGGTGTGATCCACACCGACTTCGAGCGTGGCTTCATCCGGGCTGAGGTGATCCGTTGGGACGAGCTCCTCGACCTCGGGTCGTGGAACGCGGCCAGGGATGTCGGCAAGCTGCGGGTCGAGGGCAAGGACTACGTCGTCCAGGACGGGGACGTGATGGAGATCCGCTTCAACGTCTAGAACCCGTAGCGTCGTCAGGCATGAGCTGGCTGATGCGCGATGGCGAGGTGCTGGCCAGCTTGGAGGTGGCTGACACGCGAGCTTCCCGGCGCAAGGGGCTCTTGGGGCGAGACGGCGTGGAGGGCACGCTGCTGTTGGTGCCGGCTCGGTCGGTGCACACGATCGGGATGCGGTTCCCAATCGACGTGGCGTGGCTGGACGCCAAGATGGTGGTGCTCCGGACGGCTCGGATCTCCCGCCACCGCATGAGCCGACCTGTCCTGCGGGCGCACTCGGTGCTCGAGGCCGAGGCAGGAGCTTTCGCCCACTGGGGCCTCGTCGTGGGCGACCGGCTCCAGCGCGAGGACTGAGCCGATGACCCTCGTATTGGTCGGCACGCCGATCGGTAACCTCGGCGACCTCTCCCCCCGTGCCATCGAGGCGTTGGCCGCGGCCGACGCCATCTGTTGCGAGGACACGCGTCGCACCGGACGGTTGCTCCAGCACGCCGGCGTGGAGCGCCGCCCGCTGATCGTGGTCAACGACCACACGGAGGTTCGAGCCACCGCCGGCATCCTTGCCCGCTTGGCGCTGGGCGAGCGCGTCGCCGTGGTCACCGACGCCGGGATGCCGGGGATCTCCGATCCTGGCGAGCGGCTGGTGCGGGCGGCCGTCGCAGCCGGTCACGTGGTCGAGGTGGTGCCGGGGCCGTCCGCCGCCGTCACCGCTCTCGTGGCCAGCGGCCTCCCCACCGGTCGCTACGCCTTCGAGGGCTTCCTGGCCCGCAAGGGCTCAGGGCGCACGGCTCGTCTGGCGGAGCTGGCCGGCGAACGACGCACGACCGTCCTCTACGAGGCCCCCCACCGCCTGGCCCGCACGCTGGCCGACCTGGCCGAAGCCTGCGGGCCGGAGCGCCAGGTGGCCGTGGCCCGGGAGCTGACCAAGCTCCACGAGGAGTTGTGGCGAGGCTCGCTACGGGAGGCGTGCGACTGGGTGGCCGAGCGGGAGCCGCGCGGCGAGGTGGTGGTGGTGCTCGACGGCGTTCCGGCGCCGGCCGAGGCCGACGACGACGCGGTCGAGGCGGCGGTGAGGGCCCGTCTCGACCAGGGCGACTCGCCGCGCGACGCGGCGGCGGTGGTGGCGGTCGCCCTGGGAGTACCGAAGCGCCGCGCCTACGAGGTGGCCGTCCGCCTGCGGGACTAGCCGGCCGTCGTCGTGGTGGTCTTGGGAGTGGTGGGTGGGGGAGTGGCGGCTTGGATCTCGTCGTCGATGAGGTCGAGCAGCACCCTCGCCAGTCGTTCGGCGCCGGGCGAGCTCAGGTGGATGCCGTCCTCCTGACGGAGGTCCACGAGGTCGCCGCTGTCGTCGGGCTTGCGCTCGACGTAGCCACCGTCCTGGTCGCCGAAGATGGGAACGGTGTCGAGGTAGGTCATCCACGGACGATCTTCGGCCGCCGAGCGGTAGATGGCGTTCATGATCTTGGCCCGACCGCTGAACCCGGCCTCCCGCATCGGCGGAAGACCGATCCAGAACACGATCCGGTCGTCGGCTCGCAGGGAGTCCATGACGCCACCCACCCGTCGGGCGTACTCGGCCTGCCAGCCGGGATCGCTCACCGACTGGAAGACCTTTCCGTCGGGCGCCACGATCCCCTGGGAGTCGTTGCCGCCGAACAGGATGAAGGCCACCTCGGGGCGGTGGGTCTCCATGTCGTCCGCAAGGGCGGCCGGCCAGTCATAGAAGTCGGGCCGGGTGAGGCCGGTGGCGTTCTCGTAGTGCAGGGTCGTCTCGAACAGGGGGCTGTCGCCGGCCACCTGCAGGAAGGCGTCGCCGGCGTCGCGCAGGATCGAGTCACCGCCGATGTACACCCGCAGTGGCGCCCCCGCGGCCGGCGCTCGCAGCGCCGGCCGCACGACCTCGGGCGGCACGGTCGTGGTCGGTCCGGCCACCACAGGCACGCCCTGACCGCCCTCGTCCTTGTTGCCCGCGAGCCAGTCGCCGAGGTCCCGCACTCGACGGAGCTGGGTGATGTTGGCGACGTCCTGCACCGGGTGCCAGAGGACGAGCGATCGGTCGCGTCCGGAGCCGAGCGGCTTGCTCTCGGCCCGCTCGACGAGGGCGTCGGCGTTCACCAACGCGGCGAGGCCGAGCGTGAGGAGCATCGTGGCCAGGATCCGTCCAGCCGATTGCTCACCCGGCCGGGATCGCGCGCGGCGAGGCGCACCGGCGAGTGGGTTGGGGTTGCGGCGGGGACGAACCATCAGAATCGGAAGTAGATGAACGGGGCCACGCCGTCGGGGCCGAGGACGTCGATGACGGTGAGAGCGCCGGCGAGAGCCGCTACCTGGAGGCCGGGCCCGATGGCAGTGAAGCGCTCCTGAGCCCGCTCGACGGCTCGCGGCGGCACGAACTGGCTGGCCAGCATGGCGACGATGGTGACCATCAGCAGCGTGGTGATGAGCTCGTTGGGCTGCGTGCCGGACACGATCCCGCCGATCACCTCGAACGCAGTGCCCACCGAGTCGGCTCGGAAGAAGATCCACGCCAGGCACACCACGTGGAAGGTGAGCACCCACTGGAGGGCGGCGGTGATCTCGCGCGGCAGCACCCGGTCGGGCACCCGTTCGTGCCAGCGTTCCTTCACGAGGCGCTCGAGGGCGAGGAACCCCCCGTGGATCGCCCCCCACACGAGGAAGGTGGTGGCCGCCCCGTGCCAGAGGCCGCCGATCACCATGGTCAGCACGAGGTTCCGGTACATGCGGCGCACGCCGCCGCGGTTGCCGCCCAAGGGGATGTAGAGGTAGTCCCGCAGCCAGCGGGACAGGGTCATGTGCCAGCGACGCCAGAAGTCCTGCAGCGACAAGGCCCGGTAGGGCGCATCGAAGTTCTGCGGGAAGCGGATGCCCAGCAGCAGGGCGCAGCCGATGGCGATGTCCGTGTAGCCGGAGAAGTCGGCGTAGATCTGGATGGCGTAGGCGTAGACCCCCACGAGGAGGTCGAGCGGGCCGTGGGCGGCTGGTGCGCCGAACACCGGGTCGACGAGCTCGGTGGCCACGTAGCTCGACACGACCACCTTCTTGAACAGGCCGAAGGCGATGAGCCGGAAGGCCTCACCAGACGGGATGCGGCGCGGGTCCGACCGCTCCCGCAGCTGGGGAGCGAGCTCGCTGGCCCGCACGATCGGACCGGCCACCAGGTGTGGGAAGAACGACATGTAGAGCGCCAGCTCGTCGAGGCGTAGCGGCCGGAGCTGTCCTCGTCCGATGTCGATCACGTAGCTCACGGCGTGGAAGGTGAAGAACGAGATCCCCACCGGCAGCGCCAGTGCCAGCACGGGTGGGCTGAGACCGAGGCCGACCGACTGGGTGGCGTCGGCGAAGCTGTCCACGAAGAAGCCGTAGTACTTGAAGGCGCCGAGGACGCCGAGGTTCACCGCCACTGCTGCTCGCACCAGGTTGATGGACGCATGGGTGCGCTCGCCCTCTGGCGTGAGCGAGCGGAACACCGCCGCACCGAGGGCCCAGTTCACCAATATCGACCCGACGAGCAAGCCCACGAAGCGGGCGTCCGTGTAGCCGTAGAAGACGAGGCTGAGGCCCGTCATCACCCAGAGCCACGCCCGATAGGTGGGCCGCAACAGCCAGCTGACGGTGAAGGCGATCAGGAAGAAGACAGCGAACGCGACCGTGGGGAAGAGCACCCCGGCGCCGCCTACCTGGTCAGGTGTCTGGCCGCGAGCTCCGGAGCGACGATGTTGATCATCACGCCGGTGCCCTGCTCGAACCCAGCCAGGCTGGTGAGGCGCGGCACGATGTGCACGTGCCAGTGGAACGGGCCCTCGTGGTGGTGGGGCGCCGTGTGGAACACGAGGTTGTAGGCCGCCTCGCCGACGCGCGAGCGCAGCAGCACCAGAGCGTCGCGGATGGCTCGTCCGACGGCGACGACGTCCGCGGGTGAGGTGTTCACGAGGTGGACCTCGTGCACGCGGGGCAGCACGAGCATCTCATAGGGGGCACCACTCCAGAAGGGGCAGACGACCAGGACCCGCTCGTCGGCCAGCACCACGCGGTGCCCGGCCTGCAGCTCGGCCTCGGCCGTGGTGCACAGCAGACATGACTCACCGAAGCGGCGGAATCCGGCCTCCTCCTCGGCGATCTCACCGGGCACGAAGGGGATGCCCAGGAGCTGACCGTGCGGGTGCTCCAGCGAGGCCCCGGCCTCGCGTCCCGCGTTCACGATCGCCTGCGTGTACCGCACGGTGGACCGGCGGGCGTGGTCCTCCATGCGATCGCGGATGGCGGCCATGGCCAGCCCGGCGTGCTTGTCGTCGAGGTCCGCCCAGCTGCCGGCGTGATCGGGGGTGAACACGAGAACCTCGTGCACGCCGCTCGCGGAGGCCTGCGTGAACACCGGGCCGAGGTTCTGGACTCGGAGCGGCTCGTTGCCCTCGAAGGCCGGGAAGAGGTTAGGCACCACCCGCACGAGCCAGGTTCCGCTCCCCCCGTACGTCTCCAGCGCAGGGGGCGTGGACTCCTCGTTGCCGGGGCAGAACGGGCACTCGCGGCCGGGATCCGACTCGACGGGCATCTGCCGGGAGATGAGCTCACCGGGACGGGAGGCCCGCTCGACGGCGACGGTGACCCAGCGTCCCGTCAGTGGGTTGAGGCGAAGCTGGCTCACGTAGCTGTTGAGCCGGGAGATCTCACCCCTCGGACGCTACCGCCCCGGTAGGCGGAGACGTGGACGCCGGCGTCGGGCCCGAACGGGCTGCCGTCCCAGCCCGCATGCCGCCACGCCAGCTTCAGCCCCGCCGCTTCAGCCATGGCGTCGAGCTCATCGGGGGCGGCGTAGCGGAGGTGCCACGGACGGAGCCGGATGCCGGCCTCGGTGACGTGGATGTGCTGGCCGCTGATCGTCTGGTTGGCGCGGTCGTGCTGGCTGACCGTGAGCACCACCTCGTCGACCGTGATGCTCCTCGGGGAGACGGCTCCGCCGCTGGCGACATCCTCGCCGTCGGCCGGCACGAAGGCCTCGAGCACGAAGAGACCGCCGGGGGCGAGCCGCTCGGCCACCCGGCGCAGGCAGCGCTGCTGGGCGTCCACCGAGCCCAGGTTGAAGAAGGTGTTGAAGGCCACGAACACGATGCTGAAGGGCGGCCCTTCCGGGAGATCGAGGTCCGCCATGTCCCCCTGGGTGAGCCGGATGGCCCCCGCTCCGGGCTTGGCCCGCAGCCGGTCGAGCATGGCGGCCGAAGCATCGATGCCGTGCACCTCGATCCCCCGGCGGGCCAGGGGCAACGCCAGACGACCCGAGCCGATCCCCAGCTCCAGCACCGGGCCCCCACCCGCCTCGGCGATGAGTCCGGCCAGGCGGCGGGTGCAGACGTCCGCGTCGGTGACCTCGCCGTACCAGTCGTCGTAGACGTCGGCGAAGCGATCGCCGTAGGTGCTCGCCTGGTAGCCCTCCACGGCCCCAGTGTGGCGGTTCGGGGGCCCGCGCCGGCTCAGGCCAGTAGAACAGTCCCCGTGGACTGGGCCGCCCCCGACGTCACCACCGCCGCCGGTCCGCCGCCGGCCAGCGGTCCCTGGCGCGACGCGGCCGTCTCACCCGCGCCGAGCCTGCCCCCGCTCAGGCCGATGACGGCTTCCGACATCCTCGACGGCGGCTTCGCCATCTTGCGGCGGGCGCCGGCCACGATCATCGCCCTCACGGCCGTGTTCGTGGTGCCGGTGCAGGCGTTGGGAGCCTGGATGAACCGCGGCGCCGACGGTCTGAACCTGGACGCCCTGCTGGAGCAGAGCGACACGTCCTTCCAGATCGGCGGGTCTGGAAGCGTCAACGGCAACGCCGCGCTGTTGCTCCAGGGGGGCTCGATGATCGCCCTCGTGTTCGTGGCCGCCGCCCTGGCCCGCCTCGTGTCGGCCTGGCAGGTCGGCCAGGACCTCTCCCTCGGCACGTTGCTGCGTGGCAGCGTCACGCGGGCCTGGCCGCTGCTGGCCAGCTGGGTGCTGATCCACGCCCTCGAGGCCGTGTCGGCCATCGGGCTGGTGCTGCCGCTCGCGGTGATGACGTGGTTCCTCGTGACCGCGCCCGTCATCGGGGCCGAGGGCCTCGGGCCGATCCAGGCCATGCGACGCTCGGCGCGACTGGTGGCCCGCCGCTTCTGGGTGGTGCTCGGCCTGGCCTTGCTGAGCCTTCTCGTGGAGACCCTCTTCGAGACGGCCATCGGCCTGCTGCCTACGCTGTTGTCCAGCTTCCTCGGCACCGACGGCGTCGGGTGGGTGTTCCCGGCGGTGGTCGGCATCCTGACGACGCTCATCACGATGCCCGTCGTGGCCGGCATCACTGTGCTCATCTACCTCGACCTCCGCGTGCGCACTGAGGGCCTCGACCTCGAGCTCGACGCCCTCGAAGCCTTCCCCGCCAGCCCCTCCACCTGATGGGGCTCCCGCCGTCGACGCAGGACCCCACCGCGGTACGTGACCTCGCCGATCGGATCCTCGCCGAGGCGCGCTACGACCGGCCCTCGGAGTCGATCCCCGATCGGATCATGGGCTGGGTGGGGGAGCAGATCGCCAAGCTCTTTGGCAGCTTGGTGTCAGGGGGCGGGGGCACGGTGCTGGCATGGGTGATCCTCGTGGCGGCTGTCGGCGGGGTGGTCTACCTGCTCGTGCGCTACGGCCGCGTGTCACTCCCGTCGCTGGCGACCAACGACGAGCCCGCGGTGATGGTGGAGCTAACCCGCTCCGCCCGGGAGTGGCGGGCCGAAGCCGACCGGTTGGAGACGGACGGACGCTGGGCCGAGGGCCTCCGCTGCCGCCACCGGGCGCTGGTGGCCGACCTCGTGCGCCGAGGCGCCATCCCCGAGCAGGCCGGCCGCACCGCCGGCGAGTACGTGCTGGACGTGGCCGGCTCATTGCCCGATGCCGCCCCTGCCATGGCGGCGGCCACCGAAGTCTTCGAGGCGGCGTGGTACGGCGGCGCCACCACCGGTGCGCCTGAGGCCGCCCGCTTCGCCGAGCTCGACGCACGGGTCCTGGAGGTGCGCGTCTGATGACTACCTCGTCGCGCGGGGTGGTGGTGGCGGGGTGCATAGGTGCCGGGTTGATGGCCGTCACCCTGCTCGGCGGCCGTCCCAACGACGGGCCTCCTCTCGACCCCCGCTCCGACGGCCCGCTCGGCACCAGCGCGCTGGTGTCGCTGTTGGACGAGCTCGGCGCCGATGTCGAGATCTCGGTCGGTCTCCCCGGCAATCGCGATGACATCGCCCTCCTGCTGGCCGACCGATTGGACGAGCAGCAGACCAACGACGTGCTGGCGTGGGTTCGCCAAGGCGGCATCCTGGTCGTTACCGACCCCGGCTCGTCGCTGGCACCGGAAACGTTCGGGAGCGTCGACCCCCTCGATCCCGCCGACCTCAGCCGCGGCATCTGCACGCTGGACGCCCTCAACGGGGTGGAGGCGATCGACGGGGGCGCCGCCGTCCGGTTCGACACCGGTCTGGGGTACGGCTCCTGCCTCGGCAGCCGGGACTTCGCCTTCGTGGTGGCCTCGGCGGAGGGCGACGGCGACATCGTGGCCATCGGCGGCGCCGCCTTTCTCACCAACGACCGCCTCGACGAGGAGGACAACGCGGTGCTGGCGGCCGGGCTGCTCGTGCCGCGGTCGGGCACCCGCGTGCGCTTCGTCGACCCGCCCATCCCGGCCGGGGGAGGCGACAAGACGCTCTACGAGCTCATCTCCGACGGCGTGCGCCGCGGCGGGCTGCAGCTCGGGATCGCCTTCGTGCTCTACGCCGCCTGGCGCGCCATCCGCCTCGGGCGACCCGTTCGGGAAGGTCAGCCGGTCGAGATCGCCGGGTCGGAGCTGGTGGGCGCCACCGGTCGCCTGCTCGCGCGCGGCCGATCCCCGGGAGCAGCCGCCGAGGTGCTGCGCGAGAGCCTGCGCCGCGCGCTCCGAGCGCGGCTCGGCGTGCCCGCCCACGCCTCGCCCGATGCGCTCGCCCAGGTGGTGGCCGAACGCTCCGGGATCGACCTGCAACAGGTCCGCGCCGCCGTGGGTGATCATCCCGTCACCACCGATGCCGATCTGGCGACCGTGGCCCGAGCCGTCTCGTCCGTCCACCAGGAGGTCCTTCGTTGACCGATCCCGTGCTCCCCGCTGCTGATCCCCGGGCCGCTGTGCTGGCCGTGCGGGAGGAGGTGGGCAAGATCGTGGTCGGCCAGGAGGGCACCCTCTCGGGGCTGGTCACCGCCCTCCTCGTGGGTGGACATGTGCTGCTCGAAGGGGTGCCCGGCGTGGCCAAGACGCTCCTCGCCAAGGCGCTGGCGGCATCCCTGGACCTCGAGTTCGCCCGGGTGCAGTTCACCCCCGACCTGATGCCGGCCGACGTGATCGGCCAGGTGATCTTCACCCAGGGCCAGGGGGCCGGCGCGCCGGGCGACTTCCGCTTCCGTGAGGGCCCCGTGTTCACGAACCTGCTGCTGGCCGACGAGATCAACCGCACCCCACCCAAGACGCAGGCGGCGCTGCTCGAGGCCATGGAAGAGCGCCAGGTCACTATCGAAGGCCAGGCCCGACCCCTGCCCGACCCCTTCATCGTGGTCGCCACCCAGAACCCGATCGAGTACGAGGGCACCTACCCGCTGCCCGAGGCGCAGCTCGATCGCTTCCTCCTGAAGCTGCACGTCGGCTACCCCTCGGCCGACCAGGAGCAGGAGGTGCTCCGCCGCCACGACGAGGGCCTCGACCCGCACGACATCGCCGCCGTCGTTCGGCCGGTGGCCACCCTTGCCGATCTGATGGCCGCCCGCACGCTGGTGGACGAGGTCCGGGTGGAAGAGCCGGTGCTGGCCTACATCGTGAGCCTCGCCCGCGCCACGCGGGAGTCGTCGTCGTTGTCGCTCGGTGTCTCGCCCCGTGGGTCCACGATGCTCCTCCACTCGGCCAAGGCTTGGGCCTGGCTGAGCGGCCGGGAGTTCGTCACCCCCGACGAGGTCAAGGCCATTGCCAAGCCCGCCTTCCGCCACCGGGTGCAGCTGCGCCCGGAGGTGGAGCTCGAAGGGACCACCGTCGACGGCGTCCTCGACGGCGTGCTGGCCACCGTGCCGGTGCCCCGATGACCGACGGCTGGCCATGAGGCCCGTGCCTACGCGGCGCACCGCGTTGGCGGCGGCTGTCCTCGCGGTGGTGGTGCTGGTCATCCCCGCCGACGGGCTCCTCCGGGTGCTGGTGGCCGCCAACCTGGCCCTCCTCGTCGTCGTCCTGGCCGATGTGGTGCTGGCCACGGACCCCGCCCGCCTGGACCTGCGCCGGTCGCTCCCACCGGTGCTGGCGTTGCGGGGCGAGGGCGAGCTGACCTGGTCGGTCCGCAACCCCACCGATCGCACGTTGCGGGTGGCGTTGGCCGATGACCTCGCGCCGTCGCTGCGGCCCACCACCCGCCGGCTGCGCGGCACGGTTCCTGCCGGGGCCACGTTGCGGAAGACCACCGCGCTGCGTCCGAGCCGCCGTGGCCGATTCGAGATCCGCCACCTCGTGGTGCGGGTTGAGGGGCCGCTAGGGCTCGGTGCGCGCCAGCGCCGCCTCGACCGCCCGGAGGTGCTGCGCGTGCATCCGGCCTTCCCCAGTCGGGGGGAGGCAGAGCTGCGCATCAACAAGGCGCGCATCCTCGAGGTCGGGCTGCGGTCCGCCCGAGGACGGGGCGGCGGCACCGAGTTCGACCAGCTCCGTGAGTACGGCGTCGACGACGAGGTGCGCCGCATCGACTGGGCGGCCACTGCCCGCTCCGGCAAGCCCATGGTGCGCACCTACCGTGCCGAGCGGAACCAGAACGTGCTCCTCCTGCTCGACAACGGTCGCGTGATGGCCGGCCAGGTCGCCGACGTACCGCGCGTTGAACACGCCATGGACGCGCTGCTGTGCCTCACCACCGTGGCCACCCGCCTCGGCGACCGCTGTGGCCTGGTGGCCTTCGACCGCACGGTCCGCTCGGTGCTGCCCGCCCGCTCGGGGCGTGGCCAGGTCGGTCGGGTGGCCGAGGCCATGTTCGATCTCGAGCCGGCTCTGGCGGAGAGCGACTATCGCGGCGCCTTCACCCAGGCCCTCGCCCGGTTCCGGCGCCGCTCGCTCATCGTGCTCTTCACCGATCTCGTCGAGCAGGCGGTCGGCGAGTCGCTGCTCCCGGCCCTGCCGCTGCTCGTGCGCCACCATGTCGTCCTCATCGCCGCCGTGCGCGACCCCGACGTCGTCCGCTGGGCCACCGGGCCGGCCGACGCCTACCGGGCGACCGCCGCCACCATGGCCCTGGCCGAGCGCGACCGGGCCAGCGCCCGCCTCCGTGGCATGGGTGCCGTCGTCCTCGACGCGCCCCCCGGTCAGCTCGCCCCCCGACTAGCCGACACCTACCTCAACCTCAAGGCCCGAGGCGGGTTGTAGGATCTGGCGGTCAGCCGTGTCACGGCTGGCGGTGGCCGTGCACGGGGCACGCCGCCCGAAGTTCCCACTTGTTGGGTGGGAGCCACATTCCCCTCCGCCGGGCACTCGCCGGGGCCGTTGACGGGTTGTGGACAGCCTCGCCGCACTCCGGACAGCGGTGTGTCTCCATAGCTGGGTCCTCGGTGCGAGGCAATAGGACCCATGAGGACGAGGGCGAGGCAATAGAACCCACATTTGACCCCTATTGCCTCCAGAGTCCGCAGATGCCCCCTATTGCCTCGCCGAGCTTCGCCGGGCGACGACCAGGAGCAGGCGTGGAGACACCGACCGCACCGCTCCGCCTCGCTGCGCCCTAGTCCTTGACTTCGGTTCGTGAGCTTCCTGGCCGAGCTGCGGCAGCCCGGATCGGGTTGGCCGTCGGGGTCAGACTGGGATGACAGTGGCCCGGAGGCGCTCGCGGGCTCGTTGCTTCTCTAGCTTTTCGTGTTCGCCGAAGGCTCCGGTGTAGCCGTGGGCGGCGGCTCGGCGGCCGAGGATGAGGACGTAGGTCCAGAAGGCGACGAAGACCGTCGTGCCGATGGCGATGCGCAGGGAGGTGGGTAGGCCGCTGGGCGTGACGAAGCCCTCGATGGTGCCGGCCACGATGAAGGCCAGGATGAGGCCCAGCGCGATCACCGCCGACCGGCGGCCCTGCTCGGCCAGCGCATCAGCTCGGGTGCGGTCGCCCGGGTCGATGATGGCCCAGCCAACGGCCAGGCCGGCGCCGCCGGCCACGATGATGGCGGAGATCTCCAGAAGGCCGTGGGGGAGGATCAGGCCGTAGAACTTCGACTGCTCGCCGACGGCCGCGAACAACCCGGCGGCCTGGCCCACGTTGGCGCCGTTGGTGACGAGGATGAAGGCCGTGAACACGCACACGAGGATGCCGGCCGCGAAGGCCAGGAAGCCGACCTGGATGTTGTTCACCGTGACCGAGGTGGCGAACTCTCCGGCCGGCGCCGAGGAGTAGTACGCCTCGAAGTCATCTTCGACGTAGGCCTCCCGCACCGCGTCGGGCGCCGAGGCCTCCAGGGCCACGTCGGACTGGGCCAGCCATGCACCTACCAGCACGGCGGGTACGAGGAGCAGCAGCGCCGACGCGAGCACGAACCGTCGGGCGTGCCACACCGCGGCGGGGAAGCTGGTGGTCAAGAAGCGGGTGGTGCCGGCCAGGGAACGGGACCGGGTGCCGTAAAGCACGCCGCCCGAGGTGGCCACCAGACCGGTGAGGCGGGCGAGCAGGGCAGGATCCGCGTGCTGCGTGCGAGCGTGGGAGAGGTGGGTGGAGGCCCGCTGGTACAGCTGCACCAGCTCGTCCACCTCCGCCGGACGCAGTCGGGCTCCGCCCCCCGCGCTGGCGGCGAGCCGCTCGAGGCGAGACCAGCTGGCCTGGTTGGTGGTGATGAAGCGGTCGACGTCCACGGCTGGGGTCGGCCACGCCGCACTGGGTGGCCGCCGGTACCGTAGCGACCCAGATGGCCATGACCCCGCGCGGCATCGTGACGCCCGAGGCCGTCGTGCTCGACTTCGAGACGGCGGGCATCGCGTCGCGCGCCATAGCCCGGGTCCTCGATGCCCTCATCCAGGGCGTGGTGCTCCTCGCCCTCGCCCTGCTCGTGGTGTTCCTGCCGGGCACCGTCGCCATCGTCGTGGTCATCGTCGGTGTGGCGGTGATCGTCCTCGGCTACCCGATCCTCTGCGAGGCCCTCATGCGAGGTCGGTCGCCGGGGAAGGTGGCCCTGGGCCTCCGTGTGGTCACCGTCGAAGGGGCGCCCATCGCGGTCCGCCACGCCTTCATCCGATCGGCCCTCGGGATCGTCGACTTCCTACTGCCGCCGGGCGGGCTCTTCGCCACGATCTCAGCCCTCTTGTCGCCCAGAGGCCAGCGCTTCGGTGACCTCGTCGCCGGCACCATCGTGCTCCGCGAGCGAACGGCCACCGCGCCCGCCATGGCCGTGTGGTTCAACCCGCCAGCCGGGCTGGCTGGCTACGCCCAGACGCTGGAGGTCACCACGATGACCGATGCCCAGTTCGCCGTGGTGCGGTCGTTCCTGCTCCGGGTCCACGAGCTGGCCCCCGAGGCACGAAGCGCCATGTCGCTCCGGCTGGCCTCGCCGATCGCAGCCGCCATGAGCCACCGGGCGCCGGCCGATGTGCCGCCGGAGCTGTTCCTCGTGTGCGTGGCGGCGGCCTACCAGCGCCGTCGTGCCGCCGCCTCGGCGCGGCTCCCGGTGCCCTTGCCCGCCCCGCCTCCCATCGCTCCGCCGCCCCCTCCGCCTCCGCCGCCGCCCGTCGGCGCTCCCGTCGCGCGCGCCGCCGACAGTCCTGGCCAGTACGCGCCCCCGACCTGACATGGACGGTCCCTGGCACTACCTCGACCACGCCGCCAGCACTCCGCTGCGCCCAGAGGCGTTGGCGGCCATGGTGCCGGCGCTGCGTGACGGCGTCGGTAACCCATCGGGTGCCCATGCGCTGGCCCGCCAGGCCCGGTCCGCCCTCGACGGCGCGCGCGACACCCTGGCTGAGGTGGTGGGCTGCTCCCCAGGCGAGATCGTGTTCACCAGCGGTGGCACGGAGGCCGACAACCTGGCCGTTCGTGGCGTGCTGGGTGCCCGGGGCGGCAGGGCGGTGTGCTCGGCGATCGAGCACCACGCCGTGCTCCACCCGGTGCAGGCGGCCGATGGCCGCGTGGTGGCGGTCGACGCTCGTGGGTTGGTTGACCTCGACGCCCTTGCCTCGGCGCTCGACGACGACGTGTCGCTCGTATCCGTGGGCCTTGTCAACAACGAGGTGGGTACGATCCAACCCCTCGTCGCCATCGCGGAGGTGGTGCGGGAGCGGGCGCCTGGCGCGCTGCTGCACACCGACGCCGCGCAGGCGCTGTGCTGGCTCGACCTCCGCGAGCACGCCGCGGTTGCCGATCTGGTCACACTGGCCTCGCACAAGTGCGGTGGTCCGGTGGGCACCGGCGTGCTGGTGGTGCGCGCCGGGGTGAGCGTGCAGGCCCAGCAGCTTGGTGGCGGGCAGGAGCGCGAGCGGCGCAGCGGCACCCAAGACGTCGCCGGTGCGCTTGGCTTCGCCGCCGCCGCGGTGGCCGCCGCCGCCGAGCGCCCGGCGCTGGTCAGCCGGGCCGGAGCCTGGCGTGACGATCTGGTCGCCGCCATCCTCGCCGGGGTGCCGGGCGCCATCGAGAGCGCCGGCACCGCCGCCGGGTCCCGCTCCCATCTGGTGGCCGGGATCGCCAACGTCTGCCTTCCGACCGTCGACAGCGAGGCCCTGCTCTTCCTTCTCGAGCACGACCACCGCGTGCTGGCCAGCGCGGCGTCGAGCTGCGCCAGCGGCGCGCAGGAGCCATCCCACGTGCTCGCCGCCCTCGGAATCGACCGGGCTCTGGCCGCGGGGTCCCTGCGGCTGTCGCTCGGGTGGTCCACCACCCAGGCCGACGTCGACGCCGCTCGCATCGGCGTGCCTGAAGCGGTTGGCCGCCTTCATGCCCACGCCCGCGACGGAGCCCCGGCATGAGCGAGCGGATCCTGGTGGCGATGTCCGGCGGGGTCGACTCGTCGGTGGCCGCCGCCCTGCTGGTCGAGGCCGGCCACGACGTGGTGGGTGCCACCCTCAAGCTGTGGGGCGGCGAGTCCGACTCCGGCTGCTGCTCGGTGGCCGACGTCGACGACGCCCGCGCCGTCGCCCGGCGCCTCGGCATCGAGCACCACGTCTTCAACTTCGGTGACGACTTCGACGAGCACGTCGTCGCCCCCTATGTGGCTGACCATGCCGCCGGCCACACCCCGAACCCGTGCATCGAGTGCAACCGCCATCTCAAGTTCGACCGGCTCCTCCGCCGAGCCGATGCCCTCGGGTTCGACGCGGTGGCCACCGGCCATCACGCCCGGATCGCGGTGCTGACCGACGGCTCCCGCCGTGTCGCGCGCGGCACCGATCCGGCCAAGGACCAGTCCTACGTGGTGCACATGCTCACGCTCGACACCCTGCGTCGGGTGCGCTTCCCTGTGGGGCAGCTCACCAAGGACGCCGTGCGCGCAGAGGCGGCCCGTCTGGGTCTGGCCACCGCCGACAAGCCCGACAGCCAGGACGTCTGCTTCATCACCGCCACCGGAGGGCGATCGGCCTTCTTGGGGAGCCGCATAGCCACCCGGCCCGGCACCGTGGTCGACGGAGACGGACGGCCAGTGGGGGCGGTGCCGGCCGTGGAGCTGGTGACCATCGGTCAGCGCCACGGCCTCGGCCTCCCGGGCGGGGGCGACCCGCAGTACGTCGTGGGCATCGACATTCCGGGTGCCACCGTGATCGTGGGCGATGAGAGTGACCTTCTCGTCGACGAGCTCGGCCTGCGGCGCATCGACTGGGTCGGCTTCCCTGTCGCCGGCCCATTGCTGGCCCAGGTGAGCGCTCACGGGGTCCCCCGCCCGTGCCACGTCTTCGGCACCGTCGTGCACTTCGCCGACCCTGAACGCCGGGTGGCCGCCGGCCAGACCGTGGTGCTCTACGACGGCGACGTCGTGGTGGGCGGCGGCCTCGTCAGCGGTTAGGGCTCAGCGAAAGGGGTTCTCGACCCGGACCCCGGCATAGTCCTGACCATCGTTGAGGTCCTCGGAGAGGACGACGGCGCACCCAAGGGCACGGGCCGCCTCGAGGATCGCCGCATCCCAGTACGAGATGTCGAAGCGGTCGCGCGCCGCCACCGCCGCTCGCATCACATCGACGCTCACCGCCTGGACCGGGAAGCGGAGGAACGACTCGACGAGCTCGGCGGCCTGCCGATGGGAGAGCGGATCGGGGCGGCTCGCACGCGTCGCCTGGACGTAGAACTCCTGCAGCACCTGCACGGACAGAGCGAGATCCCTGCTCGCCAGGATGTCGTTGGCCAGGTCGGCCTTGCGCCTCTCCTCGGCCTCGCTCGAGACCGCGTAGAGGAGGACGTTGGTGTCAACGAAGCGCACGGTCGTGGATCTCGGCGCGTCCGAGACGGTCGCTCCCGCGGAAGGCGGTTATCTCGTCCTGGATCCGGCGTTGGAGCGCTTCGAGTCGGGTGAACTCGGTGTCGTCGCCGGCGAGCGAACCGAGGAAGTCACGCACGAGGGCGCTCACCGAGCTGCTGCGCTCGGCGGCGCGGATCCTCGCCTGTCGGTACACGTCGTCAGGGACCGAAACAGTGATGTTCCTCACCGAGTCGACGATACCGCAGCATCACAGTTTCTGTGCAACTGTGATGCCGAGGCAGAACTAACCCTCCACCCGCAGCGGGCGCAGGGCCTCCCACTGGGCGTCGTTCGAGGTGTTCCAGTCGTACAGGCTGCCGCCGAGGACGCCGCGGCTGGCGATGGCCCGCACCATGCCCTGCACGTCCTCCACGGTGGCCCCATCCGCGATGCCGCCGATGGGGTGGATGGGCACGTCGGGTCGGCCTGTGCTCGCCCGGATGCGATCGATGTTCTCCCCGATGTAGCGCTCGCCGGAGCGCCACTCGGTCCGTCGGATCGACCAGTAGGTCATCGGCAGGATGGCGTCGTAGGTGCCGGCCAGCTCGGGCCAGGGGAAGCCCGGCCAGAAGCCGGGGTTGATGACCTGCATGTGCACCGCCGACGGCGTGATGGCCGCGATCGCTCGTCCTCCCATGGCCTGGCGGAGACGGGTCGAGAGGTCCAGCAGCCGTCGGGTGCGCTCGGCCGGGTCGTCCACGGCGAGCGACTCGATGTCGACGCCGAGGCCGTCGACCGGCAGCGTTGCGGCGGCCAGGAGGCGACGCAGGTCGAGCTCGGGGTCCTCCAGGGTGGGGAGGTACCACGCCACCACCGCCATGCCCTGCGTGTGGGCCCGATCGATGAAGGGAAGCAGACGGTCGGGCTCGATCACGTCCGCAGCCGAGCGGCGATGCGCCGTCTGGATGTAGAGGGTCTGGATGCCGAGCTCCGCCATCCGGTCGATGTCCGCTGGCTGCACCGCCGGTTGGCCACCGGTGAGCTCGTTGGTCCAGTCGTAGACGTCGAGCCACACGCCGACGCCCTGGTGCGGGCCGAGCGTCCACGACCCACCACGGGCGTGGGTGGCGGTGGCCACCACCGGTGTGCTGGGAGCAGTCGTGGAAGGAGCGCTGGGCACGGTGGTGGTCGAGACTGGCGCGGCTGGAGCCGATGCGACCAGCGCGGATACCGCAGTCGTGGCGGTGGTCGACGGCGCGCCATCGAGCGTGGTCGTCGTCGGCCGCTCGACCATGCTGACGGACGACTGTTGCTGCCCGCCGTGTCGGGCAGCCACCACGGCCAGGTCCGCGCCGAGCACAGCCAGTGCCAGCACCAGCGCGCCGATGCGCCCCCACCCGCGTCCGCCGCTCACCGCCCCACTGTGCCAGATGCGACCGACGCCACGCCTACCGAGACTGGATCATGCGACGGGGAGGCGGCGTCCGGCCGCCTCGCGCAGCACGGCACCCGGGCGCGTCGGCGTGAACAGCAGACGCTCCACCGAGGTGACCTGCACCGTCTTGTCTGGTCGCCGGGGCGACAGGACCGTCGGCTCGTCGAGCACCAGCTCGAGGGCCAGGCCGAACGAGCGCTGGGTGAGGTCGAGGGCTTCCATCGCCTCGTCGATCGCCGCCGGGCCGAGCCGGCCGATCGTCCGACGGGGGAACAGCACCGCCTCTGTGAGCGCGTGCTGGTCGTGGAGCACCAGCCCCGCCGGCACCAGCACGACCCAGCGTCGGGCCAGCCCATGGAGGGCCCGCACCGCCACCGCCGCGACGGGCAGCCCGACGGCCAGCACGATGGCGCCGGGCACCCACTGCTGCGCGGCCAGCAGGAGTGGGCCGGCGATCGGCCCGGCCAAGGCCGCCACGGCGGCGAGGGGCACGGGGCCGAACAGGAGCGCTCCGGGCACCCGCAGCGGGAGGCGGCGCTCGTCGCCATAGGACGAGCCGTTCACGAACACGTCGCCAGTGAGAGGTGAGAAGGCGGCGACCACGGCGAGGGCCGCACCGGCCACCGCCATCGCATCCATCGCGCCAGGGTCATCCGCGAGGGCGGCCCAGTTGGCGGCCGCCAGCGCGGCGGGTGCGGCGATGCGTAGGGCGGTGAGGCTCACCGTGGTGGGGAGCAGGACGGCGACGAGCCCACCCACCCAGGTGCCCCAGGCAAGCACTGAGCCCGTGCGGGCGACGGCCAGGCTGTGCCCGCCGAGGGCGTCGCTGAGCGCCGGCCCCAGGAGGACGGGCAGCAGCGCCCAGGTGGCGCGGGCAGGCCAGGGACCGGAGAGGAGCTGCATGGTCAGCAGCGAGATTTGCCCATGCAGGGCGCGCCTGGCCATTCTCGGGGTGAAAGACGTGGGGGAAACGGTGGCTTCGGAGCACGAGCGAGGGTGAAGGTCATCGACCTGCCACAAGGGCTGGCCAGTTCTGTCGGCAGCCTGCCTCACACAGATCCACGCGCCGCGGCCACCTTCGTGCTGGAGCGCCAGCCGCGCCTGCCGGCGGCGCCGTCGCTTCCCAACCGGTCGGGTATGGAGCGCATGGTGGCCCAGGCCGCCTGGGGCATCGCGGGCGTGCAAGTCCTACGCGACGGCTCGCTCGAGCTCGACGACCCGATCCTCGACCCTCGCGCCCCGCTCACCACGCCGGGGATCGACGGGGAGCCCTTCGTTGGCCTCCGCGCCTTCCTGGGCGCGGTGGCCGGCCGTCGCGCGCCGATCAAGCTGCAGCTCACCGGCCCCGTCACGCTGGGCATCGCCTTACTCAACCTGGGAGTGCCCGCTCGCCGGGCCTTCGCCGTCGCCGGTTCGGCTGTGCGGGCCCGCGCCCGAGCCCTGGTGGCGGCCGCCCAGGAGACCGCCCCGATGGCGCCGCTGGTGGTCTTCTTGGACGAGCCTGGCCTCACCGCCGCCATGCACCCCGGCTTCCCCCTGGACCCGAACCGGACGATCGATCTCGTGTCAGGTGCGCTGGCCACGCTTGAGCCCTACGCCATCACCGGCCTGCACTGCTGCGGTCCGGCCGACTGGCGGGTCGTGCTCCAGGCCGGCCCCCAGATCCTGTCGCTCCCGCTTGAGATGGGCGCCGTCGAGCATTCCGGCGCGCTGAGCGCCTTCCTCGAACGGGGCGGCTGGGTGGCCTGGGGCGCCGTGCCCACCACGGGCCCGCTGGGCTCCACCCCAGAGCGCCTCTGGCACCACCTGTCGACCGAGTGGTGCGCCCTCACGCAGGGCGGCTGCGACCCGGTCCTACTCCGAGACCAGGCGCTCATCACCCCCGCCTGCGGCCTCGCGCTGCACGGCGAGGCCCAAGCTGATCTCGTGATGGGCCTGGCCAACCAGGTCGCCCGCCGCCTGGAGACCCTGACCCAAGGCATGCGCCTCACCGTCGGCGCGTAGGCGACGGGCCGTCACAGGCCTCTCACTACGATCGAGGGGATGGCTGACCTGGAGGTGGAGGAACGGGCCCGCTCGCTGCGGGAGGTGATCGCCGCGCACGATCGGCGGTACCACGAGCTCGACGAGCCCACCGTCCCCGACGCCGACTACGACGAGCTGATGCGGGCGCTGCGGGCCCTCGAAGAAGAGTTCCCCGAGCTCATCACGCCCGACTCACCCACCCAGACGATCGGCAGCCGACCCAGCACCACCTTCGCCCCCGTGGTCCATCGGGTGCCGATGATGAGCCTCGACAACGCCACCTCCGAAGCGGAGCTCCACGCCTGGGGCGATCGGCTGCAGCGCCGGCTCGCCGACGGCGACGGACCCGTGGCGGTGGGCTACGTGTGCGAGCCCAAGATCGATGGGCTGGCCATCTCCATCCGCTACGAGGCTGGCCGGTTCGTGCAGGCCGCCACCCGGGGCGACGGGCGCACGGGCGAGGACGTCACCGTCAACATCGCCACGCTGGCCGAGGTGCCCGACGACCTCGGCAAGGGTGCGCCGTCGGTGCTGGAGATCCGCGGCGAGGTGTACATGTCGATGCCGGCCTTCGCCGCCCTCAACGAGGGTCAGGTCGCCAAGGGCCTACGCCTGTTCGTCAACCCCCGCAACGCGGCGGCGGGCGCCCTCCGTCAGAAGGATTCCTCCGTCACGGCCAGCCGGGAGCTCTCGCTGTGGAGCTACCAGCTCGGCCAGATCGAGGGGGGTCCGCGCCTCGCCACGCACCACGAGACCCTCGACTTCCTGCGCGACATCGGGTTCCCGGTGAACCCGGAGATCCGCACGGTCGCCACCCTCTCCGACGTCTACGCCTACTGCCGGGATCGCCACGCCAGACGCCACGACCTCCCCTATGAGATCGACGGCGTGGTGGTGAAGGTGGACGACCTCGCGCGCCGCGCTGATCTCGGCTCCACCTCCAAGGCGCCTCGGTGGGCCATCGCCTACAAGTTCCCTCCGGAGGAGCGCACCACCCAGCTGCTCGACATCATGGTGTCGGTGGGCCGCACCGGTCGGGCCACGCCGTTCGCCGTGCTCGAGCCGGTGTTCGTGGGCGGCGTCACCGTCAGCAAGGCCACCCTCCACAACCAGGATCAGGTGCAGGCCAAGGACGTGCGGCCAGGCGACACGGTCATCGTGCGCCGAGCGGGTGACGTCATCCCCGAGGTGCTCGGCGCCGTGCTCGCCGCCCGCCCCAAGCGGAGCCGGCCTTGGGTGTTCCCCAAGGACTGCCCGGTGTGCGGCCAACCCCTCGTCCGCCCCGAGGGCGAGGCCGACACGCGCTGCCTCAACCTCACCTGCCCCGCCCGTTCTCATGGCGCCATCGAGCACTTCGCCAGCCGCGGCGGCATGGACATCGAAGGCCTCGGCGAGCAACGGGTGCGCCAGCTCGTGGAGCTTGGCCTGGTGCGCGACCTGGCCGACATCTACTCGATCGACTGGGAGGTCTTGCGCCCGCTGGATGGCTGGGGCGAAACGTCGATCACCAACCTCCAGCAGGCCATCGACGCGTCCAAGGAGCAGCCGCTGGCTCGCCTGCTGGTGGGGCTCAACATCCGCCACCTCGGCCCGGCCGGAGCGGAGGCGCTGGCGGTGGCGCGCGGTCACCTCGACCGGATCCTCGCCGCCGACGTCGACACGCTGGCGGGCGTGGAGGGCGTGGGCCCCGTCATCGCCCGGGCGCTCTTCGAGTGGCTGGACGACCCGGCCAACCGAGCCGTCATCGAGCGATTGAGGGTGGCCGGGGTGAACTTCCAGGGCCCGGAGCGGGTGGAGGTGGAGCAGACCCTCGTGGGCAAGACCGTGGTCGTCACCGGCACCCTCGAGGGTTTCAACCGAGACGAGGTGGAGGCGGCCATCAAGCGGCGCGGGGGTAAGGCCCCCGGCAGCGTCTCGAAGAAGACCACCGCGGTCGTGGTGGGTGAAGGACCGGGCGCCTCGAAGCTGAACAAGGCCATCGAGCTCGGCGTGCCGGTGCTCGACGAAGCCGCCTTCGTGCACCTCTTGGACACGGGCGAGCTGCCCGCGCCCTAGCCTCAGAGCGCTTCGAAGCACCAGGTGAACGACTTGTCGTTGGCTGTGCCTCGGCCTTCCGACGACTTCCACACCACCGCCAGCGCGCAGTTCGGGCCGGCGTGGAGCTGCTCCACCACCTTTCCGTCGCCGGGAGTGAAGAACACCTGGTTCTGCTCGGGCACGAGCCGCAGCTCCTCGTCGGGGATCGGCACGCCGTTGACCACCAACGTGCCCTCGTAGCCGGGGCCCAGGTCGATGCCGAGCTCGGCCTGGCGGATCACCTCGTCACCCTCGCCAGGGATGAGGCGCTCCACCACGTCGGGTCGGCCGGACACGGTGACCGGGTCGTCGTCGCCGGTGGCGGTGGCCCGCACCCCCGCGTAGAGGGCTGCCACGGCGCCGGCCACCAGCACGGCGATGAGGAGCCGGTAGCGACCCTCGGACATGCGAGGCGGGTGATCGGGGCTGGGTGCGCTGTCCATGGTGATCAGGCCTTGGGGAGGGTGGGGGAGGGGAAGGCGTGCAGCGATGATGCAAACAGCCCGATGGCCGTCAACGCCACCGCGCCGAGCGCCAGGCGGGCGCCGTCGGCGGCCTCGACCGCGCCGAAGGCGGCGACGATGGTGGTGCCCTCGAGCATGAGGAGTCCAAGCATGGCGCCCGCGCTGAGCCGCAGCACCTGCCACGCGAACACCCACTTCAGCGCCACGCACAGCACCAGGACCACCCGGAGCCCTGTCGTGAGCTCGGATCGCCCCGCCACCACGATGGTCTCCACCAGCGCCTCCGCCGACACCAGGCCGGCGCCGGCTCGCAACGTCCAGGGGAGAGCGGTCTCCTCGGCGGCGGACATGGGTCCAGTCTGACCGGTGGGTATCGTGGGGGGGTGCACCGGCCCGCCGGGCCCACCCGATACCCTCGCGGCGTGGTCATGTCCCGCATGACGGACCAGATCGGTCGCGTCCTGAGCGGGCGGTATCGGCTCATCGCCCCCGTCGGAACTGGCGCGTCAGCCCAGGTCTACCTGGCTGACGACGTGCGCCTGCGGCGCCGGGTGGCGGTGAAGATCCTGCACGCTGCCCTCGCCGACGACGATGCATTCCTCCGACGCTTCCGGGCCGAGGCCCAGGCCGCCGCGGCCCTGAACCACCCGAACATCGTGGCCGTCTACGACTGGGGCGACGACGACGGGTCTCCCTACATCGTCACGGAGTACCTCGGCGGCGGGAGCCTCCGGGCGGTGCTCGACAAGGGTGTGCGCCTCACCCCGTCGCAGGCCTTGCTCGTGGGGCTCGAAGCCACCCGGGCCCTCGACTATGCCCACCGGCGGGGCTTCGTGCATCGGGACGTGAAGCCGGCCAACATCCTCTTCGGCGAGGAGGGTCGCCTGCGCATCGCCGACTTCGGCCTGGCTCGTGCCCTCGCCGAAGCGGCTTGGACGGAGCCGCAGGGCTCGGTGCTCGGCACCGCCCGCTACGCGTCGCCCGAGCAGGCCCAGGGCCAGGCCGTAGATGGCCGGGCCGACGTGTACTCGCTTGGGTTGGTGCTCATCGAAGCCGTAACGGGCTCGGTCCCCTTCGCGGCCGACACCACCATCGCCACCCTGATGGCGAGGGTCGGCAAGCCGGTGCAGGTGCCCGCCACCCTCGGTCCGCTCCAGAAGCCCCTCACCCGGGCCGGCCTCCCCGATCCGGCCGACCGGCCCGACGCCGGCGAGCTGGCCATCGCGCTCATGGCCAGCGCCGAGGACCTGCCCCGGCCGGAGCCGCTCGCGCTGGCGACTGCCGCCCCCGTCGAAGACCTCGCCGTCGGCCCAGACCCGACCACAGTGGTGGAGGCGCCTACCAGCGCCACCGCCACCGCTCTCCCCGAGTACCTCGCCGACGACCTGGTCGTGGCCACCGACGACCGCAGCTCCCGTCGCTGGCCATGGGTTCTGGTGGCCACCCTCCTCGCGGTGTTGGTGGGCGGCGGTGCCGCCTACGGGTGGTCGGAGGTGCGCACCGCCAGCCACGCGGTGCCCACGCTGGTCGGGCTCACCGAGGAGCAGGCCCGGGCCGAGGTGGAGCAGTACGGCTTCGAGGTGGAGCGCCAGGACCGGCGACAGGACGGAAGCACGCCGGGGGTGGTGCTGGCCACCGACCCCGAGGTGGGCGAGTCGCTCGACGAGGGCGGCCCGCTCGTCCTCTACGTCTCCATCGGCAACCAGCTCGCCCCGGTGCCCACCGACTTGGTGGGCAAGCCGATCGACCAGGCCACGCAGATCCTGGCCGACGCCGGGCAGTTCATCCCCCAGGTGACCAACGCGGAGTCGGAGGACATCTCGGCTGGCATCGTCATGGCGCTGGGTGACGACGTCGCCGTCGAGCTGCCCAAGGGGAGCGAGGTGCCCATCACGGTCTCCACGGGCCCACGGCCGAGGGACATCCCCACTGGTCTGGCAGGCCAGACCTACGAGCAGGCGGCGGCCGCCATCGAAGCGGTGCAGCTCGTGCCCAAGAAGGTCGAGGAGTTCAGCGACGACGTCGCGGCGGGCCAGGTGATCGGCCTGCGCCCCGATTCGGGCACCGCGGCGCGTGACAGCGACGTGGAGGTCGTCGTGTCGAAGGGTCCCGACCTCGTGGCGGTGCCAGCGGTGGCGGGCAAGTCGCTCGACCAAGCGGTGGCCGCTCTCGAGGTGGCCGGCTTCGTGGTGGGCGATGCCTTCGGGCCGGCCAACGGCAAGCCCTTCGAGACCGATCCGAAGGCCGGCACCCCGCTGCGCCGCGGCGCCACGGTCGACATCTACCTCCGCCGGTAGCACCACTACAGTGCGCCGACGCCGCCTGACCGGGTGGGCGCCGCAGCGTGAAGGGAGCAGCGTGGGGTCACTCGAAGGCCGGGTCGCGATCATCACCGGGGCAGGTCGAGGGCTCGGGCTCGAGCACGCCCTCCTGTTCGCGGCGGAGGGCGCCAAGGTGGTCGTGAACGACCTCGGCGAGGTGGCCGAGGAAACGGCCGCCGAGGTGCGCGCCGCCGGTGGTGAGGCGATCGCCTCCAACCACGACATCACCGACTGGGATGGCGGGCGGGAGCTCATCGAGGCGGCGGTGGGTGCCTTCGGGCGGCTCGACGTCCTCGTGAACAACGCCGGAATCCTCCGGGACCGCATGCTGGTGTCCATGTCCGAGGAGGAGTGGGACGTCGTCGTCGACGTGCACCTCAAGGGCCACTTCGTGCCCACCCGCTTCGCGGCTGCCTACTGGCGTGAGCAGGTGAAGGCGGGCCAGGAGGTCAAGGCTTCGATCGTCCACACCTCGTCGACGTCGGGCCTGCTCGGCAACCCGGGCCAGACCAACTACGGCGCCGCCAAGGCCGGGATCGGGTCCTTCAGCATCATCTGTGCCCAGGAGCTGGCCCGCTACGGCGTCCGCTCCAACTGCATCGCGCCGGCCGCCCGCACCCGCCTCACCGAAGCCACCCCGGGCCTCGGCGAGGTGGTGGCTGCACCCACCGAAGGGTTCGATGTCTGGGATCCGGCCAACGTGTCGCCCCTCGTGGCCCACCTCGCCGGGGCCGGCTGTGACATCACCGGCCGCACGTTCTTCGTGCAGGGCGGCACGGTGCGGGTGATGGAGCCGTGGCGCATGGGTGACAAGCTCGAGCACGACGGTCGCTGGACGATCGACGATCTCGCTCAGCAGCTCCCCAGCATCCTCGGCTAGCGACGAGGATGCGCCGATCGGCGCGGCTACGATCAGGCCAGAACATGTGCCCGGCTCGCTGGGGCGGTGTGCTGGACGTGGCGTTCCCCAGCCGCCGCGATGAGGCCGCCGCCCCAGCCGGTCGGGCACCTGCGCGTCGGTGGCGCTTGTAGCCAGGCCGGAGGCGACCGGCTTCGCCGTGTCGCCGTGAGGCACCTGCGGAGGCAGGAGCGGAGCGACGCCCGGAGTAGGCGGCGACTCAGGTCAATATCCTGGCTCGGTGCACCCGATCGACGACAGCCACCCTGAGGAGCTGTCGATCGACGCCCCGGGCGCCGACGAGGTGGCCGTGGTGCCGTGGCCCCTCCTCCTGCGGGAACGGGTGGTCGAGCGCGTCGAGGGGAGCCCGAAGTACCCGTGGATCGTGCTGGCCGCGGCCCTGTTCGGTCTGTTCTCGGTGGGCTTCACCATCACGATCCTGTCGGTATCGATCCCGAGGATCGCCGACGAGCTGGGCAGCGACACCAGCACCGTCACCTGGGTGGTCACCGGTCCGCTGCTCGCCTTCGCCGTCGTCGGTCCTGTCATGGGCAAGCTCGGGGACCTCTACGGGCACCGCCGCGTCTACGGGATGTCGATGGCCTGCGTGTGCGTGTTCGCCGGGCTCACGGCCGCCTCGTGGAGCGCCGGTTCGCTCATTGCCTTCCGCACCCTCGGGGCCGCCACCGGCGCCGCGGTCGGCCCGGCCTCCATCGCCATCATCAACCGTCTGTTCCCCCGGGAACGACGGGTGCAGGCCATGGGCTACTGGTCGATGGTGGGGGCTGGCGGCCCGGTGATCGGCGTGGTGGCCGGGGGGCCCATCGTGGAGACGTTCGGCTGGCGCTGGATCTTCGTCGCCCAGGTGCCGCTCACCCTGGCTGGGCTGCTGCTGGCCATGCTCGTGCTGCCGGAAACGGCGCGGCGCGAGCGGGTGGCCTTCGACGTGAAGGGTGCTGTGATCCTGGCTGTGGGGGCCACCTCTCTGCTCTTCGCCATCAACCGTGGCCCCTTGTGGGGCTGGTCGAGCCCGCTCATCGTTGGCGGCTTGGTGCTGGCCCCTCTGGCCATCGTCACCTTCGTGCTGATCGAGCGCAGGGTCGAGCACCCACTCCTGCCCCTCGCCTACGTGCGCCAACGGAACTTCTCCTTCGCCATCGCCACGCAGTGCTTCACCAACTTCGCCTACATGGGCGGTTTCATCATCACCCCCATCTTTCTCGGGTCGGTGTTCGGCTATCCCGAGACGCGCGTCGGTGGCCTCATGATCGCCCGCCCGCTGGCCTTCGCCATCGCCGGACCGCTGGCCGGCTACGTGGCGGTGCGGGTGGGGGAGCGCACCTCGGCCGTCGTGGGCTCCGCCTTCGTGGTGGCCTCGATGGTGGCGTTGTCCACGGTGGCCCCAGGTACGTCTGATCTCGTGCTCGTCGGGGCGCTGGTGCTCTCCGGCATCGGTCTGGGCTGCTCGTCGCCCGCTCTTGCCGCCAGCATCGTCAACGCCGTCGATGAGCGGGACATCGGTGTGGCCGGTGCCTTCCAGCAGATGATGACGCAGCTCGGCGTGGTCGTCGGCATCCAGGTGATGCAGACCGTGTCGGTGGTGCGCAGGTCCGCCGTCGGCGAGGTAGGCGCCTACGGGGAGGCCTACCTCGTAGGCGGAGCCGTCGCGGCGGCCGGCCTCGCCTGCGCCTTCTTCGTGCAGTCGAGCCAGCGACGCGCCGAGGGCGCCCCGGAAGGCGCCCTCGCACGAGATCCGGAGCCGGTGCCCGCCTAGTCCGAGGTGATCTCCTTGATCTTGGCGGCGATCTCGGCCTGGGTGGGGTCCGGGGTGCCGGACTGCATGGCCATCATCTTGGTCATGTCGCCCTGCACCTTGATCTTGCCGGCCATGAAGGCCTGCATCCCGGCCTGCGGGTTGCCGTCCACGAGGATGGCCTTGGCGGTGGCGTAGTCGAGTGTGACGGTGAGGTCGGGGTTCTCGAGGTGACCCATGTCCATCTGCATCTCGCCCCCCGAGGTGTCGAGGTGGGCGTCGATGCTGCCCTCGCCGAAGGGTACCTCGGTGATGATCTGGTTCATCCGCACCGTGTGGGCCGGCGGAGAGCTCTTGCCCGCGTACTCCTCACGGATCTTCTTGGCGGCGTCGAGCCACTCGTCGGACAGGAATGCGTACTGCGCCACGGCGGCGTACCTCCAGGTCAAGGGGTGTTCGGGCGCAGGGACCCTATCCCGATTGCACTGTGCGTGCAGGAAGTCGCCTTCAGGTGGCGGCGGCGGCTGCCGCGCCCCGGAGGGCAGCGGCGATGGCCTGGTCGTCGGCGGCCACCGAGTGCACCACGTAGCGGGCCACGAACGGAGCCAGGTCGTCCAGTGGCACCGAGATGCGCCCGGTGCGGTGGAAGTGGGAGAAGTGGCCCACCGAGCCCACCACGCCGAGCGCCATGAGGCTGGGGTCTTCCTCCCGGATGGTGGCGTCGGCCTGGCCAGCCTTGATGATGCGGACCATGTCGCCGATGTGCTGCTGGGTGCCCTGGCGGAGGACATCGGTGAAGTTGCGACCCTCGACCTCGAGCAGCGAGAAGAAGTGGGAGTGCTCGGCCATGAAGTGCACGGACGCCTCGGTGCCGCGGTAGAGGTTCACCAACGGGGGCGCGTCGGCGTCGAGGGCGGCCCCCTGCTCCCGGCGCAGCTTGAGGCGGATGCTCTGGGCCAGCTCCTTGAACAGCGCCTCCTTGTTCTCGAAGTACCAGTAGAAGAGGCCCTTGGCCACGCCGGCCGCCCGCACGATGTCGATCACCCGCGTCTGGGCATAGCCGCGCTCGGCGAACAGCTCTGCGGCTCGGTCGAGAAGCTGCTGCTTGCGCTCGATGCCTTGGGCGGTGAGCCGCCGGTCGGGTTCCATCGGGGAGAGCGTGCCCGACGCTTGACCCGTGGGTCAATGTTCGGCGCTCCAGTGGTACCTTCGGAAGGGATGGCCGCGACCACCAGACCCGAGCGCATCGAGGATCGCGAGCGGAACCCGAAGTGGAAGAACCCGCCGCTGCTCATCGACATGTCGATCTGCATCAACTGCGACACGTGCATCCGGCACTGCCCGCCGCAGTTCGGCGCCATCTTCAATCACGGGATGGACGTCATCATCATCCCGGAGCTCTGCTCGGGCTGCGACAAGTGCCTCGACCCGTGCCCGGTCGACTGCATCTACCCCGACCCCGACTGGACCCCCTCGGGGGACGCCTGGTGGCAGGAACCAGCCACCGACGACCCGTACACGTAGTCGTCGTCGCTCGCCTGCGGCTAGCTCCTCCGAGCTGTTTGGTGCGCCCTTGCGGGCGCGCTGACTGCTTGTCGCTCGGGGTCGGCGGAGCCGCCCCTCGCCGGTGGAGGGCTCCGGCAAGCCTCTGCCCCCCACGCCCCCCGCCGTACCCCCACCCCAACGCGGCCCAGCCTCTCGCGCGCTGGCAGTAGGTTGCCCGGCATGCCGCGCACGCCTGCTGACGATGTCCACCCTGTTCTGCCTGGTTGCGAGCCCTGGTCGTCGCCGGACGGTGGGCCGCACGGGGCGCTCGTCCTGCATGGATTCACCGGCAGCCCGGTGTCTATGCGACCGTTGGCCGAGGTGCTGGCCGGAGCTGGCTTCGCGGTGGAGCTGCCCCGCCTACCCGGGCACGGCACGGATACCGCCGACATGGTGGAGACGGGCTGGGACGACTGGCTCATCGAAGCCGAGCGGGCCCTGATGGCGCTCCAGGCCCGTACGCCCGACGGCAGGGTCGTGGTGGCCGGCCTCTCCATGGGTGGCTCCCTCACGGCTGCGCTCGCCCAGGGTCACCCGGAGCTGGCCGGCATCGTGCTGATCAACGCGCCGGTGGGGGCACCGGAGGAGCTGGCGGCCGGCATCGAGGAGATGCTGGCCGGTGGCATGGAGGTCATGGACTCCATCGGCGGCGACATCGCCGATCCCGATGCCGACGAAGCCTCCTACGACGAGACGCCGCTGCGCCCGCTGCTCACGATGATCATGGCCGCCCAGGACGTCCGGGGCCGCCTGGGCGAGATCCAGATGCCCACGCTGATCATCACCAGCAAGCAGGACCACGTGGTCAACCCCGAGGACTCCGACGTGCTGGCCGAGCACATCGCCGGCCCCGTGGAGCGCATCTGGCTCGAGAAGAGCTTCCACGTCGCCACCCTCGACTACGACCGCGCCGAGGTCGAGTCCGCCACCGTCACCTTCGCCCGCCGGGTCACCGCTGGCTGAGCCAGATATCCGAGCCACGCGTCGCGGCTCCTAAGCCGAGGGACAACTTCGGCATCGTTCCCGCCCAAGTGGCAGGCGCATCGCTGCTGACGGACTACATCCTCACCGTCGCGGTGTAATCCTCGGCGGGTACGGCGGAACTGGTCTCGGCCTTCGGTGCCCTCGCTCCGTACAAGGTCGTGCTCGTCGACTACACGGGCGCCATGTCGATCGTGTTCCTCTTGCTGGCAGATGTGAGGCGATGAGCCGGCATGGACACCGTCTCCGCCCCGTTCTCGGAGGACACCCATCTGCGGGAGTCTCCGGGGCCATCCAACCGCATCGACCTGTCAGACCACCTCGCTCGCCGGGGCGGCGAACTGGGAGCTGTAGAGGCGGAAGTAGGGGCCGTCTCGGGAGAGGAGCTCGTCGTGCGAGCCCTGCTCGACGATCTGGCCATCCTCCATCACGAGGATCACGTCGGCGCCTCGGATGGTGGAGAGGCGGTGGGCGATCACGAAGCTGGTGCGGTTGACCCGGAGCGCGTTCATGGCCTCCTGGATGAGCACCTCGGTGCGGGTGTCCACCGAGCTGGTGGCCTCGTCGAGGATGAGGATGGCGGGCTGGGACAGGAACGCGCGCGCGATCGTGAGCAGCTGCTTCTGGCCCGCGCTGATGTTGTCGCCCTCCTCATCGATGACCGTGTCGTAGCCGCCGGGCAGGTGGTGCACGAAGCGGTCGACGTAGGTGGCCCGGGCGGCGGCGAGGACCTCCGCCTCGGTGGCGCCAGGGCGGCCGTAGGCGATGTTGTCCCGGATGGTGCCGCCGAAGAGCCACGTGTCCTGCAGCACCATGCCGAGGTTCTCGCGCAGCTCGCGCCTGGGCATGGAGGAGATGTCGCGCCCGTCGAGCGTGATGCGGCCGTCGTCGAGCTCGTAGAACCGCATGATCAGGTTCACCAACGTGGTCTTGCCAGCACCCGTAGGGCCGACGATGGCGATCGTCTGACCCGGCTCAGCCACGAGCGAGAGGTGCTCGATGAGCGGACGGTCGGGGTCGTAGGAGAACGACACATCCTCGAACGCCACCCGTCCCCGCACCGCCGGCAGAGCCTCGCTGCCGACGGGATCGGGTGTCTGCTCCTCGGCGTCGAGCAGCTCCAGCACCCGCTCGAGCGACGCGATGCCCGACTGGAAGACGTTCATCATCGACGCCAGCTGCGTGAGCGGCATCGAGAACGTGCGGGAGTACTGGATGAAGGCCTGCACATCACCCACCGAGATGGCGCCGCTGGCCACCCGTAGGCCACCGACGACGGCGACGAGCACATACTGCACGTTGCCGAGGAACATCGTAAGCGGCTGCATGAGGCTCGACATGAACTGGGCGCCGAAGGACGCGTCGTAGAGCGTGTCGTTGGTGGTGCGGAAGCGGGCCTCCACCTCCTTCTGCCGGCCGAACGCCTTCACGATGGCGTGGCCGGTGAAGGCCTCCTCGATCTGGGCGTTGAGGGTGCCCGTGCTGCCCCACTGCTCGAGGTACTTGGGGCGGGCCCGGGCCGCCACCTTGCGCATCCCGTAGACGGACAGCGGCACGGTGGTGAGGGCGACCACCGCCAGCAGCGGTGAGATGGTGAACATCATCACGGCCACGCCGAGCAGGAGCAGCACCGACGTGAGCATCTGGCTGAGGGTCTGCTGGAGGCTCTGGGCCAGGTTGTCGAGGTCGTTGGTGACGCGGCTGAGCAGGTCGCCGCGGGCCTGCTGGTCGATGTGGCGCAGCGGGAGGGCGTGGACCTTGGCTTCGGCCTGGGCCCGCAGCCGCTGCATGAGGCGCTGCACCACGCCGGCGATCATCCACGCCGTCATGACGGACAGCACAGCCGACGCCGCGTACAGGGCCACGGCCTGGAGCAGCACCTGGTGCAGGCGCCCGTAGTCGATCCCGGTGGGGCTGGCGATGCCGCGGATGATCACGTCGGTGCCATAGCCGAGCACGCGAGGCCCGAGCACGTTGAGCACCGCGCTGGTGATGGCGGTGACCGCCACCAGGCTGAGGATCGGCCGCTCAGGGCCGAGCAGCTGCAGGAGGCGGCGCACGGCCAGCCCGAACTGCGCGGACCGCTCCGTGGGCATCCCCGCGGAGTTCCAGCGGCCGGCGGCGCGCGTGTCGGGCGCCGTCAGGTCGACCTTGGGCGTGTCGTCGTCGGGCGAGCCGTCGCCGTCCGTGCGCTCGTCGACGACCGTCATGCCGCGCTCCGCTCGCCGATCTGGGACTGGACGATCTCGGCGTAGGTGGGGCAGCTCTCGAGCAGCTCCTCGTGGGTGCCGCGACCGACCAGACGCCCGTCCTCGAGCACGAGGATGTCGTCGGCGGTGGCGATGGTGGACACCCGCTGGGCGACGATCACCACGGCGGCGCCGGACGTGAACGGCTTGAGCGCGGCCCGGAGCTTGGCGTCGGTGGTCAGGTCGAGCGCGGAGAAGGAGTCGTCGAACAGATAGATCGATGGGCGCCGCACGAGGGCCCGAGCGATCGAGAGCCGCTGACGCTGTCCACCCGACACGTTGGTGCCGCCCTGCTCGATGCGGGCCTCGAGGCCACCAGGCATGGCTCGCACGAAGTCGGCCGCCTGGGCCACCTCGAGGGCCTCCCACATCTCGTCATCGTTGGCGTCGGGCTTGCCGAACCGGAGGTTGCTGGCGACCGTGCCGGAGAAGAGGTACGGCCGCTGGGGCACGAACCCGATGCAGTCCGAGAGGCGCTCAGGCTCGAGGTCGCGGACGTCGACGCCGTCGACGAGCACCGACCCGGCGGTGGCGTCGAACAGCCGGGGCACGAGGCTCGCGATCGTCGTCTTGCCGGCGCCGGTGCTGCCGACGATCGCGGTGGTCCGCCCGGCCGCCGTGGTGAAGGTGATGTCGCTGAGCACCGGTTCCTCGGCCCCGGGGTAGTGGAAGCCCACCCCCTGCATCTCGAGGGTGCCGTGCCGCGGCACGTCGTGCACGGGGTTGGCCGAGGGAGCGACCGATGGCGCGGTGTCGAGCACCTCCTGGATGCGGCCGCCGGAGACGGAGGCCCTCGGCACCATCGAGAGCGTGAAGGTGGCCATCACCACGGACATGAGGATCTGCACGAGGTAGCTCAGGTAGGCGATCAGCGACCCCACCTGCAGCTCGCCGCTGCCCACCCGGTCGGCGCCGAACCAGAGCACGCCCACGCTCGAGCCGTTGATGAGGAGGTTCACGATGGGGAACATCGACGACATGAGCCGTCCGCCGCGCAGGGCGGTGGCGGTGAGGTCGGCGTTGGCTCCGGCGAAGCGCTCGGTCTCCTCGGGCTCACGCACGAAGGCACGCACCACGCGGATGCCGGTGATCTGCTCGCGCAGGACGCGGTTGATGCCGTCGATGTGATCCTGCATCTTCCGGAAGGTCGGCACCATCTGGCTGACGATGACGCCGAGCACGAGGGCGGCGACGGGCATGCTCACGAGCAGCACCACCGAGAGGCCGACGTCCTGGCGCAGGGCCATGACCACGCCCACCACGATCGTGATCGGGGCCGCGATGGCCATCGTGCAGGCCATCACCACGAGCATCTGCACCTGCTGCACGTCGTTGGTGATGCGGGTGATGAGCGACGGGGCGCCGAACGTGCCCACCTCGCGGGCCGAGAAGTCCGTCACTCGGTGGAACAGCGAGGCCCGCAGGTCCCGGCCGAAGCCCATCGCCACCCGCGCACCGACGCGCACGGCCGTCACGGAGAAGACCACCTGGATGAGGGCGAAGAGCAGCATCAGGCCGCCGCGGGAGCGGATGAAGCTGTTGTCGCCCCTCAGCACGCCCTTGTCGATGATGTCGGCGTTGAGGGCCGGGAGGGCGAGAGCGGCCGCCGCCTGCACCGAGTGCAGCGCGACCAGGAGGAACAGGTCCCGCTTGTACGGGCGCAGGTGGGTGCGCAGCAGTCGGATCAGCAAGACGACCTCCGGCTGACGCCATGGAGGAAGAGGGCGGCGACCTCGGCGGCCGGTATGGGCGCCTCAGTCATCATCGGGTGGCTGGTGGAGAGGGTCAGGGCCCGCAGGAAGCGACCGGCGACGATGGGCTCGATGGCGATGGCCTCGCGGTGCGCCTCGAAGATCGCGACGAGCGCCGGGCTGTCGGTCATCGGGCGACGCACGCGGTCGTGGAAGCGCGGGCCCACGCTCGACATCAGCCGCCAGATCTCGATGGTCCGGCGCTGCAGCAGCTCTATGGCGTCGGCCAGGACCTCCTCGAAGGACCCGGTGGCATCGATGGCTCCCAGCGTTCGCTCCATCGGGGCCGGGTCGACGGCCTCGTCGATGACGGCGACGATGACCTCGTCCTTGTCGGCGAAGACCCGGAAGATGGTCCCCTCGGCGATCCCGGCCGCCTCCGCGATCTGGCGCGTCGTCACCATCTCGGCGTTCTCGAGCAGCAGTGGCAGCGTGGCGCGGATGATGGCCGAGCGCCGCTCGTCGGGCGGCAGGGCGCTGGCGCGCCCGCTGCGCCTGGGTTCGATCACCTTCACGATGACCGGCAGGATATCTGAGTGAGCGCTCACTCACATAGTCGATCAGGCCAGCCGCCAGCGGTAGAGGACGTCCGGGGCGCCCTCCTCGTTGTCGCCGTCCGTCATCCGCACGGCGACGAAGCCGTGCCGTTCGTAGAACCGGCGAGCGCCCAGGTTGCTCTGGAACGCCCAGAGGTCGAGCCCGCTGGGCCGGCGTTCCTTGGCCAGGTCGAGCACGCGCGACCCCAGCCCATGCCCGGTCCACCCAGGGTCGAGGTAGAGGTGGTCGATCCATCCATCGGCGAGCACCAGCAGCCCGACGATGGCGGCGTCGCCGTCGTCGAGCACCCACACCTCGCGCCCGGGTAGGACGACGGTGGCGAAGTACCGGCGCACGTCGTCGTCGTCGTGGACCGACGGCGGAATGGCGGGCACGGACGCGTGCCGGGACCGCAGGTAGACGTCGGCCACCGCGCGCGCGTCGTCGGGCCCGCCCGCCGCACCGCCACGTCGTCGACCGTGACCATTGGGCCAGCCTGCCTCGCCGCCGATGACTTCGCGGGTAGCGCCTCGTCGGAGGGCTGCACGCACCGGACAGAAGGAGCCTCCCATGACCATCCGAGACCACGTCCCCACCGGTGCCCCCTGCTGGGTCGACCTGATGTCGTCCGACCTCGAGAAGAGCAAGGCCTTCTACGGCGAGCTCTTCGGCTGGACCGCCGACGAACCGAACCCGGACTTCGGCGGCTACACCAGCTTCCGCAAGGACGGCGACCAGGTCGCCGGCCTCATGACGGCCCAGGAGGCGGGCATGCCCGGCGTGTGGTCGGTGTACCTGGCCACCCCTGACGCCGAAAAGACCGTCGAGGTCGCCAAGGCCAACGGCGCCCGGGTCCTCGTGGAGGCCATGGCCATCGACACGCTCGGCACCATGGCCGTCCTCGCCGACCCGGGCGGCGCCGCCATCGGCATGTGGCAGCCCGGTGAGCACCGGGGCGGGCTGGTCGGCACCGGGGGCGCCCCGTGCCACTTCGAGCTGCACACCCGCGACTACGACAAGACGGTGGCGTTCTACAAGGACGTGTTCGGCTGGGACCCGGAGACGGCGAGCGACACGCCGGAGTTCCGCTACGCGCGGCTGCCGGTGGCCGATGGTGAGGGCGCCGGGATCATGGACGCGGCGGGCTTCCTGCCCGAGGGCGTGCCCGCCCACTGGTCGGTCTACTTCGCGGTGGACGACGTCGACCAGGCGCTGGCCAAGGTCGGCGAGCTCGGCGGGTCCACGATCATGGCCGGCGAGAGCACCCCCTACGGCGTGCTCGCCACGGCGGGCGACTCTACGGGCGCCATCTTCAAGCTCCGCGCCGACAACAGCTGACGCGGAATGCCCGCGTCGCCCAGACCGTTGGGACCGGTATGAGCCAAGGCCACACGATCACGATCACGCCCGCCGACCTGCACGTGGAGGTCCGCGTCGACGGCGAGAAGGTGGCGGAGTCTGATCGCCCCGTGCTGCTGGAGGAGACCGGGCTGCCCACCCGCTACTACCTGCCCCGCGAGGACGTGCGCACGGACCTCCTCCGGGCCACGTCGTTCAGCACGGCCTGCCCGTTCAAGGGGCAGGCCTCGTACTGGACGCTCGAGCTCGACGAGCAGGTCCACGAGGGCATCGTGTGGAGCTACGAGCACCCGATCCCGGGGGCCGGGGGCATCGCCGGGCTCATGAGCTTCTACGACGATCGAGTCGATCTCACGGTCGAGGACCGGGCGGCCACGGCCTAGAAGCACTAGCCCGGTACCGTCGACCGCTTCGGGTTCGGGGCGGTCCGAGGTGCGCCCCTACGATGGCCGGCCTATGGCTTCGCTGTCGCGTGATGAGGTGGCCCATGTGGCCAGGCTGGCTCGGTTGCAGCTGACCGACGAGGAGCTGGACACGTTCACGCCCCAGCTGGCGGCGATCCTCGAGCACGCCGCCGACGTGGAGGCCCTCGATCTGACTGACGTGGCGCCCACCTCGCACCCCTACCCGCTCAAGAACGTGTGGCGGACCGACGTGCCCCGCGACGCCTGCATCCGTGAGGCCGTGCTGACCGCGGCTCCCTCCACCGAGGGCGGCATGTTCCGCGTCCCGCCCGGTTTGGGGGAGGCTCCGTGAGCACGGCCGTCGAGATCGCCGCCGCGGTGCGGGCGGGAGAGCGCAGCGCCCGCAGCGTCGTCGAGGAGCACCTGGCCGCCATCGACGGACGCGAGGCCGAGCTGCACGCCTTCAACCTCGTCACCGCCGGCGCCGCCCTGGCCGCCGCCGACGCGGTCGACGCCAAGGTGGCGGCGGGCGAGGATCCCGGACCGCTGGCCGGCGTACCGATTGCGCTGAAGGACAACCTCTGCACGACGGGCATCCCCACCACCTGCAGCTCGAAGATCCTCGAGGGCTGGAAGCCGCCGTACGACGCCACCGTCGTGCAGCGGCTCACGGAGGCCGGTGCCGTCTCCGTCGGGAAGACGAACCTCGACGAGTTCGCCATGGGATCCTCTACGGAGAACTCTGCCTTCGGCCCGTCGAAGAACCCGCACGACCCCACCAAGGTGCCGGGCGGGTCGTCGGGCGGCAGCGCGGTGGCCGTGGCGGCCGGGTTCGCCTCGCTGGCCCTCGGCTCCGACACCGGTGGCTCGATCCGCCAGCCCGCCGCGCTCTGCGGCGTGGTCGGCATGAAGCCCACCTACGGGCGCGTCAGTCGTTACGGGCTGGTGGCCTTCGCGTCCAGCCTCGATCAGATCGGGCCGTTTGCGGCCACGGTCGCCGACGCGGCCACTCTCTACGAGGTGATCGCTGGGCATGACACGGCCGACTCCACGTCCATCCCCGAGGCGGTGCCGTCGGTGGTCGACCACCTGGGTGATGGCGTCGACGGGCTGCGGGTGGGTGTGGTGAAGGAGCTCCTCGACATCGAGGGCGTCGCCCCCGATGTCGCCGCCCGGCTCACGGCGGCGGCCGACGCCCTCAGCACAGCGGGTGCCAAGGTGGAGGAGGTGTCGGTGCCGGCGGTGATCTATGGCCTGTCCGCCTACTACCTGATCGCTCCCGCCGAGGCGTCCAGCAACCTGGCCCGCTACGACGGCGTCCGCTACGGCCTGAGGGTCGACGCGTCGACGACGGGCGAGATGTACGACCGCACCCGCACAGCCGGCTTTGGGGCCGAGGTGAAGCGCCGCATCATGCTCGGCACCTACGCGCTGTCGGCGGGCTACTACGACGCCTACTACGGCAAGGCCCAGAAGGTCCGCACGCTCATCATCCGCGACTTCCAGGCCGCCTACGAGCGCTTCGACGTGCTGCTGTCGCCCACGTCGCCCACCACCGCCTTCACCCTCGGCGCCAAGGCCGATCCGTTGGCGATGTACCTCAACGACGTGTGCACGATCCCGTCGAACTTGGCCGGGCACCCCGCCGTATCGGTGCCGTTCGGCGTGGGCGATGACGGTCTGCCGGTCGGCATCCAGGTCATGGCGAACGCCCTCGACGAGGTCACGATGTTCCGGGTGGCCGCCGCCCTCGAACGGGCGATGACATGACCGCACCGCCCAACCCGTCGGTCTTGCCCGACGGCTGGGAGATGGTGATCGGGCTCGAGGTCCACTGCGAGCTGGCCACCGAGACCAAGCTGTTCTGCGCCTGCCCCAACCACTTCGGCGACCAGCCCAACGCCAACACCTGTCCCACCTGCCTCGGCCTGCCGGGCTCGCTGCCGGTGCTGAACGAGGTGGCCGTGGAGATGGCCATGCGCCTGGGCCGAGCCCTGGCCTGCGATGTGCACCGCTCGGTGTTCGCCCGGAAGAACTACTTCTATCCGGACCAGCCGAAGGATTACCAGGTCACCCAGTACGACCTGCCCACCAACGAGCACGGCCTGCTCGACCTTCCGTCAGGCTTGCGCGTCGGCATCACCCGGGCCCACATCGAGGAGGACACCGGCAAGCTCACGCATGTCGGTGGCGGCGGCCGCGTCCACGACGCCGTGCACAGCCTCGTGGACTACAACCGCTCCGGCGTGCCCCTCGTGGAGATCGTGTCCGAGGCGGACATGCGCAGCAGCGACCAGGCCAAGGAGTACGTCTCGGAGCTTCGGGCCATCCTGCTGGCCACCGGCGTGAGCGACGCCAAGATGGAAGAGGGCTCGATGCGCGTCGATGCCAACGTCTCCGTCCAGCGGGCCGACGAGCCGTGGGGCACCCGCTGCGAGATCAAGAACCTCAACTCGCTGCGCTCCCTCGGTCGTGCGATCGACCACGAGGCGCTCCGCCAGATCGACCTGCTCGACAACGGCGGGAGGATCCGCCAGGAGACCCGCCACTGGGACGAAGCCGCCGGCCGCACCGGCACCCTCCGGGTGAAGGAGGACGCCGACGACTACCGCTACTTCCCCGAGCCCGACCTGGTGCCCCTCGAGCCGACCGCGGAGGACATCGCCCGCATCGACGCCGCCCTTCCGGTGCTCCCCGCCGCCCGTCGCACCGCCCTCGCCACCGCCGCGGGTGTCGAGCCCACCGGCGCGGTGGCCATCGCGGTGGAGCGCGGCCTCGATGACGTGGCCGTTGCCGCCATCGCGGCCGGCGCCGACCCCGGCCGGGTGCTCACCCACATCGAGCACGACCTGGCCGTCGAGCGAGCCGAGTCGCTCTCGGCCGAGCACCTGGCTGCCCTGGTGAAGATGGAGACGGGCGGTGAGCTCACTGCCACCCAGGCCAAGGCCGTGCTGGCCGAGGTGGTCGCCACCGGCACCTCGCCGGCCGAGGTGGCCAAGGCCAAGGGGTTCGAGGCCCTCGACACCGGCGCCCTCGAGGGGATCCTCGACGGCGTGATCGCCGCCCACGCCGATGAGTGGGAGCAGCTCCGCACGGGTGACGACAAGGCGCAGGGCAAGCTCGTCGGGTTCTTCATGGGCAAGGTGATGCAGTCCTCCAAGGGCCAGGCTGACGGCAAGGTGGCCACGGCCCTGCTGCGCTCGAAGGCGGGGCTCTGATCCGTCGCCTGCTCGCCGTCGCGGTGGCGGCCACCCTGCTGGGGGCGTGCTCCGACGACGCGCCGGTGGAGCCAGAGCCGAGCGATGTCACTACGACCGCCGCCACCACGAACACGAAACCGCCCACCTTCACCGGCGACTCCAGCTCACCGTTCTGCACCCTGCTGCGCGACGTCGACCTCGGGTCGGTGCTGGCCGGCGATCAAGAGGATCCCGAGCAGCTCGGTCGTGCCTTCCAGCAGGTGGTCGACCTGTTGGTGCAGGCGGCTGAGCTGGCTCCGGCCGACATCCAGGCCGACGTCGCCCTCGTGGCCGACGGGATGGTGTCGCTCGACGCCGCCCTCGCCGCGGTCGGCTACGACTTCGACGCGCTGGCGGCCGGCCGCTCCAGCGGCGAGGTCCTCGACGCGGTCAACGACCCTGCCTTCGCCGAGGCGGGCGTGCGTCTGGCTGCCTATCGGTCGCAGGTCTGCGGCCTCTGACCTGGGCGCCGGTAGCCTGCGGGCCATGGCCGATGAGCAGGGTGACGTTCCCGTCGACATCAAGCCGCGGAGCCGGGATGTCACCGACGGACCCAGCCGGGCGCCGGCCCGGGCGATGCTGCGGGCGATCGGCATGACCGATGATGACTGGGAGAAGCCGCAGGTGGCGGTGGCGTCATCGTGGAACGAGGTCACCCCCTGCAACATGCCGCTGGACCGGCTAGCCAAGCGCGCCAAGGTCGGCATCCGCGAGGCGGGCGGCTTCCCGATCGAGTTCATGACGATCGCGATCTCGGACGGCATCTCGATGGGTCACGAGGGCATGCGGGCCTCGCTCGTGAGCCGCGAGATCATCGCCGACTCCGTCGAGACGATGATGCACGCCGAGCGCTTCGACGGCATGGTGACCCTCGCCGGCTGCGACAAGAGCCTGCCCGGCATGCTCATGGCGGCGGCCCGGGTGAACCTGCCTGCGGTGTTCGTCTACGGCGGCTCGATCCTGCCCGGCCAGCACAAGGGCCGAGCCACCGACATCGTGTCCGTGTTCGAAGCCGTGGGGGCCCACGCGGCCGGATCCATCGACGACGCTGAGCTCGATGCCATCGAGCGCGGCGCCTGCCCGAGCGAGGGCAGCTGCGCCGGGATGTTCACCGCCAACACGATGGCGTCGGTGGCCGAGGCCATCGGCATGTCGCTGCCCGGCTCGTCGTCGCCGCCGGCCCCCGACAGCCGACGGGACGACTCCTCCTACGCATCCGGCCAGGCGGTGGTGCGCCTCCTCGAGCTGGGCATCCGCCCGCGCCAGATCATGACCAAGGAAGCGTTCGAGAACGCCATAGCGGTCGTGATGGCGCTGGGCGGCTCCACCAACGCCGTGCTACACCTGCTGGCCATCGCTGTCGAGGCTCGCGTGGAGCTGGCCCTAGAGGACTTCAACGCCGTGGCCGCCCGCGTGCCGCACATCGCCGACACCAAGCCGCACGGCAAGTACCACATGGCCGACATCGACCGCATCGGCGGCGTCCCGGTGGTGATGCGTCACCTGCTCGATGCCGGCCTCCTCCACGGCGACTGCCTGACCGTCACCGGTAAGACGGTGGCCGAGAACCTGGCCGCCCTCGACCCGCCGGCTCCGGACGGTGACGTCATCCACCCACTGTCCGACCCGATCCACGTCGTTGGTGGCATCGCCGTGCTCAAGGGGTCTCTGGCCCCCAAGGGCGCCGTGGTGAAGGTGGCTGGGATCGACAACCTGCAGTTCGAGGGTCCGGCCCGCGTGTTCGACGGCGAGGACGCTGCCATGCAGGCCGTGCTCGACGACCAGATCGAGGCGGGCGACGTCGTCGTCATCCGCTACGAAGGGCCCAAGGGCGGACCGGGGATGCGGGAGATGCTGGCCATCACCGGGGCCATGAAGGGCGTGGGGCGCGGCGGCGACGCCGCCCTGATCACCGACGGCCGCTTCTCGGGTGGCACCCATGGCTTCTGCATCGGGCACGTTGCCCCCGAGGCGGTCGACGGTGGGCCGATCGCCTTCGTGGAGGAGGGCGACCGCATCCGCATCGACGTGGTGGGCCACACCATCGAGCTGCTCGTGGACGACGCCACCCTGGCCGTCCGCCGGGCCGGCTGGAAGCTCCCCGAGCCCCGCTACGCCACCGGGGTGCTGGCCAAGTACGCCCGGCTGGCCTCCGGCGCCGAGCGCGGCGCCATCACCGAGGCGTAGGGACATGCGCGGATAGGTCGCCCTGGCACGCCGCAGAGCCCAACGATCGGCGCTGTGCTGTCTGGTCGCCTCGCCTATCGGCTCGGCTCTTATGTCTCAGACGCGAGGAGTCGCGAGCATCAGCGCGACGAGACCCGCCAGCGCGAAGACGATGAGCGCGGCGATCGCCAGTCGGGCCGAGGCGCGCCACAGCGTGCTCCCCGTCATCCCGATCCGGTCCGGCCGACGCAGCCCGGCGGTCGTCGTGGCGGCGGCGCACAGCGCCAAGGCGAGACCGCCGATCACGAGGAGGCGCACCGCGAGGGGCGCACCCGTGTCGGGGACCGGGGCGGGGATGGCCGCCAGCCAGCTGATGGCGAGGGGCGCGGCGTCGGTCACCGTCACCACGCCGTCCACGGTGAGGGGCAGCGGCTCCAGCCGGGCCGAGGGCAGCAGGAGCATCGACGACTGCTCGCGGGGGAGGGAGAACTCCACCGTCCGCTCCAGCGTCGTTCCCGCGGGAACGTCCACGAGGAACGTACGGACCTGCATCGGCCCATCCACACCCATCGTCCGGAACCCGCGTGGCTCCGGCGTCGTGATGTCGTAGGCGGACGAGGGCAGGTGCACCGTGAGGAAGGTGCCCTGTGTCTCCGGTCCGGGGCCGAGGATGTAGGGCGAAGCGTCCTTGAGCTCGGTGAGGGCAGGGACCGCCATCCGCATCTGGAGGCGGGCTCGGTAGTCCCCGGAGGGGAGCAACTGCACATCGAGGGCCGCCTCGGGGCGCAGGTACCAATCGAGCTTGTTGGCGGCATAGTTCTGGAAGGCGATGAGCAGCCCGTTGTCGCTGAGCTCGCCGGAGATCCCCAGCTCGCGCCACACGGACTCGAGGGCCTCATCGGCCGACCACAGCATGAGGTGTCGGCCTTCGCTCGAGTCGAGCAACACCTGGGCGAGCTCAGCCGCCGGCACGTCTCGCGAGGTCAGGGACTCGAACACCGCCTTGGCGATGTCACCCTGGTAGGACACCCGCTCTGGACGCTCGTCGGCCGTGTCGAAGGCCTTGTAGTTCTCGTTGAGCACCTCGGCCAGCACGTTGTCGGCGTCGATCTGCTGGCCGTCCACCTCCACGCCTCCGGTGAGGGCCATCAGGTCGGCCAGCGCCACCGCGTCCACGATCAGTACACCGTCGAGGTCATCGAGCCCGTAGAAGCGGAGCATGTCCGCGATCACCGGGCCCATGGCTGGCAGGTTGGGAGAGCGAGTCGACGAGCGGAAGTCGATGCCGATGCCGGTCGGCCCGTAGATCTGCTGCAGCTCGCCCGGCAGCTGGATCGTGCTCGGGAGCCGAAGGTCGCCGGCGGGCACGACCTCTCCGAGCTCGATCTCGCCGCTGTCGAACGTGAGGAGCCCAGCGCTCAGGGCCAGCCCTGACCCTCCGGCCATCTCGGCGTTGTTGGCGGCGAGCAGCATGAAGGTCGAGGGTCCCGCCAGCATGTCCCGCACCGGTGCGACCAGGTGCCGACCCTCGTCGAGCTTGCGGCGGGCCCTGGTGATCGTGCTCGCCAGGTCGTCATGGGCACCTTGGAGAGGGCCGAGGAGCTCGTCACCCGAGCCGAGGTCGATGTGCGCCAGCGTGGCGTCGAGGTCGTCCAGCTCGTCGAGGACCACGTCCAGCAGAGCGATCCTCCCGGCTGGTCGCCCTGCCTCCTCGAGCTTCGCGTCGATCGCGCTGGCGGCCTCCGCGCCTGATCGGCCCAGATCGGCCGTCACGTCGGTGAGTCGCCGGACTCCCGCGATCTGGTCGTCCGCCCCCGGCAGGACGCTCAGCGCCCGAAGGGGGAGGCTGGAGCGGGCCCGGCGGTCGGCGTCGCCGAGGTGCCCGGCCGCCTCATCGGCGAAGGCCGCCAGGCCGCTCGACGAGGCCGCCTCGAGGGTCAGTCCATCCAAGGATCGCTGGCCGGCTGTCAGATCACGGCGGATCGAGTACAGGTCCCAAGCGAGCAGCACGAGGAACGCGAACATCAAGGTGCACGCGACCGTGCCCGCAACCTTGCGGCGGCGGGCACGGCGGAACGAGTTGAGAGCTCGGTTCAGGTGCTACGGGATGCGCGGCGCAGAACAAGCGCACCGGTACCCGCACCCAGCCCGGCGAGCAAGAGCATGGTGGACTCGCCGCCCGTCTGGGCCAGTGCGTCCTCTCCACCGCCCGAGGTGGTGCCGAAGTCGCTGGTGGTGGTGGTGGTGTCGTCGAACGCGGTCGTGGTTGTCGTGCCACTCGGGTCGGACGGGTCGGACGGGTCGCTCTGTGCGAATGAGGGTGTGGCGACGAGAAGGATCCCACCGGCGCTCAGCAAGCCGCCCACGGCTACGGCCCGCACGCAGCGGCTCAGAGTGCTCTTCGAGATTTCCACAGCGTGTCTCTCCTTGGGTCCCCAGGCACGATGCCTGATGTCAGGTTTCGCCAGACCCTAGCCTCTCTCCTGCTCTCGTCCAGCCATCGGGGTTGCCGGTGAGCACCTGGGCGTGGAACACTTCGCTCGTGGCCACGCCGACCATCCTGGTACTCACCTAGCGCACCGCGGCCACCCCTCGCCGTGCGCTCACGACCTCCCAGACGGGAGGTCGTTCTCGTTTTGCTCCGAAAGGTACCCAGGACATGCAGCTCAACGGATCCCAAGCGCTGATCAAGGCCCTCGAGATGGAGGGCGTCGACACCATCTTCGGCCTACCCGGTGGGTGCATCCTCCCGGTGTACGACCCGCTGCTCGACAGCCCCATCCGGCACATCCTGGTGCGTCACGAACAGGGCGCAGGCCACATGGCCGAGGGGTATGCCCACGTGACGGGTCGCCCAGGGGTGGCCATGGTGACCTCCGGGCCCGCCGCCACCAACATCGTCACCCCGCTCTGCGACGCCTACATGGACTCGATCCCGATGGTGGTCATCACGGGCCAGGTGTCCACCGGAGCCATAGGCACCGATGCGTTTCAGGAGTGCGACACGATCGGCATCACCCGATCAGTCACCAAGCACAACGAGCTCGTCACCTCCGCCCAGGACATCCCCCGCGCCGTTCGGGAGGCCTTCCACATCGCCACCACCGGTCGGCCCGGCCCGGTGCTCCTCGACATCCCAAAGGACATCGTCGACGCCAAGAACCCGAACTCGGCCATGGACTGGTACTGGCCGGACGACCGCGAGGTGCGCGACGGCCTCCCCGGCTACAAGCCCACCACCAAGGGCCACCCTCGCAAGATCCGCGAAGCAGCCGAGATGATCCTGCGCTCCGAGCGGCCCGTGATCTACGCCGGCGGAGGCATCCTCAAGGCCCGGGCCGCCGACACCCTCCGCGAGCTGGCCGAGCTGTGCGACATCCACGTCGTCACCACGCTCATGGCTCGGGGTGCCTTCCCCGACTCGCACCCGCTCTGCTTGGGCATGCCGGGCATGCACGGCAACTACACGGCCGTCACCTCGATGCAGCGCGCCGACCTACTCATCGCGCTCGGCAGCCGCTTCGACGACCGGATCACCGGCAAGATCTCCGCCTTTGCCCCTGACGCCAAGATCATCCACGTGGACATCGACCCCGCTGAGCTGGGCAAGGTCCGGCGCCCCGACGTGCCGATCGTGGGTGACTGCCGGCTCGTCATCGAGGAGCTGGTGGCCGTCCTCAAGGACCTGCTGGCCGGCGGCTCGGCCTTCCCCGAGCGCACGCCGTGGAAGCAGACGATCTCGGGGTGGCAGGAGAAGCACCCGCTGTCCTACGTCCAGTCCGAGCCCGGCGATGCCCTCAAGCCGCAGTTCGTGCTCGAGCAGCTGCGGGACAACACACCGGATGACTGCATCGTCGCCTCGGGCGTCGGCCAGCACCAGATGTGGACATCGCAGTACTGGAAGTTCGAGCATCCCTACACCTGGGTGAACTCCGGAGGGCTCGGCACGATGGGCTTCGCGGTGCCGGCCGCCATCGGCGCCAAGGTCGGGCGCCCCGACGCCATGGTGTGGGCGGTCGACGGCGACGGCTGCTTCCAGATGACGGCCCAGGAGCTCGTCACGGCGGCGGCGGAGCGCATCCCGGTGAAGATCGCCATCCTCAACAACGCCTACCTCGGCATGGTGCGCCAGTGGCAGGAGATGTTCTACGAGGAGCGCTACTCGGAGGTGTACCTGTCGCCCGACCTGCCCGACTACAAGCTGTGGGCCGAGGCCATGGGCTGCGTGGGCATGCGGGTCGACTCGCCCGAGGAGGTGACCGCCGCCATCCAGAAGGCCAACGAGATCGACGATCGCCCGGTGGTGATCGACTTCCGCACAGACTCCTCGGAGAAGGTGTTCCCGATGGTGGCCGCCGGCGCCAGCAACGATGACATCATCACCGACCCGGCCCTGGGGAAGGACATCGTCCAGTGACCGACCACATCACGCACCACATCCTCTCCGTGCTCGTGGAGAACAAGGCGGGCGTGCTGGCCCGCGTGTCGGGGCTGTTCGCTCGGCGTGGGTTCAACATCATCAGCCTGGCCGTGGCCCCCACCGAGGATGAGCGCTTCAGCCGCATCACCATCGCGGTCGATGTCGCCTCGGTGCCGCTCGAGCAGATCACCAAGCAGCTGTTCAAGCTCATCAGCGTCGTGAAGATCACCGAGCTCGACCCACGCGAAGCGGTGGAGCGCGAGCTCCTGCTGGTGACGGTGGACGCCCCGGCCGCCTCCCGCGGCCAGATCATCGAGCTGGTCAACGTGTTCGAGGGCCGCATCCTCAACGTCGGCCACGAGCGCCTCACCCTCTCGCTCGAAGGCCACCCCGACAAGCTCGACGACTTCGCCGAGCTGCTGCGCCCCTACGGCATCGCCGAGCTGCAGCGCACCGGGCGCGTCGCCCTTGCCAAACTCGACAACTCATCCACCCGGCTCCGGCCGGTCCGAGCTTCCTAGGAGAGCACCAGATGGCCAACGTGTACTACGACAAGGACGCTGATCCCTCCCTCATCGCCGGCCGCAGGGTCGCCGTGATCGGATACGGCTCGCAGGGCCACGCCCATGCGCTCAACCTCAAGGAGTCGGGCGTCGACGTGCGTGTCGGCCTGCGGGAGGGCTCTGCGTCGGTGGCCAAGGCAGAGGCAGCTGGGCTGCGGGTGCTGTCGGTGGCCGACGCCACCGCCGAGGCCGACCTCGTCATGCTCTTGGGCCCCGACACCGAGCACAAGGCGATCTTCAACGAGCACATCGCTCCGAACCTGTCCGCCGGCGATGCGCTGTTCGTGGCTCACGGCTTCAGCGTCCGCTTCGACCAGGTGGTGCCGCAGGCCGATGTGGACGTCGCCCTCGTGGCGCCCAAAGGCCCGGGCCATCTTGTGCGCCGCACCTACACCGAGGGCGGCGGCGTGCCCTGCCTCATCGCCGTGTCTCAGGACGCCTCTGGCAAGGCCCGCGACCTTGCCCTGTCCTACGCGGCGGCCATCGGCGGCGCCCGGGCTGGCGTGCTGGAGACCACCTTCGAGGAGGAGACCGAGACCGACCTCTTCGGTGAACAGGTGGTGCTGTGCGGCGGCCTCACCGCCCTCGTGCAGGCAGGCTTCGAGACGCTCGTCGATGCTGGGTACCAGCCCGAGTCGGCCTACTTCGAGTGCCTCCACGAGCTGAAGCTGATCGTCGACCTCATGTACGAGCAGGGCATCGCCGGCATGCGGTACTCCATCTCCGATACCGCCGAGTACGGCGACCTCACCCGCGGCCCGCGCATCATCACCGATGCCGTGAAGGCGGAGATGCGCAAGGTGCTCGACGAGATCCAGGACGGCCGCTTCGCCGCCGAGTGGGTGGCCGAGGCTGAGTCCGGTCGGGCCAACTACAAGGCCCTCCAGGCCAAGGGCAAGGAGCACCAGATCGAGGAGGTAGGCGAGCAGCTCCGCGGCATGATGCCGTGGATCTCCGCCGGCAAGCAACGGGTCCAGGACATCAGCGGCGGCTGAGGCGGCCATCCGGGGAGGCCTGGTGCTTCGTACGGTGAGCATGGAGCGACCCAAGGCCCCTGAGCTCATCGTCAGCGTCCTCGCTGCCGCCCTCCTCGTGGGGTCCGTGGCGGGGCTGACCCGCAGCCGCGACGGCGGTCAAGCGCCCGACGCCGTAGCTGGCGGGCCCAGCGCCGTTGAGATCATCGACTTCTCCTTCGGACCCAAGGACGTCAGCGTGGCGGTGGGCGACACGATCACCTGGACCAACGCGGACAGCGCCACCCACACGGTGACCGGCAAGGAGGGGGAGACGCTGAAGTCACCCGACCTCAAGACGGACGACACCTACGAGGTGACCCTCGAGGCCCCCGGCACCTTCGAGTACGTCTGCAAGTTCCACCCGAACATGCAGGGCACGATCACGGTGGAGGGCTGAATCATGGATCGCTCCCGCATGCTGCGCCTGGCCGGCGCCGTCCTCGTGCTCATCGGCGGGGCTGTGCACCTCAAGCTCAACCTCGACGACTACGGCACCGAGGACATCGGCCGCACCTTTGCACTGAACGCTGGTGCGTCGGCTCTCGCTGCCGCCTACCTCGTGCTGCGCAACGACATCCTTGGCCCGCTGGCTGGCATCGCCGTCAGCGCGGGCACGCTCATCGCCTTCGGGCTGAGCCGCCAAGGCGACGGCATCCTGGACTTCCGCGAGGTCGGGTTCAACCCGTCGCCCGATGCAGCCATCACGGTGGCAGCCGAGGGGCTCGCCCTCATGCTGCTGGCGCTGGCCGCCCTGCAGCAGCGGACGGCTACATCGTCTCCGCGAAGCTGACGTCCCCCTGGCCGCGAAGCACGTTCTTCAGGAGCTTGCCGCTGGCGTTGCGGGGCAGCTTCTCGTGGGAAAGCTCCACGTAGGTGGGCACCTTGAAGGCGGCCAGGCCCTCGGCCACCCACTGGCGCACGTCCGCCTCGGACAGCGAGGCGCCGTCCTCCAGCTGCACGACCGCCTTCACCTCCTCACCGAGCTCCGGGTGGGGGACACCGATGATGGCGGCGTCGGCGATGTCGGGATGGGTGACGAGGCGCTGCTCGATCTCGACGCAGTAGATGTTCTCGCCGCCGCGGATGATCATGTCCTTCTTGCGGTCGGTGATGTACACGAACCCGTCCTCGTCCACGTGCCCGAGGTCGCCGGTGTGGAGCCACCCCTCCGCGTCGATGGCCTCCGCGGTGGCCTCGGGCTTGTTCCAGTAGCCCGCCATGAGGATCGGACCGGTGATGCACACCTCGCCGGTCTGGTGGGCCGACACCTCGGTGCCGGCGTCGTCGACGATCTTGACCGACACGGTGGGCACCGGCGGCCCGACGGAGGTGGGCCGCTCGATGGCGTCCTGGCCCGAGATGACCGTGGCTACAGATGACGTCTCGGTGAGGCCGTAGGCGTTGGAGGTGCTCGACACGTTGGGAAACGTCTCGTGGATCATGCGCTGGAGCTCGTCGGCCGAGGGCGAGCCGCCGAAGGCGATGGACCGTACGGACGAGGTGTCGTAGTCGTGGCGATCGGGGTGCTCGCATACGCGCCACACCATCGTCGGCACCGTCGCCCAGATGGTGACCTGGTGCTCCTGGATCAGCGACAGCGCCACCTCGGGAGTGAAGCGACCCTCGGGCATGATCAGCTTCAAGCCCGCCAGCAGCCCCACCACCAGGGTGGAGTGGCAGCCCGACACATGGAACAGCGGTGAGGTGAACAGCGACACGTTCTGACCGGCGCCGGCATCGGGCAGCGCCCCGCCGCCGCTCATCGAGCCCGCCACGGCGTTGTACATCGTGTTCTGGAGGTTGGCGACCATGCTCCGGTGCGTGGAGATGGCGCCCTTTGGGCGACCGGTGGTGCCGGACGTGTAGAAGATGACGGCGGGGTCGTCCTCGGCGATGTGCTCTTCCACGAAGTCTGCGGTGGGTGCCTCCGTCAGCTCCGAGAACGCGTGGACGCGCGGGTCGTCGGCCATGCCGACGTCGGCGGGGGAGCAGTCGATCAGGAACACGTGCTCGAGGCCGGGGGCCCCGTCGAGCGAGCCGGCGATGCGCTCGAAGCGCTTCTGGTCGGCCACCAGCACCTTGGCCCCGGAGTCCAGGAGGCCGTATTCGATCTCGTCGGTGGTCCACCATCCGTTCAGGCCCACCAGCACGCCGCCCTGGGACACGGTGGCCCAGAAGGCGAGGCACCACTCGGGGTTGTTCTGTGACAGCACGGCCACCCGGTCGCCCTTGGCCAGGCCGAACTGCTCGCGCAGCGCGTGGGCCACGCCGTTGGCGGTCTGCACGAAGGTGCTGAAGCCGTAGGTGCGGTCGCCGTAGACGAGGAAGGTCTGGTCGTCGCCCCGCAGCAGGCCCACCTCGGCCACCGACCGCAGCGACGGCATCCGATTGGCGTACACCTGCGTGGGCCGGCCCAGCACGTCTTCGGTGGTGACCTCGAACATGCCCCCGGGTCCTGTGAGCTGAGCCTGCACCTCGGCGCTTGTCGGCATGGGGGCGGACCGTAGCGGGCAGCCGAGGGATCGGGTGCCGTCAGCCCCTGAAGTCAGGGGCGACCTGCTCGATGATGGCGTCCATCCGGTCGAGTCGCCGGCTGCCCTTGCCGAGCGTGAAGTCGGGGATGATCACCTCGTCAAGCCCGACGGCCTGCCAGGCGGCCACCGCCCGGGCGACGTCGTTGGTGGTGCCGGCGATGGCGGCGGGCCGGCCGGCGCCGCCCGCCCGGAAGGTCTCGGCCCGCTCGCGGTCGTCGGTGAGAAGCACGAGAGCCTGAGCGGACCGGGCGATGCTCGCTGGGTCGCGGCCGATCGCCTCGCAGCGCCGGTCGAGCACGGCAGCCCGCTCGGCGATCGTGTCGGCCAGGCCCCACATGTTCCACTCGTCGGCGTGGCGGGCCACCACACCCATCATCCGGTCGCCCTTCCCGCCGATCAGCAGGGGAAGCGGATCCTGCACAGGCTTCGGCTCACAGATCGCATCGGCGAGCTGGTAGTGCTCACCGTCCACGTTGGTCACCGGAGTCCGCAACAGGCCCTTCCAGACCAGACAGGCCTCCTCGAAGCGGGTGATCCGCTCGCCGGGCGGTGGGAGGGGGATGCCGTACTGCTGGTGCTCGTTCTCCTGCCAACCGGCGCCCACGCCGAACAGCATCCGGCCGCCGCTGAGCTGGTCGACGGTGGCGGCCCAGTTGGCCAGCACCGCCGGGTGCCGGTAGGTGTTGCCGAGCACGAGGGTGCCGAGGCGGAGCCGCTCGGTGGCCATCGCCAGCGCCGGGAGGGCCGCGGTGGCTTCGAGGGTCGGCGTCTCGGCCGGCCCGGCTGCGCCGGAGTCCATGAAGTGGTCGGCCACGAACACGCCGTCCCAACCGGTGGCCTCGGCGTGGCGGGTGACCTCGGCGACGTCGGTCCACGGTTGCCCGAGCGAAGGCCAGATCGAGAACCTCATGACGCCAGCGCCTCCACCACGTGGTCGACGCAGCGGGTGAGGGCGGCCACGTCGTCGGGCTCGATGGCCGGGAAGAGCGCCACCCGCAGCTGGTTGCGGCCCAGCTTGCGGTAGCTCTCGGTGTCCACGATCCCGTTGTTGCGCAGCACGGCCGACACCACGTTGGCGTCTGCGGCGGCGGCATCGAGGTCGATGGTGGCGACCACGTGGCTCCGCTGCTCCGTTACGGCCACGAAGGGAGTGGCGTAGCTGGACGCCTCGGCCCAGTCGTAGATGGCGGCCGCCGAGCGGTCGCAGCGCGACGCCGCCCACTCCAGGCCGCCGTTCTGGTTGATCCAGTCCACCTGCTGGTTGGCGAGGAACACCGTGGCCAGCGCCGGGGTGTTGTAGGTCTGGTCCTTGCGGCTGTTCTCCAGGGCGATGCCGAGGTCGAGCGACGCCGGCACCCATCGGTCGGAGGCGGCGATGCGCTCGATCCGCTCGAGGGCGGCGGGGGAGGCGGCGGCCAGCCACAGCCCGCCATCGGAGGCCAGGCACTTCTGCGGGGCGAAGTAGTAGACGTCGACCTCGTTGGGGTCGAAGCGCAGGCCACCGGCGGCGGACGTGGCGTCGACCAGCACGAGGCCGTCCGCGTTCGCCGGTCGTTGGAGGGGCATGGCCACGCCGGTCGAGGTCTCGTTGTGGGTGAAGCAGTAGGCGTCGATGTCGGGATCGGCCACCGGAAGCGGATGGGTACCCGGATCGGCGAAGAGGTTGGCGGGCTCCCCGATGTGAGGCGCCGCCGCCGCTGCCTCCGCGAACTTCGAGGAGAACTCCCCAAAGCGGAGGTGCTGGCTGCGGGCGTCGATGAGGCCGAAGGTGGCGGCATCCCAGAAGGAGGTGGTGCCGCCGTTGCCGAGCAGGATCTCGTAGCCGTCGGGCAGTGCGAACAGCTCGGCCAGCCCGTTGCGCAGCGCCCCCACCTCGAACTGCACCCGCGCCTGGCGGTGGGAGGTGCCGAGGTAGTCACGTCCCGCGCCGGCTAGGGCCTCGACCGCCTCCGGCCGGACCTTGGAGGGGCCGCAGCCGAAGCGCCCGTCCGTGGGCAGCAGGTCGACGGGGATCTTGATGTCGGGGGTGGCGGGAGGGGTCACCGTGCCATGATCGCGGACCGACGAACAAGGAGCGAGATCGTTGGCCACCCCCCGCCCTGACGCCCGTGTGTCGCGCCGCATTGCTGCCATCGCCGAGTCCGCCACGTTGGCCGTCGACGCCAAGGCTAAGGCTCTCAAGGCCGCCGGTGAGCCCGTCATCGGCTTTGGGGCCGGTGAGCCCGACTTCCCCACGCCCGCCCACATCGTCGAGGCGGCGGTGGAGGCCTGCCGCGATCCCAAGAACCACAAGTACACGCCGGCCGGCGGTCTCCCCGAGCTCAAGGAGGCCATCGCCGCCAAGACGCTCCGCGACTCCGGCCTTGAGGTCACAGCCAGCCAGGTGCTCGTCACCAACGGTGGCAAGCACGCGGTCTACAACACCTTTGCCACCCTCCTCGATCCGGGGGACGAGGTGCTTCTGCCGGCTCCGTACTGGACCACCTACCCCGAGCCCGTTGCGCTGGCCGGTGGGGTGCCGATGGTGCTGCAGACCGACGAGCGCACCGGCTTCCGGGTCACGGTCGACCAGCTTGACGCCGCCGTCACCGATCGCACCAAGGCGCTCATGTTCGTGTCGCCCTCGAACCCCACCGGTGCGGTGTACCCGGCGGCCGAGGTGGAGGCCATCGGTCGCTGGGCTGTCGAGCGGGGCATCTGGGTGATCACCGACGAGATCTACGAGCACCTCACCTACGGCGAGCATCGCTTCAGCTCCATGCCCACGCTCGTGCCGGAGCTGCGTGAGCGCTGCGTGGTGGTCAACGGCGTGGCCAAGACCTACGCCATGACCGGCTGGCGGGTCGGCTGGATGATCGGCCCGGCGGACGTCATCAAGGCGGCCACCAACTTGCAGAGCCACGCCACGTCCAACGTGGCCAACATGAGCCAGCGAGCGGCGCTGGCGGCCGTCTCGGGCGATCTCACCGCGGTGGCTGAGATGCGAGCTGCCTTCGAGCGGCGTGGCCACACGATGCACCAGCTCCTCACCGGCATCGAGGGAGTCACGTCGCTCGAGCCCCAAGGTGCCTTCTACGCCTTCCCCAACCTGTCCCACTACCTCGATCGCTCCATCCGGGGCCGCACCTCCCGCACCACCGTGGAGCTCTGCAGCGTCCTGCTCGACGAGGCCAAGGTGGCCATCGTGCCCGGCGAGGCCTTCGACGCGCCCGGCTACGCCCGGCTCAGCTACGCGCTGGGCGACGACGACCTCGGCGAGGGTTGCCGCCGCATCGCCGACCTCCTGGCCGAAGCCAATTGACCCAGTCGGAGGTGACCGCCGCGCAGCCGTACGGCTCCTGGCCCACACCCATCACCAGTGAGCTGGTGGTGCGCTCGGCGCGCCTGCCCAACGGCCTGCACCTCGATGGCGACGACCTGTGGTGGGCGGAAGGCCGCCCCGAAGAGGCCGGTCGGATAGCCGTGCTGCGGCGCGCCGCCGACGGCTCCGTCACCGAGGTCGTGGAGGCGCCGCACAGCGCTCGCAGCGGGGTGCACGAGTACGGCGGTGGCGCCTGGTGGGTTGGCGGTGGCGTGCTCTGGTTCGTCGATTGGGCCAGCCAACGCCTCCATCGCGTCGAGGCCGGGGGCGAGCCGATGGCCCTCACACCCGAGCCGGCCGTGCCGCGAGGCCTGCGCTACGCCGATGGTGACGTCAGCCCCGACGGCACCACGATGCTGTGCGTCCAGGAGGAGCACCACGCCGACGGCCGCGAAGCCACCAACACCATCGTCCGCTTGCCTGC
>Ga0136633_1000025_pt1 | contig 96366 bp, 92 predicted proteins | sample AntDrymeUQ832206_2_FD_105494 | JGI IMG/M metagenome (GOLD analysis project Ga0136633, IMG submission 105494) | Polar desert sand microbial communities from Dry Valleys, Antarctica - metaG UQ83 (22.06) | ecosystem: Environmental > Terrestrial > Soil > Desert | place: Antarctica: Dry Valley...
CAATCTCAAGGCCTATGCGGAGGAACGGGGCCTTGGCCTGGGCAAGCTGGCGCAGCCGATGCGCGCGGCCCTGACCGGGACCACCACCTCGCCGGGGATTTTCGATGTACTGGCCCTGCTCGGACGCGACGAAGCGCTCGCGCGGCTTGACGCGCAGGCCGCAGCGGACGCAGGGCACGAAGCGTAAGGGGAAAAGACCATGGCGGACAAGCAGGCGACGCTGATCTACGACAATAAGAGCATCGAACTGCCGGTCCTCGAAGGCAGCGTTGGGCCCAACGTCCTCGATATCCGCAAGCTCTATGGCCAGACCGGAGCCTTCACTTACGACCCCGGCTACAAGTCGACCGGAAGCTGCGAGAGCGCGCTGACCTATATCGACGGTGACGAGGGTGTTCTCCTGCACCGCGGTTATCCGATCGGACAGCTCGCCGAGCAGTCGAACTTCATGGAAGTGTGCTACCTGTTGCTCAACGGCGAGCTGCCGTCACAGCAGGAACTCGGCGATTTCTCCTACACCATCAGCCGACACACCATGCTGCACGAGCAATTGTCGACCTTCTACCGCGGGTTCCGGCGTGATGCGCACCCAATGGCGATCATGTGCGGCGTCGTCGGCGCGCTGTCCGCCTTCTATCACGACAGCGCCGACATCGCCGATCCGCTCCAGCGCAAGATCGCCAGTCACCGGCTGATCGCCAAGATGCCGACGATCGCGGCGATGGCGTACAAGTATTCGGTCGGCCAGCCGTTTGTATATCCCGATAACTCGCTGTCCTACACCGGCAATTTCCTGCGCATGACCTTCGGCGTCCCGGCCGAGAAGTACGAGGTCAACCCGATTGTCGAAAAAGCGCTCGATCAAATTTTCATTGTCCACGCCGATCACGAGCAGAACGCCTCGACTTCGACCGTGCGGCTCGCGGGCTCCTCGGGCGCCAATCCCTTCGCGTGTATCGCAGCGGGCATCGCCTGCCTCTGGGGTCCGGCGCACGGCGGCGCGAACGAGGCGGCGCTCAACATGCTGCGCGAGATCGGCACGCCCGACAAAATCCCGCACTACATCGAGCGCGCGAAGGACAAGAACGATCCGTTCCGCCTGATGGGTTTCGGCCACCGGGTGTACAAGAACTACGATCCGCGCGCGACCGTGATCCAGGGTATGGTCCGCGACGTGCTCAATTCGCTTGGGATCAACGATCCAGTGTTCGAAGTGGCCTTGCGACTCGAGGAACTGGCACTCCAGGATGATTATTTCATCGAGAAGAAGCTGTTCCCCAACGTCGATTTCTATTCCGGCGTGATCCTCTCGGCGATCGGATTCCCCACGACGATGTTCACCGCTCTGTTCGCGCTCGCGCGCACGGTGGGCTGGGTGGCTCAGTGGAACGAGATGATCTCCGATCCCGACCAGGTCATCGGCCGGCCGCGCCAGCTTTATACCGGGCCGGTTGAGCGCGATTACGTGCCGGTGGGGAATCGCTGATGCGCGCGCTCCGGCTTCTCGCCCAAGTACTCGGCGTTGCACTGGTGCTCGCCGGCGGATTGTGGACATTGCAGGGGCTCGGCCTGGTGATGTGGCCTTCCGAAAGCTTCATGCTCGCCGAGCGGAAATGGGCGCTCTACGGCGCGATCACGGTGGCGATCGGCGCGGCGATGTTCTGGTGGGCCAGCCGGCGCCGTTAGTCTTGGGCGTCTAATCCGCGGCCGGCAGATCGAGCATGAAGCGCGCGCCCTGCCCCGGGACGCTCTCGACCGTCAGGTCGCCGCCCATCGCGCGCGCGAGGCGGCGCGAGATGTAGAGGCCCAGGCCCGAACCGCCGTCGCCGCTTCGCCCGAGCCGCTCGAACTTCTCGAACACTTTGGCCGCCTGCTCGCTCGACAGTCCGGGGCCGTCGTCGCCCACCGTCAGCCGCGCGCGGCCCGGCACGGCGGACAGCATCAGCGTAACGGCGCTGCCGGCGGGAGAATACGAAATCGCGTTGCCGACCAGATTGAGCAGGATCTGCAGGACGCGGCGAAATTCGCCGGTCGCCGGCAGGGTTTCGCCATCGCCCGGCACGCGTAGCGCAATGTCCTCCCCGCGGGCGCGCACGCCCAGTATGCCGACCGCGCGGCGGGCCACGTCGGCCAGGTCGATGCGATCGGGCGCGGTGGTGAAATCGTCGGCCTCGACCACCTCGAGGTCCGACAGGTCCTCGATCAGCGACAGCAGGTGCTGGCCCGCCGAAGCGATGTCGGCCGCATAGTCGCTGTATTCCGCGGCCAGCGGCCCGGCGAGACGCGAGCGGATGGTTTCCGCGTTGGCGATGATCCGGGCGATCGGCTGGCGCAGCACCGGGGTGATCTCGCGCCCGAACGACGGCGGCAGCCGCAGCGTGTCGGGTGGAACCGGCGAGAGGGCGGGCAACGGTGCGTGGGCGACCAGCAGCAGTTCGAACCCGGCGCTGCCCGGATCGGGGCGGCCGAGCGGAATCATGCTGGCGGTCCAGCCGCGCGACGATCCCGGCACCAGACACCGCGCGCCGTCGAGCAGACGCCAGTGCACCGGTTGGCGGTGGGCAAGATCGGGGAAGCTGACCAGCTCGCTCCAGGCGCGGGTCCGCTGGTCGCGCATGGCGCGGGCCAATTCGGCCAGGTCGGGTGCGTGGGCTTCAACCGCCAGAACCCGCTGGGCGGGATCGAGGCGCGCGCTCAGCTCGGCGATCTCGCGATCGATCGCGATCCGCCGCGCCGCGGCCTCTTCGTCGGTAACGGCAAAGCCGGGCGCCGAGCTCCACGCGCCGACCTCGATCGAGCAGCCGCCCGCGCCGGTCTCGGTTTCGGGCGCGATCTCGACCCAGGCGCGGACGGTTTCTTCCCCGTCGAGCGCCTCGATCGTGCGGGCGAGCCGCAGTCCCAGGGTGCGCGCCTTGCGAACCACTTCGAGCAATTGTGGCACCGCGACCGTACCGGGCAAGTCGCCGCCGCACCGCCGCTGCAGGCCCGCGAGCGGCTCGTCCGCCTCGATCAGGCGGTCATCCGCGTCCGTGCGGGCGCGGGCGAGAACGGTGGCGATGGTGGCCACGATCAGGCGACCGTGATCCGCGCCGAGGATGCCAGCAACGCCGCCGCGCGGTCGATCCGCAGAGCATCGAAGCCTTCGGGCAGGGTCACGTCGGGATGAATAGTCGCGAACTGTTCCGCGATCGCCGCTATCTTGAGCCCGGCCGCGCGAAGCGACAACGCGAACCTGGCGACTTGCCGGTCGTTGGTGGCGATGACCGCCAGGTCGCGGTCCTGGTGCGTCGCCTCGGCCAGCGCGCTCAGGAAAATCGCCGTGCCCGCGTGTCCGACCGACAGTGCGGCGAGCGCGCCGGCGCCCATCCCGTGGACCAGCCGCGCGAGCAACCCCAGGCGGCCGGCGCTTTCGTCGTAGCCATCGCGCAGGAGCTCGGCGGCGGCCGACCGGGCCTCGTCACCCTCGGCCAGGCCGAGCCAGGCCGCCAGCGCCTGATGGAACAGGTCGGCGGGCAGCTCGAACAGCGGCAGCTCCATGCGCCGCTGGCGCTGGACAAACCGCGCCTGCGCCGCCAGCGCCGCCATCGCCACGCTGGCGGTGGGTGCCTCGTCCGACGCTATCAGCGCCTGCAGCAGCGGCGACAGGACCGGGTCGATCGCATTGCGCGCCTCCAGCCGGGCGGTCAGCTGTCCTTCCAGGGCGAGCGCATGGCAGTGGGCGACCAGGCGGCTCTCGGCGAGCAGCGCCTGGGCCAGCTGGGCACCCTGATCGCTCGTCATGATCCGTGGGTCGCCAGACTCCGCGCCAGCGTCTTGCGCCGCCAGCAGCTGCCGCGCGAGATCGTTTGCCATCCCGCGCACCTGGCTGACGATCTGATCGCTGAACAGCGAATGATCGTGATTGGCCAGCAGGTGGCCGAGCACCGGGCCGATCGTCCCGAGCACGATGTCGCCATGCGTCAACTCGTCGCGCAGCGCCGCTTCGACCGGGGCTTCGGGAGATAGAGCAGTCACCGCTTCGTTCATCGCCTCGGGCCATAACAGACCTTGGTTAAACCCGCGTTAGTCGCGCGACGCGGGCCAGAATAGACGCAAGGCAAGGCCCAAAAGCGCCAGCGCGGCCATGCCGAGGGGAAACGCCTCCAACGCGGACAGTCCGGTGAGCGCGAGCAGGACCAGCGCACGGTCACCGAGAGGCCGCAACGGCTTGGGCGCATCTGGTTCTTCCGCCAGCCTCATCGTCACCACCAGGACCAGCGCCGCGAACCCCGCCGTCCAGCCCTCGAATTCGCGCGGGCTGGCGGCGGTCGCGACCAGTGCAAGGTCGAGCACCGCGCGGCGAACCTCGTCGGGCCATCGCGCGGTCCGATCGCCGGTCCCGGCGCGTGCGAAACGCCCGAGCGCCATGCCGATTGCGGTCACCGTGGCGGCGATGGCCACCGCGGCCAGTCCTGCGGTGGTCTGCCCGAGATATCCCGCCGCGCCTCCGCCGATTGCCAGCGCCACGCCTCCGGCGACCAGGCCGGCGGCCAGGCGACCGCTTTCGCGCACCCGGCTGAGGATGGCCCGAGCGGTGCGGTGCGCCAGCGCTTCCGCCGGGTGCAGCAGACTGGGTGCGGGGACGTTGCGGCCATACCAATCGGCCTGATAGCGCTCGGCGGCGGCCTGGGTGGCGACCAGGGCCCAGTGCCCGTCGTCGAGCCACTGATCGGGGACGGCAATCGCCGCGCCCCCGCGTTGCAGCGCGACGCGCAGCAGGCCGGCGATCGGATCGGCGTCCGGCGCCAAGCCGGCGAGCGCTTCGACCGCGTCGCCGCGGGTGGCGAGCACGCCGGCCCAGGCGCGCTCGCGATCGATTCGCTCGAACCCGCGCTCGACCGCTCCCGCCGCCGGCAGCACCGCGACACCCGCGCGGGCTTCGAAGGTCTGCGCCAGCCACACTGGCTCGGGCAAGACGCCGGGTGCGAACACCAGCAACGTGTCCGCGGCGCTGACCAGGCCGGACAGCGCGCGATGATGCGCCACCGCATGGAACGACGCGCCGCGCCGCTCGGCCTCGCGCTGGAGCGCGGCGAGATCCCGCCCGGGCGCATCCGCGAGGCAGACGATCCGCTCACTTGAGAGCGACAGGGCCGATTGCAACTGGTGCCAGGCGAGCGTCCGCCCGGCCAGCCGAACAGCAGCCGCGCTCTCTCCGCTCATTGAAATCAGCGCGATGCGCACGCGTTGCTTGCCCCTCGGTCCATCCTGACCGCAAGACTAGGGAAGCAGCCTGGGGTTGGCTAGGCCGTGTGGGTCACCCGCCGACGAAGCGGTCGCGGAACCGCTCGATGCGGCGCACCACCGCGGGCTCGCCCGGCGCGGCCTGGATCGCCTCGTCCGCCAGTTCGATCAGGTCGCCGGCGTGGAAGCTCGCCGCAAGGCCCTTCAGGCGCTGGGCCGCCATCGCCCAGTTGCCATCGCAGCGGGCGCGCTTGAGCAGGTCGAGATGGCGCTCGAGGCTGTCGCGGAACGCCGCGCGCAACTCGGCCCGCAGCTCGGGATCCTCCCCCGCCGCCGCCGCGAGCGTAGCGTCGAATGCTCCCTGTTCGTAAGCCATCGCCGCAATCCATAGAGGTGTGATGATTAAGACACTGTTTAACCATGTCTCAATCGTGTAGATTCCGCGCCATGAGCGGGGGTTCACACATCCGGGCCGTGGGCCAGGGAAGCGGCGCTGAGGCGCCTGGCGCGACCGCACCGGCGGGGGACGAGCCGCTGACGCTCGACGAGAGCTGGGCCGAGGAAACAACCTACGATAAGGCGTGGGAAGAACCCGCGCCGCGCCGCTGGCCCGGCCTGATCGTGCCCGCCCTTGCCGTGCTCGCCATCGCGGCGTGGACCGGCTTCTTCGTGTGGGCAAACCTGGCCGATCTGACCGCCGGGATTACGCCGCAGGCTGGCATCCGGCTGCTGATCGACTGGACCGTCCCTGCCCTGCTCGTCATCGGGCTCTGGCTCCTGGCCATGCGCACCAGCCGGCGCGAGGCGCGGCGGTTCGGCGAAAGCGCGGCCCTGTTGCGGAGCGAGAGTGCGGCGCTCGAGACCCGGCTGTCGGTGGTCAACCGCGAGTTAAGCCTGGCGCGCGAATTTCTCGCCGCTCAAACCCGTGAACTGGAAACGTTGGGCCGCGTCGCGACGCAGCGCCTGTCGGAAAATGCCGACAAGCTCCAGGGGCTGGTCCGCGACAACGGCGTGCAGGTCGAGGCGATCGCCGGGGTAAGCCGCACCGCGCTCGAAAACATGGATAAGCTGCGCGACGACTTGCCGGTCATCGCCAACGCCGCGCGCGATGTTTCGAACCAGATCGGCCATGCCGGCAACACCGCCCACGGCCAGCTCGGCGAACTGGTCACCGGGTTCAACCGGCTCAACGAATTCGGCCAGGCGAGCGAGCGCCAGGTCGCCTCGTTGCGCGGCAAGGTCGATGCGGCGATCGCCGGGTTCGAGGCCCAGGCCGCCCAGCTAGATGAAATCACCGGCAGCCGTTTCACCACGCTGCGTGCCAAGAGCGACGAGTTCCGCGCCGAGCTCGACGGGCGCGAGGTCGACGCGCTGGCCGCCATGCGCCACCGCGCCGACCGCTTGCGCGAGGAAGTTAACGGCGCCGTGGCGACGCTCGAATCGCACGAAGAAGAGCTGCTTAAATCGCTGCAGGCGCGCATGGCGTCGTTACGCGACGGCGCGCAGACGATCGCCGCCGACCTCGGCGGCACCGAGCGCGAGGCGCTCGCCGCGTGGAGCCGCCGGCTCGACGCCATGAAGACCGATCTGGAAGCGGCGATCGGGCAGGTCGAGGCGATCGACAAAGCGGCCAAGGCCGGCGCCGAGGAGCGGCTCCGCCTGATTCGTGACGAAGCGGCGATGGTCGACAGCAAACTGACCGATTCGCACGCCCTGTTCGTCACCGAGGTCGAAAAACGACGCGCCGAAGCGGCGGACCTCGCCACCGAACAGGCGGTGTTGATCGGCGGGCGACTGGCCGAGATCGACGGCCTGCTCGCCGCTCGCCGCGAGGAGCACGCGGCACAGACCGCCAAGCTGCTCGATCAGGGCGAGGCGGTCGGCGCCCGGGTCGAAGCTCTCGGTACTGAAATGGCGCGGGCCGCCGAACAGGGCCGTTACGCCGAAGGAGCGCTGGCTGCCTCGATCGACGCGCTCGCTTCGCGCATTTCGGCGAGCCGCGATGCGCTGGCGGGCACCGACCGGGCGGTCGCGGACTTGACCGACGCCAGTGTGCGCCTGCTGGAACTGATCCGCGCCAGCGCCGAGCACACCCGCGCCGATCTCCCCGCCGCGCTTGGCAATGCCGAGCAGCGCCTGGGCGAACTAGGGGCGCAGGGCGAGCGCCTCGGACTGATGCTCACGGCTGCCGGCGACCGCAGCCGCGAGCTGTCGGAAAATGTTATCAGCGCGAGCCGCGACAGCGCTTCGGCAATGGGCGAGATCAAGTCCCTGCAAGCGCAAGTCGGGGCGTCGCACGAAACCAACGGCGAGCGGATCGCCGATCTGCGCCGACAGCTCGGTGCGCTCGCGACAGACAGCCAAGCTGCGGCAGAGCACGCCCAGGGTCCGTTGCGCGAGGCGATCGCGCTGCTCGAAACCACCGCCCGCGAAGCGATCGGTTCCATCGAGGACAGTAGCGCCGAACAGATCGAAGCGCTCGCCAACCGCATCGGGACCCAGGCGGCAGCGGCGATCGACCGATCGCTCGAGACAAAGGTCGGCGCGGCGCTTGCCGAACTCGACCACAGCGCGGCGTTGTCGGTCGGCGCGGGCCATGAAGCGGCGACGCAGCTGCGCGACCAGCTGGCGCGGGTCAACGAACTCGCCGCGAACCTGGAGAGCCGGGTCGCCCAAGCGCGCCAACGGGCCGAAGAACAGGTCGACACCGATTTCTCGCGCCGGGTGGCGCTGATCACCGAAAGCCTCAACAGCAACGCGATCGACATTGCCAAGGCGCTGTCGAGCGAAGTCACCGACACCGCCTGGGCCAGCTATCTGCGCGGCGACCGCGGCATATTCACCCGTCGCGCGGTGCGATTGATCGACAACACCCAGGCACGCGAGATCGCCGATCTGTTCGACAGCGACAGCGAGTTCCGCGAACACGTCAGCCGCTACATCCACGATTTCGAGGCCATGCTGCGGACAATGCTGTCGACCCGCGACGGGCACGCGATCGGCGTCACCCTGCTCAGCAGCGACATGGGCAAACTGTATGTCGCGCTCGCGCAAGCGATCGAGCGCCTGCGCGATTAGCCTTCAGGCAGCACCAGCGCCGGAGTGATCCATCCGTTGACGTAGTTCGCGACATAGAGCGCGGTCAGCCCCGCCGCGATGACCGAGGCGCGCATGGCCAGTCGACCCGGCCTGAAATTCGCTGGCGCGCTGTCGGCCTGCCCTGGCACCTTGTCGATGCCTAGTTCCTCGTGCGTCTTGATCCCGAACGGCAGGAGCACGAATGCGCTCATCGCCCAAAACAGCACATAAATCGCGACGATCGAGGTTAATTTCACCGGCCGTCAGCCCTCGGTGAACAGCACGCGCACTTGCGGCCGCTTGCCCGACCACCTGGTTGCGGCGCGCCGGGCGGCGAGGCGCGCGGCCTCGACCACCGCGGCGCGGTCACGCTGGCCCTTCAGGTTTTTCACCGCATTCGCGATGTCGGTCTGAGTTTCGCTGACGAATGCCTCGTAGTCTTCGTCCAGCGGCAGCCCCACGCCTTCGACTTTGGCGTTGCCATTCGGCCCGAGCGCGACGATCACCAGCCCCTCGCGCGCGATGCGGCGGCGCATGACCATCGCATCGCCATCGGCCGGCGCGATGATCTCCCCGTCGAGAATCAACCGCCCCGCGCGCACTCGCGCCAGCTTTCCCGGCTTGCCGGGCGCCAGGCGAACGATATCGCCGTTCTTCTGGACCACCGCCTGCGGGATCCCGCTCGCCAGGCCGAGCCGCGCCTGTTCGGTCATGTGACGCATCTCGCCGTGGACCGGCACCAGGATCTGCGGGCGCAGCCAGGTGTAGAGCGCCTCCAGCTCGGGCCGGCCCGGATGACCCGAGACGTGGATTGGGCTCTGCCGGTCGGTCACCACCACGATCCCGCGCTCGGCGAGCAGGTTCTGGATGCGGCCGACCGAGATCTCGTTGCCGGGGATCTGCCGGCTTGAGAACAGCACCACGTCTCCGTCGCCTAGCGAAAGGGGATGCTGGCTATCGGCGATGCGCGCCAGCGCGGCGCGGGGCTCGCCCTGCCCGCCGGTGGCGACGATCAGCACCTCACCGCGCGGCAAGCCCATCGCGGTGTCGAAATCGACCGTTTCGGGGAAATCCGCGAGGTAGCCGTTATCCTGCGCCACTTCGATCATGCGGTCGAGCGAGCGGCCCGCGACGCACAGCCGCCGCCCGCTGGCCTCGGCCACCGCACCCAGCGTGTGCAGCCGCGCGACGTTGCTGGCGAACGTCGTCACCAGCACGCGCCGTCCGCTCCACTTGGCGACTTCCTCGTGGAGCGCTTTGTAGACCGCGCCTTCGGACCCGCTTTCCTCGGGGTTGAACACGTTGGTTGAATCGCACACCAGCGCGAGCACGCCCTCGTCGCCGATCTCGCACAGCTCTTCCTCGGTCGTCGGCACGCCGATGATCGGCTCGTCGTCGAGCTTCCAGTCGCCGGTGTGGAAAATGCGGCCATAAGGCGTGTCGATCAACAGCGCGTGACCTTCGGCGATCGAGTGCGCCAGCGGCAGGTAAGACACCTCGAATGGACCGAGCTGAAACGGCTCAAGATCGTCGACGATGTTCAACTCGACTTCCTTGACCAGCCCGGCTTCGGCGAGCTTGCGGCGGACGAGGTCGGCGGTGAACGGGGTGGCGTAAAGCGGCACGCCAAGATCGGCGGCGAAATAGGGTACCGCGCCGATGTGGTCCTCGTGCGCGTGCGTGAGCACGATACCTTCGAGCGAGCGCGTGCGTTCCTCGATGAACTCGAGGTCGGCGAACACCAGGTCAACCCCGGGATATTCGTTGCCGCTGAAGGTCATCCCCAGGTCGACCATCAGCCACCGGCCCTGGCAGCCGTAGAGATTGACGTTCATCCCGATCTCCCCAGATCCGCCGAGCGCGAGGAACAGCAGTTCGTCCTCGGGGGTGAAATCCTTTTTCAAATCAGTTCGTCCCTTGGGATGCGCTCGGCGAGGATGGCGAGGCCGTCGAGCGTGAGATCGGCATCGACGGCGTCGAAAATGTCGGTGTGCTCGTCGAACAGGATCGCCAGGCCGCCGGTCGCGACCACGCGCACCGGACGGCCGATCTCGGCCCGCATGCGCGCGATCAGTCCTTCCATCAAGGCGACATAGCCCCAGTAGACGCCGATCAGCATCTGGTCTTCGGTGTTGGTGCCGATAACGCTGTTGGTGCGCGGCGCCTCGATGGCGATGCGCGGCAGCTTGGCGGTGTTCCCGACCAATGCATCGAGCGACAGGTTGATCCCCGGGGCGATGATCCCGCCTTTGTAGGCGCCGGTGAAATCGACCGCGTCGAAGGTTGTCGCGGTGCCGAAATCAACCACGATCAGATCGCCATCGTACTTGGCGTGTGCGGCGATGGTGTTGAGCGCGCGGTCCGCACCGAGCGAACGAGGTTGATCGACGTCGACCGAAATACCCCAGTCTGCCGCACCCTCGCCGGCGATCAGCGGGGTGATCTTGAAATACTTCTCCGCGAGCACGGCGATGTTGTGGATCGCGCGCGGCACGACCGAGCCGACGATGATCCGGGTGACGTCCTCGCGCGTGTAGCCTTCGATTTCGAGTAGCTGGAGCAGCCACACGGCATACTCGTCGCCGGTGCGGCGCGGATCGGTGGCGATGCGCCAGCGCGCCTTGATCTCGCGCCCGTCGAACAGCGCGAAGACGACGTTGGTATTGCCGACATCGGCGGCGAGCAGCATGCAAGGTTCCTTCTAGCCGAGCGAAACGTCGCCCGCGTGGATAGGCCGGACCGCGCCGTCTTCCAAGCGAAGCTGCAGGGTGCCGTCCGCGCCCAGACCTGCGAAGGTGCCGCTGGCGATCGTTCCGTCGGGTCCGTGAACGGTCAGCGGCGCGCCCAGGGGGTGCGCGGCGGCTTGCCAGCGGCGCAACAGGGGCTCGATTCCGACGGTGCGCCAGCGTTCGAGCTCGCGGTCGAACGCAGCCGCCAGCGCCGCCGCAAAGGTGTCGCGATCGGGAGCGGGGCCCAGGGCGGCGAGAGCGATGGTGTCGCGACCTTCCACGATTGGCGCCCGGGCAAGGTTGACCCCGATCCCGACGATGACCGTTCCAGCTTCGCGTTCGAGCAGGATGCCGGCCAATTTGGCGCGGCCGATGAGCAAATCATTCGGCCATTTGAGCGACAGCGCCGATGGAGCGGCCAACAGCGCCGACACTGTCTCGTGAAGCGCCAGTCCTGCCAAGAGCGCGAGAGTCCGGGGTGTAGGGTCGCCCGGACCGGGCTGGACGACGGTCGAGCCCATGAAGTTGCCCGACCCGCCTAACCATTCGCGCCCCTGGCGCCCGCGGCCGGCGGTCTGGCGGTCGGCGACCAGCCAATGCCCTTCAACCACGCGCTCACCCGCGCGCACTGCTGCGGCGAGGTCGGCATTGGTGGAACCGCTTTCGGTTACGAAACGGATCAAGCGGCCAGGAACAGCGCAGCGGATGCCTTGCCCGCCAGATCGCCCAGCCACCGGTTGAGCAGGTAGCCCAGCGGCGAGATGAACACGGTTGCGGCGATCAGAAGCGTCCAGTGCGCCCAGTCGTTCTGGCCCTGCACGCGGTCGGCCGGTTCGTCGAAGAACATGACCTTGCCGACCTTGAGATAGTAATACGCGCCGATGACGCTCGCGGCGATCGCGATCGCCGCGAGCGGGACCATGTCCGCGGCGACCGCGGCCTGGAACACCACCAGCTTGGCCCAGAACCCGTATAGCGGCGGAATGCCCGCGAGGCTCAGCATGAGGAGCAGGAGGCACCAGGCAAGGCCGGGTCGCGTGCGGCTGAGGCCCGAAATGTCCGCGAAAGTCTCGAGCTGATTGCCGTCGGCATCTCGCAGCATCAGCACCGCGACGAAACTTCCCACCGTCGTGGCGACGTAGATTGCAAGATAGACCAGCATCGCGCTGGCGCCCTGCGGCGTCCCCGCCGCGAGGCCGACGAGAATGAATCCAACGTTGTTGATCGCGGAGTAGGCCAGCAGCCGCTTGAGATTCTCCTGCCCGATCGCGCCCAGCGCGCCGACCAGGATCGAAGCGAGCGAAGCGAACACCACAACCTGACGCCAGGTGTCCGTCTGACCGCCGAAGGCATCGAGCGCGACGCGCATCAGCAGCGCCACCGCCGCGACCTTGGGCGCGGTGGCGAAGAACATGGTCACCGGGGTCGGCGCGCCTTCGTAGACGTCGGGCGTCCACATGTGGAACGGCACCGCGGCGATCTTGAACGCCAGGCCCGCGAGTACGAAGATCACCCCGAACAGAGCGCCGGTGGATATCCCGCCATCGAGCGCCGCACGGATGCCGGCAAAGCTGGTGGTGCCGGTGAAGCCGTACGTCAGGCTCATGCCGTAGAGCAGGATGCCGCTAGCCAGCGCGCCAAGCACGAAATACTTGAGCCCGGCTTCGGCCGAGCGACCGTCGACCCGCAGGAACGCGGCGAGCACGTAGGCGGCGAGGCTGTTCATCTCCAGCCCGATGTACAGCGTCATCAGGTCACCGGCGGAGACCATGATGCCCATGCCGAGCACGGCGAAGAGGATTAGCACCGGATATTCGGCGCGCATCGCGTGCCAGCGCTCGAAGAAGCGCGGGGCGATCATCAGGCACGCGGCGGCGGCGGCGTAGATCAGCAGCTTGGCGAAGGCCGCAAAGGCGTCGGCGCGCATCTGTCCGAAGAACGCTTCGGTCCCCGCCCCCATCGCGCCCGTGCACAGCACCGGGATGGTGAACGCGGCGGCGGCGGCGAGGACCGCGACCGCCGCGATCGAGATCGCGCGGCTCGCCTTGTCGCCGAGCCATGCGGCGGCGAGCAGCAGCACGAGACCGCCGACCGAGAGTATCTCCTCGGGCAGGATCAGGCGAAGCGAATGGGCGAAGTCCATCAGTGGCCCTCCCCATCGGCGGTTTCGGGGCCTGCTTCATAGTGCGGCATCGCGTTCGCGGCGTTGCGCCGGACCTGGTCGGGACGCGCCTCTCCCGGCTGGCTGTCGCCCTCGGGCGCGGCGCGGGCGAGGCGCGCGTCGAGCGCGGCGACATCCTTGCGCATCGGCGCGAGGAAGCTTTCGGGATAGACCCCCATCCACAGCACCGCCGCGGCGATTGGCGCGAGCATCGCCCACTCGCGCGCGTTGAGGTCGGGCATGGCGGCGGCGTCGGCGTTCCTTTGCACCCCGAACGCCAGGCGCCAGTAAAGGTAGAGCATGTAGGCGGCGCCCAGGATGATCCCGGCGGTGCACACCAGCGTGACCCAGGTTGAAACCTTGTAGATGCCCGCCAGGCTGAGGAATTCGCCGACGAAGCCGCTGGTGCCGGGCAGCCCGATGCTCGCCATCGTGAACAGCATAAAAAACAGCGCGTACTTGGGCATGTTGATCGAGAGCCCGCCATATCGGTCGATCTCGCGCGTGTGCAGGCGGTCGTAGATCACCCCGACGCACAGGAACAGCGCGGCCGAAACCAGGCCGTGGCTGAGCATGACGATCATCGCGCCTTCGAGCCCCTGCACGTTGAACGCGAACAGCCCGACGGTGACGATCGCCATGTGCGCGACCGAGGAATAGGCGATCAGCTTCTTCATGTCGTGCTGGACCAGCGCGACCAGGCTGGTGACGACCACCGCGATCATGCTCAGCGCAAAGATCAGCCAGGCCAGCTGCGCGCTCGCTTCGGGGAACATCGGCAGGCTGAAGCGGATGAAGCCGTAGCCGCCCATTTTGAGCAGCACGCCGGCCAGGATCACCGAACCGGCGGTCGGCGCCTGGACGTGCGCGTCGGGCAGCCAGGTGTGTACCGGCCACATCGGCATCTTGACCGCGAAGCTGGCGAAGAACGCCAGCCACAACCAGGTCTGCGCCTGCGGATCGAAATCGTACTGCATCAGCGTGGGGATGTCGGTGGTCCCGGCGGCGCCGATCATCCACAGCATCGCCACCAGCATCAGGACCGAGCCAAGCAGCGTATAGAGGAAGAACTTGTAACTGGCGTAGATGCGCTCAGCCCCGCCCCAGATGCCGATGATCAGGTACATCGGGATCAAGCCGGCTTCGAAGAAGATGTAGAACAGGATGAGGTCCTGCGCGGCGAACACGCCGATCATCAGCAGTTCCATGAACAGGAACGCCGCCATGTACTCGCCGACGCGTTTCTCGATGCTGGTCCAGCTCGCCAGGATGCAGATCGGCATCAGAAACACGCTGAGCACGATCAGCAGCAGCGCGATCCCGTCGATGCCCAGGGCATAGCTGAAGCCCGCGAACAGCGGCGCACGCTCCGTAAACTGCCACTGCGCGCCGCCGATGTCATAGCTCGCCCACAGCGCGATGCCGAGCGCCAGGTCCGTCAGCGTGGCGACCAGCGCGACCATGCGCGCAGCCTTCGCTTCGAGGAAAAAGCACGCCAGTGCGCCGGCCAGCGGCACCAGCAGCATGAGCGAAAGGATCGGCACGCCCTCCATCACAGCAGCACCCAGGTGACGGCGGCGACCAGTCCCACGAGCATCCACAATGCGTAGCTGGTGAGGTAGCCCGACTGCACCCGCTTGGCCCCGACCGTGCCCTGCGCCACCGCCCAGGCCACGCCGTCGGGCCCGAAGCGGTCGATGATCCCCTCGTCGCCGACCTTCCAGAACTTGCGGCCCAGCCAGAACGCCGGGCGGACGAACAGGAAGTGGTAGATTTCGTCGAAGTACCACTTGTTGAACAGCAGACGGTAGACCGGGCCGAGCTGGTTCGCGGCGCGCTCCGGCAGGCCGGTGTCGCGAATGTAGGCCTGCCAGGCGATGGCCAAGCCCACCACCATCGCGATCGTCGCTGTGAGCTTCACCCACAACGGCACGCCGTGCATCGCGTGGATCAGGTTCTCATTGTAGAAGATCGACCCGTTCCAGAAACCCGCGTCGTCAAGGAACGCATGGTTGAACAGGAAGCCGGCGAGCGCCGCGCCAATGCTGAGCAGGCCGAGCGGAACCAGCATGGTGAGCGGGCTTTCGTGCGGGTGATAGCCGGCGGTTCCGTCGCCGCGGTCGGGATCGGGCACGTGGTGCGCCACGTCATGGCCGGAATGCTCGTCGGCGGGATGATCGAGGTCGCCATGCACCGCATGCTGGATATGCTCGCTCGCCGCCCAGCGGGGCTTGCCCCAAAAGGTGAGGAACATCAGCCGCCACGAGTAGAAGCTGGTCAGCAGCGCAGAGAACGCGCCGAGCCAGAAGGCGAAGTTCGCCATTTCGGTCCCGCGGCCCCACGCCGCCTCGAGGATCGCGTCCTTCGAGTGGAACCCGGCAAAGCCCGCGTGCAGCCAGTAGATGCCGACCCCGGTAATCGCCAGCGTGCCCGCCAGCATCGCCCAGAAGGTGAGCGGGATGCTTTTACGCAGACCCCCGTAGTACCGCATGTCCTGTTCGTGGTGCATCGCGTGGATCACGCTGCCCGCGCCCAGGAACAGCAGCGCCTTGAAGAAGGCGTGCGTGAACAGGTGGAACATCGCCGCGCCATAGGCCCCGACGCCCGCGGCGAAGAACATGTATCCGAGTTGGCTGCAGGTCGAATAGGCGATCACCCGCTTGATATCCCACTGGGTGGTGCCGATCGTCGCGGCGAACAGGCAGGTTGCCGCGCCGATGAAGGTGACGAACATCAGCGCGATCGGCGCGGTCTCGAACATCGGCGACAGGCGGCAGACCATGAACACGCCGGCGGTGACCATCGTCGCGGCGTGGATCAGTGCCGAAACCGGCGTCGGTCCCTCCATCGCGTCGGGCAGCCAGGTGTGGAGGCCGAGCTGCGCCGACTTACCCATCGCGCCGATGAACAGGAGGATGCAGAGCACGTCCATCGTGTCGACACGGTAGCCGAGGAAACCGATCGTGCTGCCCGCCATAGCCGGCGCGGCGGCGAGGATTTCGGGGATCGAGACCGTGCCGAACACCAGGTAAGTGCCAAAGATGCCGAGCATGAACCCCAGGTCGCCCACGCGATTGACCACAAACGCCTTGATCGCGGCGGCGTTTGCGCTGGGTTTGCGAAACCAGAAGCCGATCAGCAGGTAGCTGGCGAGCCCCACCCCTTCCCAGCCGAAGAACATCTGGACCAGGTTGTCCGCGGTCACCAGCATCAGCATCGCGAACGTGAACAGGCTGAGGTAGGCGAAAAACCGCGGCTGATCCGGGTCCTCCTCCATATAGCCCCAGCTATATAGGTGAACGAGCGCCGAGACGGTGGTGATGACCACCAGCATGACCGCGGTCAGCGCATCGACCCGCAGCGCCCAGTCGAACGTCAGGTCGCCTGACTGCACCCATTGGAGCACCGGCACCACGGTCGCTTCTTGCGTGCCGCCTACGAAGGCGAGGAAGATCGGCCAGCTCAGCGCGCATCCGAGGAACAGTGCGCCTGTGGTGATCGACTTGACCACGACGTTGCCCAGCGCGCGGTTGCCGAGCCCGCCGACGATCGCCGCCAGCAACGGCGCGAACACGATGATGAGGATCGGGTGCAAGACTGCCTATCCCCGCAGCCGGTCGACCGAGTCGACCGCGATGGTGCCGCGGCCGCGGAAGTAGATCACCAGGATCGCCAGCCCGATCGCCGCCTCACCCGCCGCCACCGTCAGCACGAACATCGCGAAGATCTGCCCCGTCAGGTCGCCGAGATAGCTGCTGAACGCGACCAGGTTGATGTTCACCGCGAGCAGGATCAGCTCGATCGCCATCAGGATCACGATCACGTTCTTGCGGTTGAGAAAAATGCCCAGCACGCCGAGCACGAACAGAATCGCGCCGACCACGATGTAGTGTTCGAGGCCGATCATGTGCGCAGCACTCTGCTGCTCCGCTCACCCTGAGCCTGTCGAAGGGTCACAGCTGGACCCCCTGGCCGACTTCGGGGCGCATGTTGACCGTGGCGTCTTGCGGCCGGCGGCGGTTCTGCTTCGAGATGTTCTGCGGGCGGCTGTCCTTGCGCTCGCGGTGAGTCAGCACGATCGCGCCGACCATCGCCACCAGCAGGATGATCCCGGCGCTTTCGAACAGGAACAGGTACTGGCCGTAGAGTAGCTGGCCGATCGCCGCGGTGTTGCTCGTCGCGATCGGCGCGACCGCGTTCGCCGAAGCCGGGGTCAGGTCGATCGAGCCTGCGCGCCAGGCGCCGATGCCGAACACCAGTTCGGCCAGCAGCACGCCCGCGATGACGAGGCCGAGCGGGAAGTTCCGCACGAAGCCGGCGCGCAGCTCGGCGAAGTCGATGTCGAGCATCATGACCACGAACAGGAACAGCACCGCGACCGCCCCAACGTAGACGATCACCAGCAGCATCGCGATGAACTCCGCCCCGGCGAGCACCATCAGCCCCGCGGCGTTGAAGAACGCGACGATCAGCCACAGCACCGAATGGACCGGGTTGCGCGAGACGATCACCAGCACCGCCGATGCGATCATCAGCGCGGCGAACAGATAGAAGGCGAGGACCTGGATCACCGGAAGATCCTCACCCTCTGGGGGAAGGGGACCGCCGAAGGCGGTAGAGGGGGCCGGCGCAGCGCCCGACACCCCCCCTCCGTCAGCGCTTCGCGCTGCCACCTCCCCCAGGGGGGGAGGGTCTGAAGGCCTGAATCGGTCACGCGCGCCGCCTACCGATACGGCGCATCGGCTTCAAGGTTCGCGGCCAGCGCCCGCTCCCACTTGTCCCCGTTGGCCAGCAGTTTCGCCTTGTCGTAGAGCAGCTCCTCGCGCGTTTCGGTCGCGTATTCGAAGTTTGGACCTTCGACGATGGCATCGACCGGGCAGGCCTCCTGGCAGAAGCCGCAGTAGATGCACTTCGTCATGTCGATGTCGTAGCGGGTTGTCCGGCGGCTGCCGTCCTCGCGCGGCTCGCTCTCGATGGTGATCGCCAGCGCCGGGCACACCGCCTCGCACAGCTTGCACGCGATGCAGCGCTCCTCGCCGTTGGGATAGCGGCGCAGCGCATGCTCGCCGCGAAAGCGCGGGGACAGCGGGTTCTTCTCGAACGGGTAGTTGATCGTCGCCTTGGGCTTGAAGAAGTACTTCAACGTGAGGGCGTGCGCCTTCACGAACTCCCACAAGGTGAACGATTTTATGAGATGGGCGACGGTCATCCGTACCTCGTCAGCATGAGCCAGCCGGACACTAGCACCACGAACAGCAGGCTGATCGGCAGGAATACCTTCCAACCGAGCCGCATAAGTTGATCGTAGCGGTAGCGCGGGACGGTTGCCTTCACCCAGCTGAAGATGAAGAAGAAAAACAGGATCTTGGCGAAAAGCCACAGCCAGCCGGGGATCCAGTAGAGGAAGTCTAGCTCAAGCGGGGGCAGCCAGCCGCCGAAGAACAGGATCGCGTTGAGCGCACACATCAGCAGCACGTTGGCGTATTCGCCGAGCCAGTAGAGCGCGAAGCTCATCGAGCTGTATTCAGTCTGGAACCCGGCGACGAGCTCGCTTTCGGCCTCGGTCACGTCGAATGGCGCGCGCGCGGTTTCGGCCATGCTGCTGATTAGGAACATGACCCACATCGGAAACATCAGCAGGTTGAAGACAAAGCCGTTGACGATCCCCAGCCCGTGCCCACGCTGCGCCTCGACTATGTCGCTCAGGTTGAACGAGTTGGCGTAAAGCACCACGCAGATCAGAATGAAGCCGATCGAGACTTCATAAGAAATCATCTGAGCAGCCGCGCGCATCGCGCTGAAAAAAGGGTACTTCGAGTTCGACGCCCACCCGGCGATGATAACTCCGTAAACGCCGAGCGAGCTGATCGCGAGCACGTAGAGCAAGCCGACGTTGATGTCCGCCAGCACCGCGCCCGAATTGAACGGGATCACCGCCCACGCCATCAGCGCGACGGTGAAGGTGATGATCGGGGCGATCAGGAACAGGCCCTTGTTCGAGGCCGAGGGAACGATGGTTTCCTGCAGGAACACTTTGAGCCCGTCGGCGAAGCTCTGCAGCAACCCAAACGGGCCGACCACGTTGGGCCCCCGCCGCAGCGCCATCGCCGCCCAGATCTTGCGATCGGCATAGATGATCATCGCCACCGCCAGCATCAGCGGCAGCGCGATCAGCAGGATGCCGGCGATGGTCGCGGCGAACCACGACCATTCGTGGGTCATACCCCAGGTTTGGAAGAGGTCGGTCATGGCCGATGACCTCCATAACCGTCATGCTGAACTTGTTTCAGCATCCATTGCAAGGCGGAGTACATCGCCAAGATCGAAGATGGACCCTGAACCAAGTTCAGGGTGACGGGATAAGTAGTGTGTGGTGGGCGCATTATTCCGCGGCCTCCGCCAGCTCTTCGCCGTGGAGCAGTTCGGCCGAGCATCGCTGCATCACCACGCTCGCGCGGGCGATCGGATTGGTCAGGTAGAAGTCCTTGATCGGGTAGGCGATCCGGCCGCTGGCCCTGCCCTTCCCGGCCTTGGGAAGCTTGCCGTAGTTCGCCAGGCCCTCGATCCCCAGCGCGGGCACTTCGGCGATCATCGCGGCTTGGAGTTCGGCGAAGCTGTCGAAGCCTACATTGACGCCCAGCGCATCGGCCAGTGCGCGCAGGATCGTCCAGTCCTCGCGCGCGTCGCCCGGCGCGAACACGGCTTTTTCGGCGAACTGCACCCGGCCCTCGGTGTTGACGTAAGTGCCGTCCTTCTCGCTGTAGGCGGCGGCGGGGAGGATCACGTCGGCGGCGTGTGCGCCCTTGTCGCCGTGGTGGCCGATGTAGACCTTCAAGGCTCCCGCGAACTGCGACCAGTCGACCTCATCCGCGCCGAGCGCGAGCACCACCTTGGGCGCGGCCTGCGCCACATCGGCGATGCCGCCCTTCTGCGCATAGCCAAGCATCAGCCCACCCATCCGGCTCGCGGCCATGTGGAGCACGTTGAAGCCGTTCCACCCATCTCGCTGCCAATCCATGCCGAGCACCACGTCGAGCGCACCCGCCGCCAGCCCCGCCCCGCCGACGATCACCGCCGGCCGCTGCGCTGCCGCCAGTGCCTCGGTCACATGACCCGGCAGGTCGTGCAGCACCGCCGCATCGTCGCCGAGGAATTCGGCCGGGAAAGTGGTATCCCAGTGCGGCCCGACCACGAACATCTTGGCCCCGCGCTTGGCCGCCTTGCGCAGCCGCACGTTGACCAGCGGCGCTTCCCAGCGGATATGGCTGCCGACGATCAGGATCGCATCGGCGGTCTCGATTCCGGCGAAGGTCGAATTGAACGCCACCGCCGCGAGGTTACCGGCCGGGTAGCTCATCCCGGTCTGGCGCCCTTCGAGCAGGTTCGATCCGAGCGCACCCAACAGCTTCCTGGCCGCGAACATCGTCTCGCAATCGACCAAATCCCCCGCGATCGCCGCGATGCTGGCGCCCGGCCCCGAGCGTTTTTGGGCCTTGGCAATCGCCTTGAACGCCTCGTCCCAGCTCGCCGGCTGAAGCTTGCCGGACTTCCGAATCCACACCTGGTCGAGCCGCCGGCGGGTGAGCCCGTCGACCATGTAACGGCCCTTGTCGCTCAGCCACTCCTCGTTGACGTCGTCATTGATCCGGGGCAGCGCGCGCAGCACTTCGCGCCCGCGGCTGTCGAGGCGGATGTTGGCGCCGACGGCGTCCGAAACGTCGATCGACAGCGTCTTGTTGAGCTCCCACGGCCGCGCTTCAAACGCATAAGGCCGCGAGGTCAGCGCGCCCACCGGGCACAAGTCGATCACGTTGGCCGAAAGCTCGTGCTTCACCGCCTGCTCGAGGTAGGTGGTGATCTGCATGTTCTCGCCACGATAGAGCGCGCCGATCTCGTCCACTCCGGCGATTTCTTCGGAGAAGCGCACGCAGCGGGTGCAGTGGATGCAGCGGGTCATAATCGTCTTGATCAGCGGGCCCATGTGCTTCTCGGTCACCGCGCGCTTGTTCTCGTCGTAGCGCGATCCGCCCCGGCCATAGGCGACCGACTGGTCCTGCAAGTCGCATTCACCGCCCTGGTCGCAGATCGGGCAGTCGAGCGGATGGTTGATGAGCAGGAACTCCATCACCCCTTCGCGCGCCAGCTTGACCATCGGGCTGTCGGTGCGGATGTCCTGGCCCTCGGCGGCGGGCAACGCGCAGCTCGCCTGGGGCTTGGGCGGGCCCGGCTTCACCTCGACCAGGCACATTCGGCAGTTGCCCGCGATGCTCAGCCGCTCGTGATAGCAGAAACGCGGGATCTCCTTGCCGGCAAGCTCGCACGCCTGCAGCACAGTCGCCCCATCGGGAACCTCGATCGCCTCGCCGTCGACGGTGACCTTGGGCATCAGTTGTCCTTCACCGAGCGGAACGCCGCGGTGGCGAGCATCGCGCGAAGGCCGGCGGGGTTGATCGACAGCGGGCGCTTGGCCTGCGCCGCGCGGGCGCACAGCCCCAGCGGCGTGGCCAGCGCCTGCACGACGGCGCTTTCGTCAGCCGAATTGCGATGGGTGGCGAACAGTTTGGCGACGTCGCCGGGGACCGAGCGGACGACGCAGATCGCCACTCGATCGGTGAACGAAAATGCGGGTGTCGCCGGCGCATTCGCCGCCTTGGCCAGGGCGATGGCGACCGGCTCGTCCCTTTGCTCGACCAACGCTTCGGCAAGTTCGCCGGCGAGCAACAGCCGCTGAGTGCGCAGCTTGCCGCGGAATCCCCGGCACTGCTTGTCCTCGTCGGTCAGAATCCGGAACGCGCGGTCGTAGATCGCGCTGGTGAAATCCATGGCGAGCACCCGTCCCGCCTCGCCCGGGTTCCTGCGCGCCACGCAGCCCGCCCATTCCTCCAGCGCGGTGCGCGAGACCTTGTCGTTACCGCGCGCGGCCGCCCGGTCGCGCTCGGCGTCGGCTAGCATCTTCTCGACCGATGCATCGTCGCGCGCGGGCAGGTTGTCGATCGGCGTTTCATTCGAGGTCTGCGCCGCGGCCGCCGAACCGCAAGCCATCAGGCTTGCCGCGAGGAAAATTGCGAATTTCATTCCGCCGCCTCCGCCAAATTCCCGGCCTCGGCGATGCGCCGCTCGAGCTCGGGCCGGAAGTGCTTGATCAGGCCCTGGATCGGCCACGCCGCCGCGTCGCCGAGCGCGCAGATGGTGTGGCCTTCGACCTGCTTGGTGACCTGGTGGAGCATGTCGATCTCGTCGACATGCGCGTCGCCCGTGCGCAGGCGCTCCATCACGCGCCACATCCACCCGGTCCCTTCGCGGCACGGAGTGCACTGGCCGCAGCTTTCGTGCTTGTAGAAATAGCTGATGCGGCTGATCGCGCGGACGATGTCGGTCGACTTGTCCATCACGATCACGCCCGCGGTGCCGAGGCCCGAGCCCAGCTCCTTGAGCCCGTCGAAATCCATCGGCGCGTCCCAGATCTGGTCCGCCGGGACCAGCGGCACGGACGAACCGCCGGGGATCACCGCCAGCAGGTTGCCCCGCCCGCCGCGAATGCCGCCGCAATGCTTTTCGATCAGCTCGCTGAACGGGATGCTCATGGCCTCTTCGACGACGCACGGCCGCTCGACATGGCCGGAAATCTGGAACAGCTTGGTGCCCGCGTTGTTCGGCCGCCCGAAGCCCGCGAACCACGATGCGCCGCGCCGCAGTATCGTGGGGACGACCGCGATGCTCTCGACATTGTTGACCGTGGTCGGGCAGCCGTAGAGCCCGGCGCCGGCCGGGAACGGCGGCTTGAGGCGCGGCTGACCCTTCTTGCCTTCGAGGCTTTCGATCATCGCAGTTTCTTCGCCGCAGATGTAGGCGCCCGCGCCGCGGTGGACGAAGACGTCGAAGTCGTAGCCCGACCCAGCGGCGTTCTTGCCCAGCAGCCCGGCGTCGTAGGCCTCGGCGACCGCCTTGAACAACGTCTCGGCCTCGCGGATGAACTCACCGCGGATGTAGATGTAGGCGGCCCGCGCGCGCATCGCGAAGCCGGCGAGCAGCGCCCCCTCGATCAGCTTGTGCGGATCGTGGCGGATGATCTCGCGGTCCTTGCAACTGCCGGGTTCGGATTCGTCGGCGTTGATGACCAGGAAGCTCGGGCGGCCGCCCCCCCTGGAATCCTTTGCGCTCTCCTTGGGCATGAACGACCACTTCATCCCGGTCGGGAACCCCGCCCCGCCGCGCCCGCGCAGGCCGCTGGCCTTGATCTCGTCGATGATCACGTCCTGCCCGCGCGCCATCAGCGCCTTGGCATTGTCCCAGTCGCCGCGCGCCTGCGCCGCCTTCAGGCCCCAGTCCTGGTAGCCGTAAAGGTTGGTGAAGATGCGGTCCTTATCGGCGAGACTCATCGTCGCCCCTCTTCCGCTTGCGGGCCTGCGCCGAGCCCAGCGCGATGAATACCGCCCCCAGCGCAATCCACACGGCAACGCCCTCGCCGCGCGAACCTTGGAAGACCGCGATGAGCATGAACGCCACCGCCACCGCCATGAACGCGAGTCCGGGATTGAAGCGCATCAGCCCATCCCTCCCTGCGTCAGGAAGTAGATCGCGGCGACTGCGATCAGTGCGATCAGGCCGAACTTGATCACGCCCTTGACCACCTTCCAGGCGATGAAGATCAGCACGAGCGCGATGAGGATGGTGAGGATGTCCATGTTAGTTGCCTCCCCGGCACGGGGAGGTGGCAGACGCGAAGCGGCTGACGGAGGGGAATAGGCACGGGGCGCCACGCCTGATCGGAGTCCCCTCCACCACACTGCGTGTGGTCCCCCTCCCCGTCCGGGGGAGAAAATTCCACGCCATCATCACCATTCCCCCCGGTAATCGTGGTTGGCGCCGACCATCGCGGTGAGCGAACTCAAAGCTCCGACCGGCTCGACCGTGCGGCGCGCCGGGTCCTGCGTGCCCTCCTTGGGCCGCTGCCCGGCTGCAAGCGCGTCGAGCACGGCGTCGAAGCGCTCGACCGACAGGTCTTCGTAATTGCCGTCGTTGATCTGGACCATCGGCGCGCTGGCGCAGTTGCCCATGCATTCTACTTCGGTGAGGGTCCACAGCCCGTCGCCGGTGGTGTGGCCCTTTGCCATTCCGCGCTTCTTGCAGGCGGCAAGAATGTCGTCCGATCCGCGCAGCATGCACGGCGTGGTGCCGCAGACCTGCACATGGAAGCGGCCGACCGGCGCGAGGTTATACATCGTGTAGAACGAGGCGACCTCGAGCACGCGGATCGCCGCCAAGCCAAGTTCGCGCGCGACGAATTCGATCACCGGCAGCGGCAGCCAGCCCTGTGTGTTGGTTTCGGCGCCGACCTGCGCTTGCGCGAGAAACAGCAGCGGCATCACCGCCGAACGCTGCCGCCCCTCGGGATAGCGCGCAACGATCTCCTTCGCCTCGGCGGCGCTGTCGCCGGTCCAGGCGAATGAGCCCCACCGCTCGCGCAGCTCGGGCGTGTCGGGTGCGGGCGCGCGGTCAGCCATCAGCGGCTTCCCGCTTGTTGCGGCGCCAGATCGACACCGCATTTGCAATCCACAGAACGACGAATGCTGCGGCGGCTTCCCAACGCTGCCAGATCAACCACACGACTATGAGCGGAATGCCGATCACCCAGTTTGCGGACCTGGAGGCTTTTCGGAAGGCGCTCCCACCGCCAGCTCTGCATGAAACCCAAGCCGCTCACCGATCACACTCCCCGAACACCACGTCGATCGCGCCGATGATGGCGGTGACGTCGGGCAGCATGTGGCCCACGCTCATGAAATCCATCGCCTGGAGGTGGCTGAACGCGGTCGGGCGGATCTTGCAGCGGTAGGGTTTGTTCGACCCGTCGGACACCAGATAGACCCCGAACTCGCCCTTGGGGCTTTCGGTGGCGACGTAGACTTCGCCCGCGGGCACGTGGAAGCCTTCGGTGTAGAGCTTGAAGTGGTGGATCAGCGCTTCCATCGACTGCTTCATCTCGGCCCGCTTGGGCGGCACCACCTTGCGGTCGTCGCTGGCTACTGGGCCTTCGGGCATTTCGGCGAGGCACTGCTTCATGATCTTGGCCGACTGGCGCACTTCCTCGACCCGGACCATGAACCGGTCGTAGCAGTCGGAGTTGGTCCCGACCGGCACCTCGAAGTCCATTCGCTCATAAACGTCGTAAGGCTGGCTCTTGCGCAAGTCCCACGGAATGCCGGCGGCGCGAATCATCGGGCCGGAGAAGCCCCACGCGACCGCGTCGGCCTTGTTGACCACGGCGATGTCGACGTTGCGCTGCTTGAAGATGCGGTTGTCGGCGACCAGGCTGATCGCGTCCTCGAACAGGCGCGGCAGGCGGGTGTCGAGCCAGTCGGCGATGTCGGTCAGCAGCTTGAGCGGCACGTCCTGATGCACCCCGCCGGGGCGGAACCAGGCCATGTGCATCCGCGCGCCCGAAGCGCGCTCGAAGAAGTTGAGGCAGTCCTCGCGGACCTCGAACAGCCACAGGTTCGGTGTCATCGCGCCGACGTCCATCACATGGCTGCCGAGGTTGAGCATATGGTTGCAGATGCGGGTCAGCTCGGCGAACAGCACCCGCAGGTACTGCGCGCGGATCGGCGCCTCGATATTGAGCAGCTTCTCGATTCCCAGAACGTAGCTGTGTTCCATCGCCAGCGGGCTGCAGTAATCGAGCCGGTCGAAGTACGGCAGCGCCTGGAGGTAGGTCTTGTGCTCGATCAGCTTCTCGGTGCCGCGGTGGAGCAAGCCGATGTGCGGGTCGATCCGCTGGATGATCTCGCCGTCCAGCTCCATTACCATCCGCAGCACGCCGTGCGCCGCGGGGTGCTGCGGCCCGAAGTTGATCGTGTAGTTCTGGATGACCTCGTCGCCGGTGGTCGGCGAGGATTCCTGGGCGAGGCTCATGACGTGCAATTCCACGTGCCCGGCGCGAAGGTGGTCGCTCCGCCGGGCCCGGTGACGGTCAGCTCGGCGGTATTCCCGGTCCGACGCACCGCTACAGTGTAGCCCGCGCCCGAAAGCGTCGGCAGTTCATCTGAGGGCGAAGTGGCGGGCAGGACGAGTTGCTTGCCGTCGACCACCAGCACGCCCTTCCTGCCTCCGCTCGCGCGGTCAGGCGAGCCGACGACCAGCAGCGTCCGGCTCTGGTACAGGAACGAACATCCACCCTCGACCGCGTCCAGCGCCTTGGGCGCATCGACGCTGAGCGGGGTCAATTGCGCCGCGCCGGTCGGGGCGATCACCGGCTGGGCATTGATTTCGGTGACGGTCGGCACGCCGTCCGCCGCAGGCTGGACGCCGGCCCGCTTGGCGAAATCGTCGGCGTTCTCGCCCTTGCTTTCAACCGAGGGCGAGCAGGCGGCGAGCGCGGCCAGCGTGGCGATGGCAAGGATGCGCCTCACGAGGGGCCACCCCTTGGCTTGCGCGGCGCGCGCGATTTAGGCTCGGTTGCACCCTTCGTGTCTGCCGACTTCCCCGCACGCGGCTTGCGCGAAGGGCGGCTCTCGGTGGGCTCGGGAGCCCCCGGCTCCGGGGTGCTGGTGGTGATCGGGGCCGGTTCGCCCTGCCCTTGCCCGGCCACGGTGCCGCCGGACGTCCCCGGCGCGACCTTCTCGTTCGCCTTGCTGTCGGTCGGCTCGCCCGCGCCGCTGACGCCCTTGCGCTCGGTGACCTTGGGTTCGGCCACCGGAGGCGTGGCGGGGTGCTCGGCGGCCTTCTCGTCGCCCGGCAGCACGTAGTCCGCGCCTTCCCACGGGCTCATGAAATCGAACTGGCGCAAGTCCTGCGGCAGGTCGACCGGCTCGTAGACGACGCGCTTGTCGTCCTCGGAGTAGCGCAGCTCGGTGTAACCGGTGAGCGGGAAGTCCTTGCGCTGGGGGTGACCCTCGAACCCGTAGTCCGTCAGGATGCGGCGCAGGTCGGTGTTGCCGGCGAACAGCACCCCGTACATGTCGAACACCTCGCGCTCGAGCCAGCCGGCGTTGGGCCACAGCGCGGTGACCGTGGGCACCGGCGTGCTCTCGCTCGCGGTGCACTTGACCATCATGCGGTGGTTCTTAGTCAGGCTGAGCAGCATGTAGACGACCTCGAACCGCTCGGGCCGGCTGGGGTAGTCGACCCCGGCAATCTCCATCAACTGCTGGTAATCGTGCCCATCGCGCAGCAGCCGCAGCGCGCTCTCGATGCTGTCGCGCGCGACCGTTAGCAGGATCTCGCCGTGCTCTTCCCGTGCATCGACGAGCATCTCGCCCAGCGCCGCCGAGAGCGCGTCCTTCACGCCGTCGTTCGAGGCGATCCTTGGGGCCGGGTGGAGCACGGTCGCCATGCTAGCGTGAGCCACTCACCGCTCGATGGTTCCGGAGCGGCGAATCTTCCGCTGGAGCTGCATTACGCCGTAGAGCAGCGCTTCGGCGGTCGGCGGGCAGCCGGGGACGTAGATGTCCACCGGCACGATCCGGTCGCAGCCGCGCACCACTGAGTAGCTGTAGTGATAATAGCCGCCGCCGTTGGCGCAGCTGCCCATGGAGATGACGTACTTGGGGTCCGACATCTGGTCGTAAACCTTGCGCAGCGCCGGGGCCATCTTGTTGCACAGCGTGCCGGCGACGATCATCACGTCCGACTGGCGCGGAGATGCGCGCGGGGCGACCCCGAACCGTTCCATGTCATATCGCGGCATATTGACGTGGATCATCTCAACCGCGCAGCACGCCAGGCCGAAGGTCATCCACCACAGCGATCCGGTGCGCGCCCACTGGAACAGGTCCTCGGTCGAAGCGACCAGAAAGCCCTTGGAATCGAGCTCGCTCGACAGGCCGTTGTAGAACGACGCGTCGGGCGCGATGGTCGTCGCGGCAGGATTGGCGAGCACGTGGCTGAGTGCGGGCTGGCGATCTACTCCCATTCGAGCGCGCCCTTCTTCCAGGCATAAGCCAGGCCGATGGCGAGTTCGCCGAGGAACACCATCATGGTGATCCAGCCCGGCCAGCCGGTCATGTCGAGGCTGACCGCCCACGGGAACAGGAACGCCGCCTCCAGATCGAAGATGATGAACAGGATCGCCACCAGATAGAAGCGCACGTCGAACTGGCTGCGCGAGTCCTCGAACGCGGGAAAGCCGCACTCGTATTCGCTGAGCTTCTCGGCGTTGGGATTGTGCGTGCCGGTCAGGCGCGAAACGCCCATCGGCAGGAATACGAACAGCGACGAAAGCCCGAGCGCGATGCCCAGGAAAATCAGGATTGGCAGGTACTGCGACAGGTCGACCAAGGGGGCTGACTCGATTGCTGGCGGTTCGTGCGCGCCTCTAGGCCGGGGCCTAGTGCCACGCAAGGGGCTGGTCCCAAAGTTGATCGCTCGGCGTGGTTGACTCTGCGTTGTGAGAAAATAAGCTGGCGCCGAAGAGATGGGGGAGACGGGCGATGAAGCGAACGGCTTTATGCGGGCTTGTGGCAGCCAGCTTGTGGGCGGCACCGGCACAGGCACAGATGGTTCGGGGGCAGGACCCGGCAAGCCTGGTCACCGCCTTGCAGCAAGCGGGCTACCTCGCCACACTTGGAACCGACAGTGTCGGCGACCCCATGATCACCAGCGCCTCGTCGGGCACCACCTTTCAAGTCTATTTCTACAACTGCCGTGAGCGTGCCAACTGCGCCACCATTCAGTTCCAGTCGGGTTATCGCGTGGCCACACCCGCTTCGCTCGAGCAGATCAATTCCTGGAACAAGACGAAGCGCTTCGGCCGAGCCTACCTCGACAAGGAAAACGACCCGATTCTTGTAATGGACGTCGATCTTGACGACGGGGGGATGTCCCCTCTGCTGTTCATCGACAATCTCGAATTCTGGATAGCGATTTTGGGCCAATTCGAGCAGCACATCGGCTACCGCAAATAGGCCGAGATGCCGGGACTTATTTCATCATTCCCTTGATCGCCTTGGCCGTGGCCGCGCCGTAGGGCGGCTTGAACCCGCCCAGCTTGGCGACGTCGATCTTGGGCTGGGTATAGACGCTGCGCGCGTGGCTGAATTCGCGAAAACCCTCGATCCCGTGATAGCTGCCCATGCCCGACGGCCCGACCCCGCCGAACGGCAGGTCCTCCATCGAGACGTGGAACACCACGTCGCCCACCGTCACCCCCCCGGATATCGTGCGGGTCAGCACCTTTTCGCGCTCACCGGAGTCGTCTCCGAAGTAATACAGCCCGAGCGGGCGGTCGTGCGCGTTGACGTAATCGATCGCCTCGTCGATCGCCTTGTAGGTCTTCACCGGCAGGACCGGCTCGAAGATTTCCTCCTGCATCGCGGCCATGTCGTCGGTCACGTTGCGCAGGATCGTGAGCGGCATCTTGCGGGTGTTGGACGAGGCGAAATCCTCGCCCGCCGGATTGACCTCTAGTACCTCGGCGCCCTTGGCGCGCGCATCGGCGACGAGGTCCTTCAAGCGGTCGAAATGGCGGTCGGAGACGATGCTGGCGTAATCGTCGTTGTCGAGCACCTTGGGATACATCGCGCGGGCGCCCTGCTCGACCGCGGCGACGGCGCCCGCCTCCATGTCCTCGGGCACGTAGAGGTAGTCGGGCGCGAGGCAGATCTGGCCCGCGTTCATCATCTTGCCCAGCGCGATCCGTTCACCCGCCTTGGTCAAGTCGGCGCTGCGCCCCAGGAACACCGGGCTCTTGCCGCCGAGTTCGAGGGTGACCGGGACGAGGTTCTTGGCCGCCGCTTCCATGACCTTGCGGCCCGTCGCGGTCGAACCGGTGAACACCAAGTGGTCGAAGGGAAGCCCGCTGAACGCGTGCGCCACTTCCGGCCCGCCGATAACGACCGCGCATTCGTCCTCGGCGAACCGCCTGGCGACCAGTTCGGCCATCAGTTCGCTGGTGCGCTCGGTGAATTCGCTCGGCTTGATCATCGCCCGGTTGCCGGCGGCGAACACCTGCATTAGCGGGCCAAAGCTGAGGTTGACCGGGAAATTCCACGGACTGAGGATGCCGATTACGCCCTTGGGCTCGTAGCGCAGCTGCGCCTTTGCACCGAGCAGGCCGAGCGGGAATTGCGGCTTGCGCTTTTCGGGCTTCGACCACTTGCCGACATGCTTGAGGCAGTATTTGCCGAAGCCGATCGTGCCGGCGATATCCGTGATCATCGATTGCTGCACGCTGCGGCTGCCGAAATCGGCGCTCATCGCGCGGCACAGCTCGTCGGCATTTTCCCTGAGCAGCGCGATCGCCCGCTCGATGCGGTCGCGTCGGATTGAAAGCGCTTCCGGCCGCGCGGCGGTGAACGCGTCGCGCTGCTTTCTGAGCAGGTCAGTCAGCTCGGTCTTGCGGTCCTCGGCCATCGCGTCCTCCGTCTCGATTTGCCACCGATGTTCGGGGATATCGCGCCACATGGCAAGCCGCGACAAAGCGCTGTCCTACAACGACGGGGGTGTGCCACAGACTGCCACATGACCCGCCGCAACGTCACCACCGCTTGCCAGTCCCTAGCGGGTCGCGGGCGACGCGGTGTTTTCCCCCTGAACAGTGTGCCAAGTGTGCCAAGTCCTACATTGACCGGGCGCAAGCCGATCTTGCCGGGCCGCGGATTGCCAATGCCGCAGTGCAGCATTAAGCCCGTGCCGAAACTCGTACTGAAAGGTCTGCCATGCCCACCTTTTCCGCCACCGACCCGGTCGTCATCCTGTCCTACGCGCGCACCCCGATGGGCGGAATGCAGGGCGTACTGTCGGATGTGTCGGCAACCGACCTCGGGGCAGCCGCGGTCAGGGCCGCCGTCGAGCGCTCGGGCGTCTCGGGTGCGGATGTCGAGCGGATATACATGGGCTGTGTGCTTCCCGCCGGGCTCGGCCAGGCGCCCGCGCGACAGGCGGCGCTCAAGGCCGGGCTGCCCAATTCGGTCCAGGCGACCACGGTCAACAAAGTCTGCGGCAGCGGCATGCAGACCGTGATCATGGCGAGCGAGGCCATCGCCAGCGGTTCGCTGGACTTCGCGATCGCCGGGGGCATGGAGAGCATGACCAATGCGCCGTACCTGCTTAAGAAGCATCGCGGCGGTGCCCGCATCGGGCACGACACCGCCTACGACCACATGTTCCTCGACGGACTGGAGGATGCTTACGACGCGGGCCGCGCGATGGGCACCTTCGCGCAGGACACCGCCAACGACTATCAGCTAACCCGCGAGGCGCAGGACGATTACTCGATCGAATCGCTGCGCCGGGCGAATGCGGCGATCACCGGCGGCGCATTCGCCGACGAGATCGTCGCGGTCACCGTCACCAGCCGCAAGGGCGAGGTCGTGGTCGACACCGACGAACAGCCGCCCAAGGGCAACCCCGACAAGCTGCGCGCCCTGCGCGCCGCGTTCGCCAAGGACGGGACGATCACCGCCGCTTCGTCGAGCTCGATCAGCGACGGCGCCGCGGCAGTGGTGCTGGCGCGCGAAAGCGCGGCTCGGGACAAGGGCCTGACCCCGGTCGCGCGGATCGTCGCCATGGCGGCGCACGCGCAGGAGCCAAAGGATTTCACCACCGCGCCCGTCGGTGCGATCGAAAAGGTGCTCGCCAGGGCGGGCTGGTCGAAGGACGATGTCGACTTGTTCGAAGTGAATGAAGCGTTCGCCTGCGTGGCGATGTTCGCGATGAAGGACCTCGGGCTCGATCACGCCAAGGTCAACGTGAATGGCGGCGCGACCGCGCTGGGCCATCCGATCGGCGCGAGCGGCACGCGGATCATCGTTACGCTGCTGAGCGCGTTGAAGCACAAGGGTCTCAAGCGCGGCGTGGCTTCGCTGTGCATCGGCGGCGGCGAGGCAACGGCGGTGGCGGTGGAGCTGGTCTGAGCGGCGCCACCGTTTCCGTTTGCGGCGACACGGCGTCAGGCGTATCTCGTCGTCACTGAAAAACAGGGAGAGAGAAACACCATGAAGAAATTTATTGCACTGGCCGCTTTCGCGGCGCTGGCCGCCTGCGGTGACCGGGACGCGGAAGCACCCGCAGCCGAAGACACCACCGCTGCCGTGGCGCCGGCCGAGACGGGCACGATGGCCGGTAGCTATGACGTCAAAATGGCCGACGGCACGATGGCGACCACGGTGATCAACGCCGATGGCACCTATGTCGACACCGACAAGGACGGCAAGCAGGTCAAGGGTATGTTTACCCGCAAGGACGGCAAGGATTGCTTCGATCCCGAAGGGGACGATCCTGCGGAGTGCTGGACGGTGACCACGCCGGCCGCCGACGGTAGCTTCACCGCGACTGGGCTCGACGGCAAGACCACCGTGACCGTGACCCCGGCGGGCGTGACGGCCACCGCGACCCCGATGCCGGCCGCGACCTAAGTCGCTCGGCTATCGAAATGCGAAGGGCGGCCCTCACCGGCCGCCCTTCTCATCTCAGGGCTCGGCGCTCCCCCACAAGCGCGCGGTCCGCACGTAACCGACCCTGCCGCCGACAGCGAATTCGCACCATCCTTGCTCGCAGTCGTCGATCTGGCCGACGACACCCGGTTTTACCTTCCACAGCAGCCTGGAACCGTCGGACCGCTTGGCCCGCATGGCCGCCGGAGCCTTGCCGGTCACCAGCGCTCCGCGATCCTTGCTGAGCAAGTTGGCGGTGACCCAGCCTTCGTCTCCCGCCGGATCGCGCACCAACCGCCAGCCTTCGTGCACCCGGATCACCTTGAGCGGGAGACCGGCGCGGCGATAGACCCAGCGTACCGGGAAATCGCGGCCCGGCCCGGCGCGCATGTTGAGCGTCTCCGCCTTGATCGAGGCCCAGTATGGTACCGCGCGCTCCTGCGCGGCGAGCGGCGCCACCACAACCAGGGCGGCAAATGAAAGGAAGTATCGCATATTGCCCCGAGCGTTAGCGCCTTTGCGCTTCAGCGTTCAAGCCAGCAGCGCTTGACCACCCCGCCCCGTTCCCACTAGCCCACGGTCCGATGGCCGATCGACCCACCCCGCGCCGCACCGCCAAGCCCAGAGTCGTGGTCACGCGCCACCTGTTGGCCTCGGTTGAAGCGCGCATGAGCGAACTGTTCGACACCAAGCTCAATGTGGCGGATGCGCCGTTGACGCGCGACGAACTCGCCGCCGCAATGCGCGAGGCCGACGTGCTGGTGCCGACGGTCACCGACCGCATCGACGCCGAGCTGATCGCGCAAGCCGGACCGCAGCTTGGCCTTATCGCCAGCTTCGGCGCGGGGGTCGACCACATCGACCTCGCCGCGGCAAGGGCGAAGAAGATCATCGTCACCAACACACCGGGGGTATTCACCGACGACACCGCGGACCTGACCATGGCTCTGATCATCGGCGTGCCCCGGCGCCTGCGCGAAGGCACCTCGCTGATCCGCCGCAGCGAGTGGACCGGGTGGGCGCCCTCGGCGCTGCTCGGGCGCAAGCTCGGCGGCAAGGTCCTCGGCATTGTCGGCATGGGTCGTATCGGCCAGGCAGTGGCGCTGCGCGCCCGCGCGTTCGGCCTGACCATCCGCTATCACAACCGCCATCGTCTGCCGCAAGCGGTCGAGGCGCAGTTCGGCGCTGAATATGTGGCCGACCTCGATGCGCTGCTGCGCCAGTCCGACATTGTCACCCTGCACTGTCCGGCCACCCCGGAAACGCGCGGCTTGCTCAGCGCCGCGCGTATCGCCGCGATGAAGGCCGGCGCGACGATCGTGAACACCGCCCGCGCCGACCTGATCGACTACGGGGCGATGATCGAAGCGCTCGAAAGCGGCCATCTGGGCGGCGCGGGGCTCGACGTGTTTCCCGAGGAGCCCAAGGTCGACGACCGTCTGGTCGCCCTGCCCAACGTGATCGCTCAACCGCACATCGGCAGCGCCACGATCGAAGGCCGCGAAGCTTCGGGCGAAAAGGTCATCGCCAATATTCGCTTCTGGGCCGACGGTCATCGACCGCCGGACCAGGTGCTCGAGGGGCTGGTTTGACGCCCATTTCAAGACCCGTTGACGGCGATGCCCCAGCGAACGGTTCCGCTGCGCCTGTGGCCGAGAGTTTCGGAAATCTGTGCCTCGGATGCGGTCTGTGCTGCGATTCCGGATTGTTCACCATTGTGGAACTCGATGCGGACGACCGCGCGCGTCTGAATGCGATCGGAGTGCCCGCTCCCGAGCAGATCAACCAGCCGTGCCAGTTCTTCGACCGGTGCTGCACGGTGTACAGCCATCGTCCGGCCAAGTGCGGCGCATATCGCTGTGAAGTCTTGAAAGACCTCGAGGAAGGCGCGATTTCGTTCAACCTCGCGAGCGACAAGATTGCTCAGGCGCTGGCCTATCGCGAAGCACTGCTCGCGGAACTGCCGCCGGGAACGACGGTCAACGAGATGATCGGGCAATGGCGCAACGAGGGAGATCGCCTGGTTGCATCGCCGTCGGCCCAGGCGAGGCTGGCCTTCGTGGTGTTTCGCTCATTCGTGGAGCGTCACTTCCTCCGCGCAAAGCAGCGCCGCATTTCCGCCCAGGAGGTCAATCCCCGGTAAGAATACGGTCGACCAGCTGCTTCACTGTGGGGGTGAAGTTGTTCGAATAGAACGGGTCCTGCTTGAACCGATAAGCCGCGTGGCCGGCGAACATCAGGTTGTTCTGGATCGGCCCGCCGTGGGCGATGTCCTGCAGGGTCTTCTGGATGCAGAAGCTGCGCGGATCGGCGAGGCGGCCGGTGGTGTAGTCGTCGTGATCCTTCCAGCTCGAAAACCCGCAGTGGCTGAGGCAGCCCATGCAATCCTTCTGGTCTTGGCGGATAATGTCACGGCTTTGCGGGGTGACATAGACGATCGTGTCGTCCGGGGTCTTGAGCGCCTCGGTATGACCCTCGCCGAACCACGCGCGGGCGCGGTCGTAATCGCGCGGGGCGACCCAGAAGTTCTTGCCGCGCACCCCGACGTCGAGCTGCTGCGTATGCTCGCCCGCGGCGACCTTGCTGAACGGAATCTGCCGTTCGGACCGGTGGATCAGGTCGTGGAGGAATTCGGTCTTCACCGCCGAGCTATAGAAACCGGTGGGCGAAAACTTGTGCAGCAGCACGTCGCCATCGTCGAGGTGTCGCAGCGCCTCCTTCCAGTCGTCGGGAATGGGGCTTTCCTGCGTCAGCAGCGGGCGCGTGCCGAATTGGAAGACGATCTTGCCGAGTTCGGGATTGTCGATCCAGTCGTTCCATTCGCGCAGGAACCAGACTCCGCCGGCCATGACGATCGCGGTGTCTTCCGACACCCCTTCGGCACGCATCGTATCGCGCAGCGCCTTGACCCGCGGATAAGGGTCTTCGGGCTTCAGCGGGTCCTCGGCGTTCGACAGTCCGTTGTGCCCGCCGGCGAGCCAGGGATCTTCATAGACCACCGCCGCCATCAGGTCCGCGACCTTGCTGTAACTGCGCTTCCACAGCGCGCGGAAGGCGCGCGCCGAGCTGATGATCGGCAGGTAGTGGACGTTGAAGCGCTCGGCGATCTCGGCGAGCCGGTAGGGCATCCCTGCGCCGCAGGTGACCCCGGTGACAAGTCCGCGAGTCTGCTCGAGCACGCCTTCAAGCACTTCCTGCGCGCCGCCCATTTCCCACAGCACGTTGATGTTGATTGCGCCGTTGCCCCCGGCGATGTCGTGAGCCCGGCGAACTTGCTCGACCGCGCCATCGATGGCGTAGCGGATCAGCTGTTCGTGCCGTTCCTTGCGGGTCAGCGCGTCGTAGATTTGCGGAACGATCTTGCCTTCGGCATCGTAGCTGTCGGCGTTGACCGCGCTGACCGTGCCGATCCCGCCGGCCGCAGCCCAGGCGCCCGAACTCATGTGATTCGTCGCGGAGACGCCCTTGCCGCCCTCGACCAGTGGCCAGACCTCACGTCCGCCGTAAAGAATGGGTTGCAATCCCTTGAACGTCATCGTGTTTCTGCCGCTTTCCAAGTGGGGCTCAGCGCTTCGCGCCGCCTGCTGCGCCGGCGTCCTGTCGGCACGGCTCGATCGCCTCAGGCTCGGGCCTCGTAGCGGCTCGCTTGAATTGTGCATAGTACCCGGCCAGCTCCGGCGCATCCTTGAAGGCGTCGAGCTCGAACCCGACCCGCTGGAATTCGCAGCTGAGCAGCAGCGGGTCGATGCCGTGCTGGTTGGTCGGACGGTCGACATCGACGACAATCACCCGCCCACCCTTGCGCAACGCGGGCCACAGCCGCCACAAGAAGGCATAAGGTTCCTGCACCTCGTGATACATGTGGACCAGAAATACGCGGTCAAAGCTGGTTTCGGGTAGCCGCGGATCGTCGCCCGACCCGAGACGGATCGAGACGTTCTCAAGGCGCTCGCGCTCGACCCGCTGGCCGAGCCGGCTTAGCACTTCGCGATCGATGTCTTGCGCCAGTACGCGCCCCTTGCGGCCGACTTTCTCGGCCAGGCGCACTGTGTAGTACCCTTCGCCGGCGCCGATGTCGGCGACCGTCATGCCGGGGCGGATGTCGGCCAGATCCATGACCTTGGCCGCCTCGCCGACGCTGTCGCGCTCGTTCTCGGTGGAGAACTGGTTGCCGCTGACTTCCGAAACTTCGCGATGCGGGCGAGGAAATTCGAGCGCGGTTTCCGGCCGGTCGGGGTCGGCATCGTCGCCTACCCAGCGGCACCCCGCCAGCGCGATCGGGACAAGCGCGATCTGCAAGAGCGCACGGCGTTTCATCAGTCGTCGTCCTCGATTTCGACCGCCTCGCCGGTCACCCGCTGGGCCAGCGCCGCGGAAATGAACGGGTCGAGCGCCCCGTCGAGCACATCGTCCGGCGCCGGAGAAGTATGCCCGGTGCGCAGGTCCTTGACCATCTGATACGGCTGAAGGACGTAGCTGCGGATCTGGTGACCCCAACCGATATCGCTCTTGCTGGCGTGCTCGGCGCTGGCGGCCTCTTCGCGCCGGCGCATTTCCGCCTCGAACATCCGCGCCTTGAGCATGTTCAGCGCAATCTCGCGGTTCTTGTGCTGGCTACGATCGATCTGGCTGGCGACGATGATGCCACTGGGAATGTGAGTAATGCGCACCGCGGAATCGGTCGTGTTGACGTGCTGCCCGCCGGCGCCGCTCGCGCGGTAGGTGTCGATCCTGAGGTCGGCCGGATTGACTTCAATGTCGATGTTGTCGTCAATCACCGGATAGACCCATACCGAGCTGAAGCTGGTGTGGCGGCGAGCCGAGCTATCATAAGGGCTTATGCGCACCAACCGGTGGACCCCGCTTTCGGTCTTGGCGTAGCCATAGGCGTTTTCGCCCCTGACCAGTAAGGTGGCGCTCTTGATCCCCGCCTGCTCGCCCCCGTGGTAGTCTACCAGATCGACCTTGAAGCCCTTGCGTTCGGCCCAGCGGGTATACATCCGCTGGAGCATCTCGGCCCAGTCCTGACTTTCAGTTCCCCCCGCGCCCGCGTGGATTTCGATATACGTGTCGTTGGCGTCGGCCTCGCCCGAGAGCAACGCCTGGACCTTGTCGGCATCGGCGCGCTCGGCCAATCGCGCCAGCGTCGCCAGGCCCTCGTTCTCGACCTCGGCATCGCCCTCGGCCTCGCCCATTTCGACGAACTCGATCGCGTCAGCCATTTCGACCGAGATTTCGCGGACCGTGCCGATCGCGCTTTCGAGCTTGCGCCGCTCGCGCATCACCGCCTCGGCCCCCTTGGGATCGTCCCATAGCCTGGGATCCTCGACCCGCGCGTTGAGTTCGTCGAGCCGGCGCAACGCGCGCTCCCAGTCGAGCGACTGGCGCACGAGTGCCAGCGCGGCTTCGATACGGGCGATGTGAGCCTGCCCCTCGGCACGCATGAACGGTCAACTCCGGCAGGAAACGGTCCGCCGCTTAGCGGACGGTAGCGGGTTGTGGAAGGTGCGCGTTTCGCCGTGTCAGTGGCGGTGCTTGGATTGCAGCCTCTTCACCGCCTCAAGCGTCAGGCGTACGTGATCCTTGTAGTCGAGATCGGAGTGCACGAAGGCGATCCGGCCCTGCTGGTCGATCACGTAGCTGGTGCGCTGGGTGAGGCCGGTATCCTTGCCATCGCGCACTAGCTTCGCATCATAGGCCTTGACGATCTTGGGATTGGCGGCCGCGACCGCGAACTGGTCGCGGCATTCTTCCTTCGAAAAGCGCTTGAGCGTCTCGATGTCGTCGTTCGACAGGCCGACGACGGTCGCGCCCCATTTGCGGAATTCAGGCGTCGCCTCGGCAAAGGCATTGGCCTCGAGCGTGCAGCCCTTGGTGTACGCCTTGGGGTAGAAATAGAGCACCACCGGCCCCTTCGCGAGCGCGCTGCGCAGGTTGAACCCGAACTGCTTGCCGGCGAGCGCCGCTTGGGTGGAGAAAGCCGGCGCCTTGGCGCCGGTGGGAAGCGACGCGGCGGCCGGGGACATGGTCAGAGCCAGCGCGGCGGCCAGTGCGGCGAATTTCTTCATCGATGCGATCCTCTCAGTAAATCCCGCCCTGCTCGGCGACGAAGTCGCTCTGGGCCTCTTCCTGCTGGCGTGCGGTTGCGGCCCGCACGTTGGCCTGGCGGCCGCGGCGGACCATCTCGAGTATCTCGTTGCGGCGGGCGGCGACTTCGTCCTGCCGGGTGGCGCGCGGCGGTTCGGTGTCAGGCTTGAACGCCTCCCAGATGACCGAAGCCTTGGGATCGTTCGTCGGCCAGGCGTCGAACACGCGCTTGCCGCTCTGCCGGTCGATGCGGACCATGCGGACGCCGGCGGGCGCGACGAAGGGGTCGTCGGACCACCGCTTGCGTGTGGCCTTGACGAAATCCATGAAGATCGGCGCGCCGGTGTTGCCGCCCTGGACCCAGCCGCCGAGGTTCCGCGGCTTGTCGAACCCGATGTAGGTACCGGCGACGATGTCGGGCGAGCCGCCGACGAACCACGCGTTGGTCGGGCCGGTGGTCGTCCCGGTTTTGCCGAACAGCGGCAGTTCGAGCGCGCGCAGGCGCACCGCGGTGCCGCGCTGGACGACGCCTTCGAGCATGTGGACGGTCTGGTATGCGGTGCGCTGGTCGATCACCTGGCGTCCCGTCGGCTTGATTCGCGGCATGGCCTTGCCATCCCATTCGGCCATGTTGCAGCTGCCGCATTCGCGCTTGTCGGCGCGCCAGATCACCTTGCCCCTGCGGTCCTGCACATAGTCGATGACCGTTGGAGTGTGCATGCGGCCGTGGTTGGCGAGCGCCGAATAGGCGTTCACCATCTTGAGCACCGTGGTGTCACCGGCGCCCAGCGCGAACGCAGGGTAGGCTTCGTACTTGCCGATGCCCATCCGTTCGAACATGCGAATGACATTGGGCATCCCGGCGTCCATCGCGATGTGGACGGTCATCAGGTTGCGGCTCTGCTCGAGGCCCCAGCGCAGCGTGTGCACCCCGCCGCCGCCGCCGCCGAAGTTGCGGAAGCATTTTTCGCCCAGGGCCGCGCCCTGGTAGAAGCAATAGGCCTGGTCGGGCACCTCGGTCGCGGGCGTCATGCCCTGATCGAGCCCGGTGGCATAGACGAACGGCTTGATCGTCGAGCCGGGCTGGCGCAGCGCCTGGGTGGCGCGGTTGAAGTCGGTCAGGCGGTTGTCGAATCCCCCCTGCATCGCAAGCACGCGGCCGGTCGCGGGCTCCTGAGCGACGAACCCGCCGGAAACCTCGGGCACGGTGCGAACGGCATAGGCATTGCCCACCGGCGCCGCGGCGATTACGTGGCCGGCGCGCAGGCCATCGGGCAGGCCGGTGAGCGGGGCAGTGTCGCCGTCGGAAAAGCCGATCGTCGCGCTCTGGCTGTCGCGCTGCGTTACCACCCCGATGCGCCAGTCCTTGTAGTCGATTCCCAGGGGCGAGGCGGCGAGCTGCGATTGCCAGGTATCGTTTGAGACGTCGATCGTCGCCACCGGGCCGCTCCAGCCCTTGCCCGCGCTGTAGCGCAGGATGCCGCCGCGCAGCGAGTCGCGCGCGGCCAGTTGGAGTTCGGGGTCGAGCGAGGTACGCACCCACAGGCCTCCGGCATAGACGCTATTCTTGCCGTCGTCCGCAGTCTCGCCGAACTTGCCCATCAGCTCGCGCCGCACTTCTTCCAGGAAGTAACCGGCATCGACCGACGGCACGCTCGATCTCGACGGCTTTAGGCCGAGTGGCCGCGCTTTCGCAATGGCACCTTCGCCCGTCGTGACGAAGTCGTTCTCGACCATCTGGTCGATCACCAAGTTTCGCCGCGCGACGGCCATCGCCTCGTGTTTCTTGCGGCCATAGCGCTCGGGCGCCTTGGGCAGGATCGCCAGAAAAGCCATCTCGTGGAGATCGAGATCCTTCACGTCCTTGTCGAAATAGGCGCGCGACGCGGCCTGGACGCCATAGCTGCGCCGGCCGAGCGGAATCTCGTTCAGATAGAGTTCGAGAATCTGCTGCTTGGTCAGCACACTTTCGATCCGCAGCGACAGGATCATCTCGCGCAGCTTGCGGGTGACCGAATACTCGTCGCCCAGCAGGATGTTCTTGGCGACCTGCTGGGTGATCGTCGAACCGCCGACCGCCCGCTCGCCCGAGCCCACCTTGGTCGCGTAATCGACAACCGCGCCCAGTGTGCCGGTCACGTCGACCCCGCTGTGCGTGAAAAAGGTCTTGTCTTCGGCGGCGAGAAACGATTCGATCAGCTTCTCGGGAAAGTCGGCGTACTGCAGCTGCACCCGTCGCTCGCGCGCATAGGAGTGGACGATCCCACCCTCGATGCCGCGGACGATAGTCGGCAGCGGCGGCTCGTAGTCGATCAGCGTCTCGGCATCGGGCAGGTCGCGGGCAAGCAGGAGCCAGATCAGCACCAGCGCCGTCAATCCCCCACCCACGACGCGCACCAGCCAGCGGAAGCGGCGGCTCCCCTGCCAGTTGTCCTTGAACCACGCGGCCACGCCTTGGCTGTCGCGGCGGATGCGGTAGCGAAAATGGTCTAGGGTGGAGGTGTCGGCCATGGTTCGAGCGCGGCCTTAGCATGGCGATTCCGCGCCGCGCCAGCCCGCAAAGGTCACCCCTCGATCGAACGACGGGCGAAGTAGATGCGGATCGCCCGCGCGATCACTTCGGCAAACCGCGCCCGGCCTTGGTCGGACGCGAGCCGGTAGGCTTCCTCACGGTTCGAGATAAACCCCGCCTCGTAGAGCACTGAGGGAACATCGGGCGCGCGCAAGACCGCCAGCGCCGCGGATCGGCGCGTTTGCGGATGGAACGGCAATCGCCCGTCTCCCTCGCGAGCGATCAGCCGCGCGAACTCGGTGCTGTCGCCTTGCGCGCGGCGCTGCGACAGCTCGACCAGGATAGTGTTGACGCTGTCGCTCTGCCCCGACAGGGCCACGCCGTTGACCGCATCGACCGAGTTTTCACGCGCGGCGAAACGCGCGGCGGCCTCGCTCGATGCTTCATCGGATAGCGTGTAGATGCTCGCCCCCGCCACCCCGTCTTCCGCGCCCGCCGAATCGGCGTGGATCGACAGGAACAGGTCGGCCCCGAGCGCCCGCGCGATCGCGAAGCGCTCCCCCAGGACCAGGAAGCGATCGTCGCCCCGAGTGAGCGCGACACGAATACCGCCTTCGCGCGCGATCTCGTCGCGCAGCGCGGTGGCCAACCCGAGCACCAGATCCTTCTCTCGAAAGCCCTGGCCGCTCGCGCCAGGGTCGTGGCCTCCGTGGCCTGCGTCGATGACCACCAGCGGACGCGATTTGTCGGGCGGGCCATAGACCCGCGGCAGGTCGACCGGCTCGCCCGCAGGGGGCAGTTCGAAGCGGACCACGTAAGCCCGGCCGAGCACCGGAACGGGCAGGGTCAGCCCTAACGCGTACAGCGCGGCCAGTAGCGCCACGGGAGCGAAAAAAACCGACCAGAGCTGTGTGCGCGGCGACATCGCCGCCATGGTTAGGGCCTGGTCGCCCTGCGGCGCAATATGGTTGCCCCCTGAAACCCACGATGCTAGCACGCCAACCTTCCGGGGCGACTAGCCTTCGTGCCTGCCAGACGCGCTTTTTCGGCGCCACGGCGAGGGTCCGACCCGGCAGCCGGCCGAAGCGTTTCGCATCGGCTCATTACGACCAGGTTGATGCAAGCGATGAGCCTTCCCTCCCCGCAGTTCCCCTCGCCGCCCTTGGGCGGCCGTGTGGGTCCTGCCGGCCGGGCTGCGCATACGGCGCAGCGGCGCATCCTTGCAGACACATCACCCCGGCCCCCCGCTCTCGAGCGCGCGGGCCGGTCCGCTTTCGCCGTTCGGACCTTCGGGTCCGGCGGCGGTTTACCAACAGCGCGCGCGCCCCGCTCTCCGCTCGACGGATGTCGAGCCGTGCCGGCGCGCGCACGGAGAAATAACAATGGCTACGCGCATGTTAATCGATGCGCGCCACCCGGAAGAAACCCGGGTGGCGGTGCTGCAAGGTAACCGGATCGAGGAATTCGATTTCGAGTCCGCCGAACATAAGCAGATCAAGGGCAACATCTACCTCGCCAAGGTTACCCGGGTAGAACCCAGCCTTCAGGCCGCGTTCGTCGATTTCGGCGGGAACCGGCATGGCTTCCTCGCCTTCAGCGAGATCCACCCCGACTACTACCAGATCCCCAAAGAGGATCGCGAGCGGCTGCTCGCCGAGGAAGCCGAGGCCGCCGCGGAAGAAGCCGCGCTGCGGGCCCAGGAGGAGGAAGACGGTCACTCGCCCGGCGACGAATACGACGCTGATGACGAGACCGGCGAGGCGTTCGTCGAGGAAATCGCCGAGGACGGCGTCGAAGAAATCGACACTTCCGAAAAGGATGATGTCGCCACGATCGAGGGCGGCCACGTCGAGGATGGCGACGACGACCACGAAGACGATGACGAAGCCGACGAAGAGAACGGTGATGGCGCCGAAAACGACGACCGTTCACGCGGCCGGGGCCGCGGCCGGCGCCAAGGTAAGGGCGGCGGGCGTTCGCGCGCCAAGGAAGTCGACGAAGTGCGCGCCAAGCGCATGGCGCTGCGCCGCCGCTACAAGATTCAGGACGTCATCCAGCGGCGTCAGGTGCTGCTCGTTCAGGTGGTCAAGGAGGAGCGCGGCAACAAGGGTGCGGCGCTGACCAGCTACCTCAGCCTCGCCGGTCGCTATTGCGTTCTCATGCCCAATTCGAGCCACGGCGGCGGCATTAGCCGCAAGATCAGCTCGGCGGCGGATCGCAAGCGGCTGAAGACGATCGTATCCGATCTCTCGCTGCCCCGTTCGATGGGTCTGATCGTGCGCACCGCGGGTCTCCAGCGCACCAAGCCGGAAATCAAGCGTGACTTCGACTACCTCGCCCGTTTGTGGGACGAGATCCGCGAGAACACCTTGAGTTCGGTCGCCCCGGCGCTGATCCATTCGGACAGCGACCTGATCAAGCGCGCCATCCGCGATATCTATAACAAGGAAATCGAAGAAGTCGTTGTCGAGGGCGAAGCTGGTTACAAGTCGGCGCGCGAATTCATGAAGCTGCTCATGCCGAGCCATGCGCGGCGGGTTAAGGCCTACAGCGATCCGGTGCCGCTGTTTCAGCGCTATGGCGCCGAAGATCAGCTGCGCGCGATGTACGATCCCGTCGTTCAGCTGAAGAGCGGCGGATACCTCGTCATCAACCCGACCGAGGCGCTCGTCTCGATCGATATCAACTCGGGCCGTTCAACCAAGGAACACGGTATCGAGGCGACCGCGCTCAGCACCAACGTCGAAGCCGCCCGCGAGATCGCCCGCCAGTTGCGCCTGCGCGACATGGCCGGCCTGGTGGTGATCGACTTCATCGACATGGAGTACACGGGCAACATCCGGAAGGTCGAAAAGGCCATGAAGGATGCGCTGAAGAACGACCGCGCACGCATCCAGGTCGGCCGCATCTCGGGCTTCGGCCTGATGGAGATGAGCCGTCAGCGGTTGCGGACCGGCGTGCTCGAGGCGACCACGCGTGAATGCCCGCACTGCGACGGTAGCGGGCTCGTCCGCACGGCATCGAGTGCGGGCCTCTCCGCCCTGCGCCTGATCGAAGACGAGGCGGCCACGGGTAAGGGTTCGGTCATCAGCCTGTTCGCTTCGACCGAGGCGGCGGTCTACCTGCTCAACGCCAAGCGCGCCGATCTGGCCGAGATCGAGGACCGCTACGGCGTGGCCGTCGAAGTCCTGCCGGAAGGCGAGGAAGAGGGCGCCAAGATGCGCGTCGCCAGCAGTGGGCCGCGCCCCACCGCTCCGCCCCAGTTCGCCCCCATCGTCGACGAGATCGACGACGACCCGATTGAGGACGACGACGAACTGGAGGAAGCCGACGACGAACCCGAAGCGCGGCGCGAACCTCGCAGCGATCGTCTCGACAGCGATGACGACCGCGCGCACGGTAACCGCCGCCGCCGGCGCGGTGGCCGCAATCGCCGGGACCGCGATGAGGATGAGCCTCGGGCACCCGCCAACGAAGCGGCGGCCTCTGAGGATGGCGACGACGAACAGGCTGCCGAACGCGCCGAAGCTCCGCCTGAGCTTGACGAGGAAGGCCGCCCAAAGAAGCGTCGTCGCCGTGGCGGACGCCGCAGGCGCGGTCGCGATCGTGGCGAAGGGGAGCGTGACGAAGCTATTGATGGCGCTGATGTTGATACGGCTCCGGACTCGACCTCCGATCAACTCGCGAGCGACATTGCGATGGTTGCTGAGCCGACAGGGGCGGATGAACCCGCGGGCGAACAGCCCAAGAAGCGTTCGCGTCGCAAGAAGGCCGACCCCGTCGAAGCGGAGGCTGTCGAGCCGATCGTGGCCGAAGAGCCCGTGCCTGAGCAGGTTGCCGCGGAAAAGCCCAGGCGTTCGCGCCGCAAGAAGCCTGCCCCGAGCGAGGCCGAGGGGTTCGACTCGATCGTGACCGCCGAGGCCGAGGCCGAGGCCGAGGCCGCACCCGAAGCCGTCGCGGCTCCGGTGGATGAAGCGCCCGCCAAGCCGAAGCGTTCGCGCGCCAAGAAGGCGACCGCGGATACTCCGGCCAGCGCGGACCTGGTCACCGCCCCCGCCGACGAACTGGCGGCGGCGAATGGCGATTCCGACGAGAACCGGTCGGGCAAGCGCGGCTGGTGGCAGCGCACCTTCGGCGAATGATGGGGAACCTCCCCGGTCGCGCTGCGGCCGGGGAGATCGCTTGAGCTCAATGCGCCGGATGGCCGAATCGATCTCCGCCCTCGTGCTTGCCGGATCGCGGCCGGGTTCGGACCCGCTGCTGGATGGCAGCGGGCTGGCAAGCAAGGCGCTGCTGCTGGTCGGCGGCAAGCCGATGCTGGCGCATGTGCTGTTGGCGTTGGCGCGGGCGCCCCAGATCGGCCGGACGCTGGTTTACGCGCAACAAACCGGGCCGCTGGCGCACGACGCGGCGATTGCCGGGGAGGCGCGCGGCGTTACCTGGATCGCCCATCAGGGCACGATCGCCGACGCGATCCACGATCACTTTACCCGCCATGGGAAACCGATCCTCGTGACCACTGCCGATAACGTGTTGCTCACCCCGGAGATGATCGCGCAGTTCCTGCGCGATGCCGGGCAGGCGGACGTGGCCGTTGGCCTGGTCGAACGCCGCCGGGTCGAGACCGCCGGGCATTCCACGCAGCGCACCTGGCTCAAGTTTCGCGCCGGCCAGTGGTCGGGCGCGAACCTGTTTCTCCTGGGCGGGCCGCAAGTGCTGCCGCTGGTCGATTTCTGGCGCGGCCTCGAGCAGGACCGGAAGAAAGGATGGAAACTGCTCGCCGCATTCGGCCCCGCGCTGCTGCTTGGCGCGGCCCTGCGGCTGATCGACATCCATGCGTTTGCGGCTGGCATCGCGAGGCGTTTCGGGCTGCAGGGCAAAGTGGTGCCGATGGAGGCGTCCGAAGCGTGTATCGACGCCGACAAGCCATCCGACATCCCGGTGATCGAGTCGATCCTCGCCGCTCGTCAGGCTTCGGCGAGCGCCTGATCGATCAGCCGGCGCGCCAGTGCGCGCTCCTCGGCATAATCCATCGTCGCGTCGATGTCGGCGATCGGCGCGCCGCCGAAGGTCAGGCGCGGGGTCACGGCGATCTTCTGTTCGACCAGCGCCCGGCCATGCTCGGGCTTGCGCGCGAGCGCGGTATCGGCGTCGATATTGAGCCGCAGCACCAGCCTCGGACGGTGCGCGGCCATTTCGGCGTAGAGTGCCGCTTCACGGACGGCGAGCCGGCGCACCATCCCGCTCTCGGCTCGCGCAGCCGAGAGGCCGGGCCCGTCGTAAAAGCCCGGTACCTCGATTTGCGGATAGCGGTCGGTGATCACCACTACCCCGCGCCGGCGCAGCGCCATCATCGCATCGAACCGCGCCTTGCGGCGGAGCGAGAACCGATAGACGACCAGCGCGGTGAGCAGGCCAGGAATGCGGTCGGCCGGATCGCGCGTGCGGTCGGCCTTCTTGCCGATGAGCCCAGCCAGTAGCGGCCCGACCAGCGGCAGGGCGGCGATCCGGTGGCCGATCGGCCCTGATCCCAGGCCCAGATAAACGTGCGCCGCAGGTCGTTCCCTGGCCAAGTCGGACGCGAGGTCTGCCGCCAGTGTCGACTTGCCGGAACCGTCCGCCCCGATGATCGCGATCAGCGGGGCGAGCGCTTCGCCTTCGCTCACCGCATGTCCTTGTAGTACCCGGTCCATGAGCCGATCTCGGTCAGCACGAACAGGCCGGCGAGCACGAGCCATGCGTGGAGCACCCACATCTGGTCGGCCGGCATCGCGCCGGGAGCGAATCCGGCGCGCGCGAACAGCGTGCCGGCGATCGCGGTGCCGAGCAGAAATACCTTCTGCCGTTCGCGCCAGATCATCCGCTTCCACCAGAACTTGTACTTGGGTTTCATCCACCCGTGGAAGCGCGGAAACAGCGCCGGGACGTCCTTCGCCCAGTCGGCGTGCGCCTGGCCGAACTTGCCGCGCAGAAACTCCTCCTCGTAGATCGAGACGCGCTCGTAGATCAGGATCGAAAGCAGCAGGACGATCGCCGCGAACGCCCAGTTGCCACTGAGCATCGCCATGCCGGTGTAATTGACGATCCGCCCGACATATAGCGGGTTGCGCACCAGCGAGTAAGGGCCAGTGGTGTTGAGTTCGGCCGCCTCGGCTGCCGCCTTCACCCGGCCCGATGTCCCGAGCGCCGCCCAACCGCTGGTGAATATGCGGATCACCGCGCCGAGCGCCGCGATGGCGATTCCGGAGCCGAACCACGCGCGGTCTCCCGCTTCAGTCGCGAAGGGGCCGAGGTCGCGCGTGCACCACACGATCGCGATGGCACCCGCGATCGTCGCGTAGATGTAGGCGCCTCGGATGACGAAGAGGAACTTGCCGCTACGCGCGAGTTCGTGCTGATACATCGGGATGTCCGTTTGATTGGCGATCGATCCGCCTTGATTGCCGCCCTCTAACCGTTTTTGCCGCCGAGGAAAGACCAGTCGGCTACACCAGCTTGAGCGTGCGCCCCAGCTTGCCGAGCGCCAGACGGTCTTCGTGCGGCAACGCGAAGCGGCACGCCAGCCAGGTCGATCCGAACATCAGCGCCAGAATCACGGGAATGGCCAGTTCGTCGGGCAGCAGATTGGCCAGCCAGGCCAGGGCGGCCCCCATAATCGCAACGGCGATCGTAATCGCGAACGTCCTGCCGAAATGGTCGGAGAATGGCGTCAGTCCCTCTTCGTGCCACAGCTGGAACATGGGCAGGATCGCGCCGGTACACAGCCCCGCCGTGACAGCAACGGCCATACCGGTCAGGCCCCATTCGGGCAGCAGCAGCCAGCCGACCGTCACAGCAACCACCATGCCGAGGTTGGCGGCGATCAACTGGGCGCGATAGCTGGAGATCACTTGCTGAATCGGCTGTGCGGCACCGGCCAGCGCCTCGATGATCCGTGAACCCACGAGGATCATCACGGCCGGAATGGCCGGATCGGCCTGCTTGCCGAACAGCGAAAGCACCGCCGGAGCGCCGGCGGCGAGCACCAGTCCGGCAGGCAGCGCGATCGCTGCGAGCACTCCGGTCGCGAAACCATAGATCGACTGGACCTCCTCGCGCGCCCCGCGCGACGCCGCCGAGGCGAGCGGCGACAGGACATAGGCGAAAGCCAGGCGGATGGCCTGAATCAGGCTCGAAATTTTCCGCGCGATGGTGAACAGCCCCGCGGCGACGGCGCCCGCGGTGCCAGGAAGAATCCAGTTGAGCGCGATCACCCCCCCATCGCTGTAAAACCGCTGCGACAGGTTGGCCGGCATGATCGCCAGGCCGGCGCGGGCGGTCTCCCAGAAAATCGGGCCCTCGGCCTTGCCCTTAAGCAGGTCCCGCATGCTGAAGTGGCGGACCGCGAGCCGCGCGGCGAGCACCGCGGTGAGCGACAACGACAGCAGATGCGCGACCAGCAGTCCGAGGAAGCCCCAACCCAACAGCCAGAATATCACAGCGAAGACAAGGCGGATAATCTGCTCCCAGAACACCCGCAGTCGTATCTCCGGGCCGAACAGCCGCTGGGCGCGAAGCGCCGAGGTGGCGATCTCGACGAAGGCCCACAGCGGCAGCGCCCAGGCGAAAATGCGGATTGCCTCGGTCAACCGCGCCTCGTCTGCCGGCGCGGCGTTGAACAAGCGGGCGGCCTCGTCCGCGAATACCACCGCGCCAATTGCGATGGCGACGCTCGGCAGCACGCCGAGGATCAGCGCCGCGCGGAAGGCATGCGCCTGCTCGCGCCGCGTGGCCGCCTGCGGTACCGTGCGTTGCATCGCGCTGGTCATGCCCAGATCGGCGAAATTCTCGACCAGGTTCACGATGCTCCACAGCACCGCGTAGAGCCCGAACGAGGCGAGCCCGTACATCCACACGTAAAGCGGCTGCGCGACGACCTCGATCACCCCCGCCATGCGCGCGAGCGACGACGTGCCAAGATCGCGAGCGACCCGGCGGTTGTCGATGTTTTCAGGAGGTTCGGCAGCGGCGCTCATCGGCAGCGGCCCCGTAGGGTGAATTGCGCGTGAAAGAAAGCGCGGTGCGCAAATGTCATGATCCGCACCCGTTCCTGCCCTTGCCCTCCATCCTCGAAGCGCTAGACAGGCACGACCTTTTCCGCGAGGACCGCCGCACCGATGGCCACCTTCACGCTCCCGAAGAACTCGAAAATCACCGGCAAGGGCCGCGCGCACGTCGCCGCCGGTGGAGCGCGAATCCGATCATTCAAAATTTACCGGTTCGATCCCGACAGCGGCGAGAACCCCCGCTACGACACGTTCCAGATCGATCTCGACCAATGCGGGCCGATGGTCCTCGACGCGCTGATCAAGATCAAGAACGAGATCGACCCCACGCTAACCTTCCGCCGCTCGTGCCGCGAGGGGATTTGCGGATCGTGTTCGATGAACATGGACGGCAAGAACGGCCTCGCCTGCACCACTGCCATCGAGGACCTCAAGGGCGAAGTGCGGATCACCCCCCTGCCCGCGATGCAGGTGGTCAAGGACCTGGTCCCCGATTTCACTCATTTTTATGCCCAGTACGCCTCGATCAAACCCTGGCTGCAGACCGTTACCCCGACCCCGTCGGGCAAGGAACGGCTGCAGACACCCGAACAGCGCGAGCAGCTCGACGGGCTGTACGAATGCATCCTGTGCGCCTGCTGTTCGACTGCGTGCCCCAGCTATTGGTGGAACGCCGACAAGTTCCTCGGCCCCGCGATCCTCCTCCAGGCCTACCGTTGGCTCGCCGACAGCCGCGATGAGATGACCGGCGAGCGGCTCGACGCGCTGGAGGACCCGTTCCGCCTGTACCGCTGCCACACGATCATGAACTGCGCCAACGTCTGCCCCAAAGGCCTCAACCCGGCGCGCGCGATCGCCGAGATCAAGAAGATGCAGGTCGAACGGCACCTTTGAGGGCGTGAACGAGGGCGACCGCTTTTCCCACTGCCTCCCGCTCGGCGATCATCCGGACCAGCGTGGACCGCAATAGGCGATGTCGGGACTGCTTGCGCGATACGAGGAGCTGGTCGCCAGGGGCGAGTTGCGCGCCGATCCGGACCAACGCAAGGCGGCCGAGGCGCTCGACCGGTTGCAGCACCAGCTCGAAAGCGACGACGACGGCGGCCTGCTGGCCAAGCTGATGCGCCGCAAACCGCAACCGCCGCGCGGTATCTACCTGTGGGGCGGAGTCGGGCGCGGCAAGTCGATGTTGATGGACCTGTTTGTCGAAACGCTCGGCATCGCCGAGAAACGACGCGTCCATTTCCACGCCTTCATGCTCGAGGTCGACCGTTTTATCCGCGACGAGCGGGCGAAGGAGGCAGGCGATCCAATAGCCCCGGTCGCCGCGCGGATCGCCGAGGGCCTACGCTGCCTCGCGTTCGATGAGATGGTTGTTACCAACACCGCCGACGCGGCGATCATGGCGCGGTTGTTCACCGCGCTGATCGAGGGACAAGGCGTCACGATGGTCATGACCAGCAACCGTCCTCCCCACGATCTGTACAAGGACGGGCTCAACCGATCGCTGTTCACACCGGTTATCGCCCTGATCGAGCGCTTCATTGACATACTTTCGCTCGATGGGCCGGTCGATTACCGGCTCGACCGCCTCGCCGGCATCGCCACCTGGCACAGCCCGCTGGGCGATGCGGCGACCGCCCAGGTGCGCGAGGCGTTCTTTCGGCTGACCGACTACAAACCCGAAGATGCCGCCCACGTCCCAAGCGCCGAGCTCGACCTGGGGGGCGGACGCACGCTGCACGTGCCCAAGAGCCTCAAGGGCGTCGCGGTGTTCAGCTTCAAGCGGCTATGCGGCGAAAACCGCGGCGCCGCCGACTATCTGGCGATCGCCCGCACGTATCACACCGTGATGCTTGTCGGCATCCCTGTGATGGGGCCCGAGAACCGTAACGAGGCGATCCGTTTCACCAAGTTGATCGACGCGCTCTACGAACACCGCGTCAAGCTGCTCGCCACCGCCGCGGCGGAGCCGATAGGACTTTACCAAGCAGGGGACGGCAGCTTCGAATTTGCACGCACCGTCAGCCGGCTCCAAGAGATGCGCAGCGCCGAGTACATGGCGCAGGGGCACTGCGCTGAGGGTTGAACCATGCGCGATCCGCACCACATCCCGAGCATTCCGGCGGCAACACCCTCGCCCCCAAGAACCGCCGACGTGGACTCGCCTCATGATCGACATTCGTCCCCGCGCCTCCTTGGCGCACCGCGACCATAGCTGGCTCGACACGCGCTATCACTTCAGCTTTTTCGATTATCACGACCCCGCCCGTATGGGCTGGGGCGCGCTGCGCGTGTGGAACGACGACAGGATAGCGGCCAAGAGCGGTTTTGCGCCCCACTCGCACAGTGACATGGAAATCGTCACCTTCGTCCATTCAGGAGCGATCACGCACGAGGATTCGCTCGGCAATCGCGGGCGCACCGGCGCGGGCGACGTGCAGGTGATGAGCGCGGGGACCGGCATCACCCACGCTGAATCCAACCTCGAAGACGAGGAGACGACGCTGTTCCAGCTGTGGATCGTGCCCGATCGCGCGGGCGAGCAGCCGAGCTGGGGCCAGCGCGAATTTCCCAGGAGCGAACGCGCCAGAGGCTTCACGATCCTCGCCAGCGGTGATCCGCAGAGCGACGACGCGCTGCCGATACGCGCCGACGCGCGGGTTCTGGCGGCGACGCTCGGCGCCGGGCAGTCGGCCACCTGGCAAGCCGATCCCACGCGTCACCAGTACCTCGTCCTGATCAACGGCCGGTTGCGGATCAACGGGCACGAGGCTGGCGCCCGCGACGGGGTGGCGATCACCGGCGAGGATGGAATCGTGGTCGAAGCGATCGACGACGCGGTCGAACTGGTGCTGGTGGACAGCCGCTAGCTCAGGCGAGGCCGAGGCGCGCCAGCGAGCGGTCTAGCATCAATAGCTGCCACAGCAGCCGCGAGTGGTCGCTTCGCCCTGCGATATGCGACTCGGTCAGCGCGGCGATGCGATCACCGTCGAACCATCCCGTGCGGGCGAGCGCGGCACCGCGGCCGATGGCGCGCGCCTGGCCCGCCAGCGGTCCGCGCAGCCATTTCGCGATTGGCGTGACGAAGCCCTGCTTGGGCCGGTAGAGCACCTCGCGCGGCAGATAGCGCTCCATTGCGTGTTTGAGCAGCCACTTGCCCTGCCCGCGGCGGATGCGCAGGTTTTCGGGCAAAGTGGCGGCGAATTCGATCAGCCGGTGGTCGAGCAATGGCTCGCGCGCCTCCAGACTCACTGCCATGCTCGTGCGGTCGACCTTGGTCAGAATGTCGCCCGGTAGCCAGAACGTGAGATCGGCGTATTGCGCGCGGTCGAGGCCCGAACGCGCAGGTGCGGCGCGCATCAGGTCCACCAGCGGTTGTTCGGCGCGGTAATCGCCCAGAGTGCGGCGGAAGCTGTCGGAATAGAGGCTGGCCCTGATTTCGGGCGCGGTCACCGCCAGCGCGCGGGCATAGCCCTCCTCGCCCGAGGCGGCGAGCGACTGGAAAGTCGTCTTGGCGCGCATGGCTTGCGGCGCCCAGTCGGCCTTGGGCCAGACCCGCCCGAGCGAGCCGAACACCGCGCCGCGCAAGCCCTGCGGCAGGACGGAGCGCGCGCGTTCTTCGGCGGCGTGGAAGCGTTGGCGTCGATACCCGGCGAACGCCTCGTCCGCGCCGTCGCCCGACAGCGCCACAGTGACCGTTTCGCGGGCGAGCTGGCAGACGCGCCAGGTTGGCAATGCGGAGGCGTCAGCGAAAGGCTCGTCGAACATTGCTGCGAGGCGGTCGATCTCGGCGAAGTCGTCCGCTGCGACGATCCGCTCGCGGTGATCGGTGCCGAACCGGGTCGCGATTTGCCGCGCGTAGTTGGTCTCATCGAGCGCGGCTTCGTCGAAGCCTATCGAGCAGGTTTGCACGCGTTCGCGGCTCGCCTCCGCCATCAGCGCGACGACGGTCGAGCTATCGACGCCGCCCGACAGGAACGCGCCGAGCGGGACGTCGGCGGTCATGCGGCTCGTCACCGCTTCGCGCAGGCGGAACAGCAGCTCGGCCTCGAGGTCCACGGCCTTGTCGCGCCGACGTTCGGCGAAACTCACGTCCCACCAGCGGACCGGCGCGGCGGGCGGCGCATCGTGCCGGAGCAGCCGATAGTGGCCTGCGGGAAGCTTTTCGACCCCGGCAAGGAACGAGCGATGATCGGGGACATAGCCCCAAGCGAGGTAGTCCTCGACCGCCAGCGGATCGACCTCGCGCCGCAGCAGCGGATGCGCCAGCAGTCCCTTGAGCTCCGAGGCGAACGCCAGGCTGCCGTCGCTGAGCATGGCGGTGAACAGCGGCTTCACCCCCAGCCGGTCGCGGGCGAGAAACAGCTCGCGCCGTTCGAGATCGTAGATCGCGAAGGCGAACATGCCGTGCAGACGGTCAAGGCACGCGGGTCCCCATTCGCGCCACGCCGCGAGGATCACCTCGCCGTCGCCCTGTGTGCGGAAGCGGGTGCCGCGTTCCTCAAATTCGTGGCGCAACTCCTTGAAGTTGTAGATTTCTCCGTTGAACACCAGCATCGCTCGCCCGTCGGGCGACGGCATTGGTTGGGGCGACCCGGCAAGGTCGATGATCGACAACCGGCGGTGGCCCAGCGCCACTCCCGGCGCGGTCCACACGCCCTCGCCGTCAGGGCCGCGATGGACCATCGCGTCGCACATCCGCTTCACCCGTGCCGGATCGACCGGCTTGGGCGTGCCGCAATGGAAAATGCCCGCGATCCCGCACATGACCGGCCGCCTAGCTCAGCGACGCGAGCGCGGCAAAGGCCAACACCGCGCTGACGATCAGGGCCAGCGCGACATCGGATGACATTCCGAGGCTCTCGAACCGCGCCAAAGGATGCGCGCCAGCCTCCGCCGCGGTCAGCCCGGCGTCCGCGGGCTCGCGCTCGAAGAAGCGCCAGGCGATGCCGAGAACCGCCGTGACGACCACCGCGAAGAACACCCAGCCGTAGACGATGTGGTCGAACCCGCCCGCCCGCTCAGCACCGACATACTGTGCGACATAAATGGTGCCCCAGGCGCGCACCGCGTTTGCGAGGATCGAAATCAGCGCTGCTCCCATGACCAGCAAGATCCGTCGTTTCCAGCTCGCGAACGCCGTCCAGGCAACCAGCACGGACAGCGCCGTCATCGCGATCAGGAACTTTACGCCCGAACATTCCTCGGCCACGACGAACTTGCCCCCCGGCGTGTCAATGGTGAGTCCCGCGACTACCGCGGGAACACCGCTCCATTCTACCAACGAGACGGTCATCCGCGCGGTCAGGTGTTGCAGCGCCGGGATCAATTCGTCGCCGAACGGCACAAGGAAGAAACTGTAGAACAGGGGGAAAGCGAGCACGAGGCCCGCGCGCAGCCCCACGACTGCCAGCACGGCGCCCTGTAGCATCATCAAGGCCCCGCCCTCTGCCACTAGATTGATCGCGGCGGTGCGCGCGGTGACCACAACGACGAGCCCCGCACCCATCCAGCTCAGACCCGGCCACCAGCCGGCGGGCGTGATCCTGGCAAGCTCCTCGCGCCGGAGCCAGACGAGCCAGCCTAGGATTGGCGGCACCAGCAGCACGTGGTTGTAGGTATCGATGTCCCACCACTGGTGCGTCATCTCGCGCCACTCGGCGAAAGTGACGGCGAACACGATCGCCCACGCCGCGGCGACCCGGATCAGCGCAGGACCCCACGGCGAAGTCGCGGCGCGAGCCGGAGTCGGATTGGCGACAACCTCAGGCGGCATCGCGCGCCTCTCCGCCGGTGCGACTCATGATCGCGGGAAGCTGCGACAGCGCCGCGGCCCAACTCTTGCGGGCGACCACGAAGCGCCGCGCCGCCGCGCCCATCGCCAATGCGCGCTGACCATCCGCCAGCAATTCGATCGCGCGGCGCGCCAGCTGTTCGTCGGTTTCGGCGACCGCAAGGTGTTCGCCATCGACGGCCCCGATCCCGGTGGCAGCTTCGGGCGTCAGCAGCACCGGCCGCGCCATCGCCATCGCCTCGAGTACTTTGTTCTGCACCCCGCGCGCAATCGCCAGCGGCGCGACGACGAGGTCGGCGGCAGCAAGAAACGGGCGCACGTCGGGCACCTCACCCCACACGCGGGTGCCGTGGACGCCCTCGAGCCCGCGAACTTCGGCGTTCGGCGCACGCCCGACGATGTGGAAGCGCGTCTCGGGATGCGCGGCGCGAATGGCAGGCATCAACGACCGCGCGGTCCGCACCGCCGCGGTGATGTTGGGCGGGTAATCCATCTGCCCCGTGAAAACGATATGCGGGCCCGCCTCGCCCGCCAACATGGGATGAGGGGCCACCGCCTGCGGGTCGAAAGTCGAGGTGTCGATGCCATTGCCGACCGTCAGCACATTAGCAGGGACAGGACCAAGCCGGCGACGGAACAGGGAGGCTTCGGCCTCGCTGACCAGCAGCGTCGCGTCGGCGCGGTGGGCCAGACGCGCTTCCTCGGTCGCCATCAGCCGCGCTTCGCGCCGGTCGATCCAGCCGCGCGCGCCTCCGCGGGCCTGTCCATAGGCTTCGAACTTCGCGGAATCCACGTCGCACAGATCGATGATCAGGCGTCCGGAGAATCCGGTCGGCACGTACTGGCCCATCTGCCCCGAGAACACGAAGATCGTGTCAATCTGGCGATCCCTCAGCGTGCGGACAATCCAGGCGCTCAGCGCCTGACTGTGAAATGCGGTCAGGCTCACCGGCTTCCCGCTCGCCAGTGCGCGCAGCCCCGCCAGCACGAGGTTCGTCGGTCGCTGCACCAGACAATGGCTCGCTGCGACTTGGCCCAACATCGGCTCGGCGGCGAAATCGGCTGCCGTCTCACCCAGGGTGGCGACGTATACCGGCCCCATCGCGGCGAGTGCCTTGAGCAAGTGGTGCGAACGGATTTTATCTCCGCGATCGGGCGGGAACGGCATCCGGTGCGCGATGAACAGCGTCTCGCCCATCAACCCAGCCCGCGGGCGATCACCGGGCCGAGCCGGTTGGCGAGCGCCAGCGGCAGCCGCTTCCACAGCGCGACCCTGGCGGCATAGGCGTCGCTCGTCGGATCGACGTTGCGCCCCGAGCGCGGGTCCGCCTCCCACGTCGCGTAGTGCAACGGGCGCGGCTCGAAACCCCAGTTCTTCTTGTAGGCGTACGCGCCGCTGCCCACCTTGGAGCGGCCGAAATCGAAGGTGTGACAGCCGCGCCTTCGGGCATGGCACATGAGTTCGTAATACAGCCGCTCGTTGGCCTTCGTGGCGCGCGCGGCAAACGTGCCACCGCCCCAATATGGCATCGCCGAACCGTCATGATAGAGCGTCAGCACGCTTGTCACGGGCGCGCCGTCGAGGCTCAGCGTCATGATGTCGGCGTTCGGGCCAAACGTATCGAGAACCGCGTCGAACAGCGCGCGCGGGAACACAGGGGTTCCCAGGTTCCGGACGCTCGCGGAGTAGCAGGCGTAATGCGCCCTCCGGTCGGCTGCATTGGCGCCAGCGGCGATGGCGAACGGCCGCTCCATGCCCTTGCGCACATCGGCGCGCTGGCGTTTCGAGATCGACCTAAGCTGCGCCTCATCATCCGCGGCGAGCGGTGCGGAAAAGTTGGCGTGCTTGCCGGCGCAAAGCGTCCAGCCTTCAGGTAAGGCGCCGCCCCGTATCTCGACCGAGCAGCACGCCAGGCGCGCCGCGAGTTCGCTTGCTGCCTCGCACAAGCGGTTCGCCACCGCCGGGGCACCGGCGAGCGGCCCGCCGGCGATCCCGAACCCGCTCGAGACCAGTGCCGGGGGAAACAGCGGCGAGCGCACTTCGGTCAGCGGCAGCCACCCGGTTACCTCTCCCCGCAATTCGGCGACCAGACCCAACGCTCGTTGCCCGGTTCCCTGCTCGACCGCGTGCAACCAGGCAGGGCGGTGGAACGGGGTGCCGGCATGCTCGGCCACGAACCGCTCGATTCGGACAACCTCGCCTGGGTCGCGCAGATCGGCCAGCACGATGGTCTCGCGTGAATGAGCGAACGGCGCGTTCATGCGGCGATTCGGGTGGCGAGTTGCGCCTCGCGGTGAGCGAGCACGTCCATCCGGCCCCAGGCGAACTCCTTGACCAGCTCACGCAGCTTGCCCGCCATTTTGCCGAGGTTGGTGTAGTGGCGGACCTTGGAGCGAAGCGGCGCGTCAGGCACGCGAGGTTGTTCGGGATCGATTTCCCACGGATGGAAGTAGAACACCGCCGGGCGCCGTTCTTCCCGATTGACCTGGCGGATCGCCCAGCGGCTGAAGCCATAGGGCAGCACGCGGAAGAACCCGCCGCCGCCGGCCGCTACGCGCCGCCCGCTGAGGATTGCGGTGGTCACCGGGATTTCGACCAGCGAATGTCCCGGGAGTGGATGGAAGGCAAAGCGCGGCGCCTCCCGCCAGCCGTAATGATCATGCGCCACCGGCGCGACCGATGAGCTGTAGGCATACCCCTGCTCGGCCAGCTCCATGTAAGCCCACGGCGTGCGCTGGTCGATCGAGAAACTCGGCGCGCGGTAACCGGTCACGCGCGCGCCGGTGGCATCCTCCAGCGTCTTGCGCGCCCGCAATATGTCGGCGCCAAAGCTTTTGCGGTCCAGCGAATGTACGCGGGCGTGGTCCCATCCGTGGCTGGCGATCTCGTGCCCAGCATCCGCGACCCGGCGCATCAGCGACCCATTGCGCCGGGCGACCCAGCCGAGCGTGAAGAAGGTCGCCTTGACGTCGGCTTCGGCAAACAAATCGAGCACACGCACGACGTTGTCGGTCACGCGCAACGGCAGGCTATCCCAGGTGTCGCGCTCGATCACGTTCTCGAACGCACCGACCTGGAACCAGTCCTCGACGTCGACCGACAGGCCGTTGACGATGGTGCTACCAGATGTGGGGGACACCGTCATCGGCGCGCCTGTCAGGCGGCTTCGCGAGGCGCTTCGCCCTCGAACCACTCGATCAGCATGGCGAGCACATGGCGCACCGCGCGGTCCTGTTCGTCCACACGCGCCTCAAGCGACTTCAGCCGGTCGAGCCATTCTGCGGGCATGCCGTGCGCCCCGGCAGTGGGGTCCTCGGCAAGTTCGACCACCGCCTGCTGCAGCTCGAATATCTGCCGGTCGCGCTCGGCGAGCAGCTCTTCGACCTTGGCGCGAGGAGTGGTTTGCGAATAGGCGGCATGCTTGACCGGACCAGGTGCGGGCGCCGCCTCGATCTTGGGCAGCGGCTGCGGGGCCGCTTCGGGGAACGTGCTGTCGCCCTGCATTTCCTTGCGAACCGCGGACAGCATCGCCGAATCGATCCGTGTGCGCTGTTCGACCGCGCCTAGCAGGAGCAGCCGGCTCATAACCTGGTTCACACGCCGCGGAATGCCACCGGTCGCTTCATACAATTCGGCGAATACGCGCTGGTCGAACGCTGGATTGCCGCTCCAGCCGACGCATTGGAGGCGGTGGGTGACGTAAGGCTCGATCTCCCTCGGCTCCATCGCATCCAGGTGGTGCGCGGCGATCACGCGCTGGCGAAGCTGTTCGAGCGAAGGATGCGCGCTGAGCACCTGCTTGAACTCGGGCTGGCCGAGCAGCAGCGTCTGGAGCAGCGGATGGCTGCCGAGCTGGAAGTTCGACAACATGCGCAGCTCTTCGAGCGCCTCGACGCTGAGGTTCTGCGATTCGTCGACCACCAGCAGGCAGCGGCGGCCGGCGCGGGCCTCTTCGTGCAGGAAGCCCTCGATCGCGCCGAGCGCGGCGGCCTTGTCGTGGCTGTCAACTTCGAGGCCGAAGCACTGCGCGGCGACATGGACCATCTCCTCGCCGTCGAGGTTGCTGGTGACGATCTGTCCGATGGTCAATTGCGCCGCGTCGATCTTGCGCATCAGGTGCGCGACCAGCGTGGACTTGCCCGCGCCGACCTCGCCTGTGATGACGATGAACCCCTCGCCTTGGGCAAGGCCGTAGCCGAGATAGCTCAACGCCTTGCGGTGCGTCGCGCTTTCGAAATAGAAATTGGGGTCCGGCGTCAGCTGGAACGGCCGCCCCGCCAGGCCATAGAAATCGTCGAACATGGTCTTTCGCAGCCCCTTCAGAAATCGTACCGCAGGCCGAGCAGCGCCGACGCGGTGGTCAGGTCCGCATTGGCGGCCGAGCTGTCGAGATGATTGACGCCGACCGCGGCGTTGGCCGACAGCCCTTCGATCAAGTATCGGCGATAGGCCGCCGAGGCGCCGAGCACGGTCGCATCGCCCGCATTCGCGAACCCGCTTTGCAGCCAGTTGGCGTAGGCGTTGACGTTGAAATTACTGCGCGCGTCAATCTGGCCCGAGAGATAGGCGGACGCCCAATAGCTTTCGTCGATCACGCCGTTGGCGGCGGCGAGCACTGTGCCCGGCGCGGCGATGAACTTGCGCCGGTCGTAGCCGACGCCCACGCCGCTGCTCATCCGCCCGATCTGGCGCGAATAGCTGGCGGCAACGCCCCGCCCGCGGAACACCGCCGACCGGACCGAGCCGAGCACGCCGGTCAGGCAGTTGTTGCCCTGGAGACTGGCGACGCAGCCGTTGATGTCACCGTTGATCGCGTTGCGGTTGGCGGCAAACTCGGTCGGCAGATTGGCGAGCGCATTCGTGAGCTGCCCGCCGAAGCCGGCGACCGCGTCATAGACCGAGACGTTGACCGAGCTGCGGCTGCTCGCCGCCCAGGCGAAGCTGCCGTAATAGGTGAGCGAATCGTAGCGGCGGCCGACATGCGCCTCGGCCGAGGTGCGGCTGCTCGGGCGCCACATGACGCCGACGTCCCAGATCAGGCCCGAGGTGTCGTATGCCAGCTGGCGCGGCGCGCTGTTGTCAGTGACAAAGCGTCCGTCCGGCCCGATTACCGGTGCGCCGCCGGCGGTGCGAACCGCGTCGCGGCTTGAAATCTGCACGTCCTCGTACCCGACTCCGCCGACCACCGCGAGACCTGGGCTCAGCGGCACGCTGACGTCGGCGCGGACATGCATGTCGCGCACCCGCTGGTCGAGGTTCGACACATCTTCCTGGTAGAATCCGCCCCCCACGCCCACACCGACCGGCAGCGGCGCTCCGGGCCGCAGCCCGACGTGAACGCCGGCGCGCTGGGTGACGCTGTCGTCGAACACATCGACCGCTGCTGCGCCGGGCGCGGTGACGACCGCATTTGGCGCTTCGACGCGGGTGTAGCCGATGCGATAGTTGGCGTTGACTTCGGCATCGCCAGCGCTGGTATGCACGGTGGGGCCGGCATAGGCCGAATAGATGCGGCTCTCAGAAGGGCCGCGGGTGCCGACTGTCGCACCCCCGTTGCCGTCGACCTGCGAGCGGGTTGCGAGCGCCCCACCTTCGACCGTGACCGCGCGTGGGATGATGCTGGCATAGCCGCGGGCGACGCCGCTCAGAGTCGAGCTGTCGGACACGGTATTGTCGTAGCCGAAGGTGCGTTCGTAGCGGATCGAGGCCGAACCGCCGTTGTGGCGGCCCTGGACGCTGACATCGACGCCCGCCGCGACTTGCGTGTAGGTGACCGTGTCGCTGCCCGGCGACAGTTCGGTGCTGAGCACCTGGTTCGCCTCGATGTAGGGCGCCACGCGGACCTGGCGGGTACGCTGGCCGGAATCGCTCTCCTGCGCGATCGCGGGCGAAGCAACGGCCGCTACCGCGACCCCCAGTGCCAATCGGTATGTCCAGGGTCTCATGGGCTTACCCCTCGTACCCATAGTACGTCCCGAAGCGGCGACCGCTCGGGCTGAAGTGTGTGGCGTTGAGCAGCAGCTTGATGTCCGGGCACGCGCTGAGCAGTTGCACCGCGTCTTCGAGTGCGTTGCGCCCGGTCTTGTCGGCGCGCGCGACCAGCACCGCTTGCCCCACATGCCGCGCCAGATCGGCGGCGGGCGAGGCAGCGAGCGCGGGCGGGCTGTCGAACACCACCATGCGCCCCGGCGCCCCGCTCGTCAGCCGCGCGAGCACCTCGGCGGTGCGCGCGCTGGCGAGCCACTCGCTGTCGGAATTTGTCTGGTTGCCGGCGGGCAGAACGTAGAGCCCGGGAATATCAGTCGCCATCACCAGATCCTCGACCTTGAGCAAAGGATCGGCGAGCGCGTCCATTAGGCCAGGGCCCTTGGGCAGGCCGAGCGTCGAAAGCACCGAAGGCTTGGCGAAGTCGGCGTCGACCAGCAGAACTTCGCCGTCGCGCTCGCCGGCCATGGCGATGGCGAGATTGACCGCACAGAACGTCTTGCCGTCACCGGGGAGCGGCGAGCAGACCAGCACCCGCCGCGACGCGGCGTCGCCAGCGGCGTGGGCGGAAGCCAGTAACTGGCGTTTGATGATGCGGAATTCCTCGAGCAGCGCGGTCGCGCCTGCCTCGGGCACGATCATGCCCCGATCCCGCAGGCGCCCCCGGTCGATCTCGTGCCGCGGACCGGCGAAGCGTACCGCTTGCTCAACCGTGGCGGGCCGGACAACCACCCTTGCCGCCGCCGGGACAGCCAGTGTGGGGCTGATCTCGACCTCGGGGCGGGCGGTCTCGGACGCCTGTTCCGGCTGATTCGCCCGGCGCACCGGGCGGGCCCGCTTCATCGCCGGTTCTTCGAGGGTTCGCGGCATTGGCGCGGCTCGAAACGCGTCGAACCCGAACGCACCGCTCGCACGCTCGAACAGCGAGCCGTCGGCCACGCGTTCACCTTCGGGCGGCAGCGGGATTTTGCTCTGTTCGGTCATGCCACCATTCCCCGCTGGACGAACTCGATCGTCAGCAATACCGCGAACAGGCCGGCGAGCGATCCGCCACCCGCGTAGAACAGCGTCATCCGCTTTTTCCGCAACGCCCGCGCCTTGTCGGTCAGGTTCTCCGAGATGGCGCCCAGGACCGGCAGGCCCATCACGCGCTCGAGCCCGGAGGCGGTCGCGAATGTCGAGCGGAGTTGGCCGATCCCCAGCGCCGAGCCCACGCCCGCACCGAGTCCCAGGATCAGCACCCCGAATAACAGCAACGGCCGGTTGGGCGACGCCGGATTGCGCGGGGTCGACGGCGGGTCGACCACGTCGAACTTGAAGCTCGACCGCTCGCTTTCGACCTGTCCGCGCAGGCGCATTTCCTCGCGGTTCTGGAGGAGCTCGTCGTATTTCTTCTTGAGCACTTCGTAGTCGCGGCTGATGCGGTTGGCTTCGGCCGCCACCGCCGGTTCGCTTGCCTGGTCGGCCATCGCACCGGTCACGTCGGACTGCAGCGCGGCCTTGCGCGCCATCAGCGCCTGGACGTTTGCCTCACGCTCGGCGCGGATCGAGATCAGCGAGCTGTAGGCGGGATTGGGCATGCCGCTCGCCGCCGAGCCGCCGCCCGAGCGCTGGAGCAGCGCGATCTGGCGCTTCAATGCGACCACGTCGGGATGACCGTCGGTCAGTCCCCGCGCCTGCAAACCGGCTAGTTGCGACTGCGCCTGGCCGAGGGCCGATCCGTCGCCCCCGCCGCCGGACAAGGTGCGCGGAGTGCCCGCCAGCTGGCCGGTAATCGCCGCCAGCGCGCTTTGCGCGGCGGCAAGATCGGCCTCGACCCCGCGCATTTCCTGCCGCGTAACCGAGAGCCGTCCGGAGATCGCGGTGCTGCCGCCGACCAGTTCGGGATACTGCACCTCGAAGGCGGAGAGCTTTTGTTCGGCAGATTCGAGTTCGGATTTGCGCTGCTCGAGCTGCTGGTCGAGGAACACTACCGTTTCGGCCACTTCGCCGCGGCTGCCGGCGATGTTTTCCTCCCGGAAGATGTCGATCAGCTTCTGGACCACGTCCTGCGCCAGCTTGGCGTTCTCGGCGTCCGACAGGCTCGACTTGCCGACCAGTGCGGTGATCGTGAATAGATTATCTTCCTGGCTTTCGACCTTGACGCTTTCGGCCAGGCCGCCGACCGTGCGCTCCATCTGGCGCTGGCTGGCGATGTCCTTGCCAAGCTCGGTCGCGCGCACGACCTTTTCCAGGTTGACGGTCCCGGCAAGAGTCTTGCGCACGCGCTCGATCTCGCCCTTGCCGCCGTTGGCGATCTTGAGCTGGTCGCTGAGCACATCGTCGAGCTGGACGAAGATTCGCGCCTTCGATTCGTACTTGTTGGGGATCATCGCCACAACCAGCCAGCCGACCAGGCACACGCCCCAGGCGACGCCCAGCACCAGCCAGCGCTTGTGCCAGGCCGACACCGCTGCGGCGCGCAGTTCTTCGAAGACTTCGTTCATCGCCGCGCGGTCCTTCAGAACATGCTTTCGGGGATGATGATCACGTCGCCGGGCATGAGCATGACGTTGGCCTGGCTTTGGCCCTTCTTGAGCAGGTCGCCGAGCCGCAGCGCGAATTCGCGCTGGCGGCCGGCCTGCTTGTCGAAGCGGATCAGCTTGGCCTTGTTGCCCGCGGCGAATTCGCTGAGGCCGCCTACCGCGATCATCGCGTCGAGCACGGTCATGTTGGCGCGGTAGGGGATGCTCGCGGGCTTCGCAGTCGCGCCGATGATCCGCACCTGCTGGCTGAATGTGCCCGAGAAGTTTGCCACGATCACGCTGACCAGCGGATCCTCGATGTACTGCGATAGCTGCAGCCGGATGTCTTCGGACAGCATCGCCGGGGTCTTGCCGACCGCGGGCATGTCGTTGACCAGCGGCGTGGTGATGCGCCCGTCGGGGCGGACCTGGATTTTGTCGGCGGAGAGTTCGGGGTTGCGCCAGACGTTGATCGTCAGCTCGTCGAGCGGGCCGATGATGTAGTCCTCGCCCGGCCCCTCCTGCATCGCTACGAACGATGCGGCGGGAAGCTCGCCCCCGCCGCTGGTTGCGCAGCCGCCGAGCGCGAACGCGGCGACGACGCAGCTCGCGGCGAGACGGGCGTGACGAAAGAACGACATCGATGTTTCCTTGCCTGCAGGCAGCCCATGCGATGCATGCGCCGGGAGCGACCCGGCACCCCGAACAGGCGCGTGTACTGGGCCGCTATCTCGCGGAAATTGGTGAATATACCGTTAGGCTTGAAGCGTCTTAACCCGCCCGGTCCCGCGACGGGACAGCCTTAACGCAAAGGTTAAACCAGCATCTCGCGCGCCGGCCCTTGACCCAGAAACATCGCCGGCGAGGCGCTGGCGCCATAGGCCCCGGCGCAGAACACCGCGACGAGGTCGCCAACCTCGGCTCGGGGCAGGTGCGCCTTGTCAGCCAAGCGGTCGAGCGGGGTGCACAGGCAGCCGACGACGCTTGCTTCTTCTTCGGGTGGGGCCTCAAAACGGCTCGCTATGGCAAGCGGATAATTGCGCCGGACGACCGTGCCGAAATTTCCCGAGGCGGCGAGCTGATGATGCAAACCCCCGTCGGTGATCACATAGGTCTCGCCGTGGCTCACCTTGCGGTCGATTACGCTGCACAGGTAAACCCCCGCCTCGCCGACGAGATAACGGCCGAGCTCGATGCACAACTGCGTGCTCTGCAACGTATCCGGAAGTTCATCGAAGCGTCCAGCCAGGCGCTCTCCCACCAGCGCAAGATCGACCGGCGTGTCGCTCGCAAAGTAAGGAATGCCGAGCCCACCGCCCATGTTGAGCTTCGGCAGCGGGCCGTGGTCGATCTCGCGCGCCATTTGGTCGGCGAGGTCGAGCACGTTGCCCTGGGTTTCAGCAATCGCCTCCGCGTCCAATGCCTGGCTCCCGGTGAAGATGTGCAGCCCGCGCCAGTCGGCGCCCGCGGCGATAACCTCGCGCGCCAGCGCCGGCACCCGCTCGGCGTCGAGGCCGAACGGCTTGGCCCCGCCGCCCATTTTCATGCCGCTGCCGCGCAGCTCGAAATCTGGATTGACGCGGATTGCGATGCGCGGCGCGGTGCCGATCCGCTCGCCGATCTCCAGCGCCCGGCGCGCCTCGTTTTCACTCTCGCAGTTGAGCGTCGCGCCGGCGGCAATCGCCGCTTCCAATTCCGAGTCGCGCTTGCCCGGCCCCGCAAAGCTCACTCGCGCCGGGTCGATCCCGGCCTCGCGGACCATCGCCAGTTCCCCGCCCGAGGCGATGTCGAACCCGTCGACCAGCCCCCCCATGTGCTCGAGCACAGGCCGCCACGAATTCGCCTTTACCGCGTAGTGGAGCGCCAACCGCGCCGGCATCGCCGCGCGCAGGTCGGCCATGCGGCGGTCGAGGTGGACGCGCGAATAGACGAACAGCGGTGTGCCGCCCGCTTCGGCCACCAGGTCGCTCGCCTTGCGGCCGCCAATCGCCAGTTCGCCGTCGATCGCGGCGTAGCCGGCTGGGATGGGTCCAAGCGGCTTCATCCGGCAAACTCCGCCGCGATGGCATTACGATCGAGCTTGCCATTGGAGTTGCGCGGCATCGCCTCGTAGCGCCGGAACTGGCGTGGTTGCATGAAGTTCGGCAACGCCGCGGCGAGCGCCTTCTTGAGCGCATCCTCGTCGTACGAAACCGACCCGCGCACCGCGAGGCACACCGCCTGGCCCAGCGTGTTGTCGGGCACGCCCACCGCCACCGCCTCGGCAACTAGGCCGGTGGCGAGCGCCGCGTCCTCGACCTCCTGCGGGCTGATGCGGTTGCCCGCGCTCTTGATCATCGCATCGCGCCGGCCGACGAAATAGAGCAACCCGTCCGCCGCGCGGCGCACGCGGTCGCCCGACCAGACCGCGGTTCCCCCGTGGTCTGACGCTCGCGGGGCGGGTCTGAAGCGCTCGGCGGTGCGCACGGCATCCTGCCAATAGCCTTGCGCCACCAGCGGTCCGGCGTGGACCAGTTCGCCCTCCGCTCCATCGGTGGCGACCTCACCGTCATCTCCGATCACCAGGATCTCGGCGAACGGGATCGCCTTGCCCATCGAGGTCGGATGCGTGTCGACCAGCGAGGGATCGAGAAAAGTGGAACGGAACGCTTCGGTCAGCCCGTACATCGGGAACAGGCGCGCGACGGGAAAGATCCGGCGCAAATCGCGCACCAGACCTTCGGTGAGCGCGCCGCCGCTGTTGGTCAGCCGGCGCATGGTCGCGGTCACCTCTGCGGGCCATTCGAGTTCTGTGAGCTGCACCCACAGCGGCGGGACGGCGGCCAGCGTCGTGATGCGGTGCCGCGCGCAGGCCTTGGCCACGTCGCGCGGCACTAGGTAATCGAGCGGCGCCACCGCCCCGCCCGTATACCAGGTCGAAAGTAGCTGGTTCTGCCCATAATCGAAGCTCAGCGGCAGCACGGCCAGCGTCACGTCGTCTGCCGCCAGTTCCAGATAGTGCGCCACGCTGACCGACCCGAGCCACATGTTCGCGTGGCTCAGCATCACGCCCTTTGGCTTGCCGGTCGATCCACTGGTATAAAGGATCGCGGCCAGATCGTCGGGATCGTGATCGGAGGGCCCGAGCGGTTCGCATCGCTCGACCTGCGCCCATAACTCCTCCTCGCCCACGATTGTGCAGCCGGGTGAGACATCGCCGGTCTCCAGGCTTGCCAGCCGCGAGCGCGTCGCGATCAGCACCAGCGACCCGCTATCGCTGAGGATGTGCGCCGTCTGCAGCCGCTTGAGCAGCGGGTTGATCGGCACATGCACCACCCCCGCGCGGGCACAAGCGAGCGGCAACAGGCAGGTCGCCTCGCCCTTCGCCGCCCAGCTCGCGACGCGGTCCCCTTTGGATGCGCGTTCAGCCAGCCAGCCGGCCAGCATGCCAACACGGTTCCTTAAGTCTGCATGGTTAAGCGTACCGCCGCGCAGGATCAGCGCCGGCGCCCCCGCCTCGCCCCGTTCGGCGAGGTGATCAAGCGGCCGGGGCTGTGGCCAAAGAGGCGCAACGGGCGCGAGCGTCATGATTACTCCGAAGGGACGAACAGCTTTGGTCGCGGTCAGCTATCACGACACGGTTAACGTCTTGCAAGCCGAGAACCTGCCGGCCGCGGGTCCGTTCGATCGGCCCGACTGGTTCGCGCTGCTCGCCGCGGCCGGCGAGCGCCCGGTGATCGCCCTGGCGGCTGAAGGCGAACAGCGCGCCGCGATGACGCTCACCGAGGCGAACGGCCGCCTCGAGCCCTTGCGCAACTGGTACAGCTTCACCTGGCGTCCGCTCGGCGATCAGGTCCTTGTCGAGCCGATCGCGCGAAGCCTCAGGCAACGCACCCACCGCGTTACCTTGTGGCCGGTGCCCGACGAGGACGGCAGCGCCGCTCACCTGGCCGAAGCGTTCCGCGCCGCCGGGTGGCGGGTCGCGCTCGAACCGTGCGACCACAATCACGTCCTGGCTGTGAAGGGCCGCAGCTTTGCTGAATACTGGGAAAGCCGCCCCGGCCAGATGCGTACCACGCTGAAGCGCAAAGCCAGGAAGGTCACCGTCGAGATCCACGATCGTTTCGACGCCGCTGCCTGGGCCGAGTACGAAGCGATTTACAGCGAGAGCTGGAAACCAGAGGAAGGCGACCCCGCCCTGCTGCACCGCTTCGCCGACGCCGAAGGCGCGGCGGGCCGCATCCGGCTCGGTATCGCCAAGGCGGATGGCGAGGCCGTCGCCGCTCAGTTCTGGACCGTGGAGAGCGGCACCGCCTACATCCACAAGCTCGCGCACCGCGAGAGCGCCAAGCCGCTGTCCGCCGGGACCACCCTCAGCGCGGCGCTGTTCGAGCGGGTAATCGACCGCGACAAGGTCGATTTCGTCGATTTCGGCACTGGTGACGACCCATACAAGCGCGACTGGATGGAGATCGACCGGCCGCGCTATCGCGTCGATTGCCTCGATCCGGCGCAGCCCAGGGCCTGGCCCGCGCTCGCCAAGCGTATGCTTGCGCGCAAATCGCGCGACGGCTAGGGGCGGCGCGCTTTGGCGTGGGGAAACCGCATGACGGCCGATCATCATCACCTGGCCGCAAGCCGCGGCGAGATCGACCGCAAGTTGCGTTCGATATTGGTCGATGTGCTAGCTCTCGATGCCGACAAGGTCGCCGCATTCGATCGCGACACCGGCCTGTTCGGACATCTTCCCGAACTCGATTCGATGGCCGTCGCCGGCCTGCTGACCGAGATGGAAGATCGGCTCGACATCACGATCGACGACGACGATGTCGATGGCGAAATGCTCGAAACGTATGGCGGCCTGCTCGCCTTCGCCGAGGCTAAAGCCGTTTCGGCGTGACCCCATTCGAACTCGTCGACTGGCCGTGCCCCGCCCTTGAGGGCGAGCCGCGCGAAGAGATGGCGCTCGCGTTCGACCGCTCGCGCGCCCACCGGCTGCTGATGCTTCCGGCCTGGTTCGACGAAGCCAACAAGCTCAGGCGCCAGACGGTCGAAGTCATGCGCCGGCTCGACCTGTCGGGGATCGATAGCTTCCTGCCCGACTTTCCCGGGTGCAACGAAAGCGAGGCTTCGCTCGAGGAGCAGACTCTCGAGGCATGGCGCGCAGCGGCGTGCGCGGCGGCGAGCCACTTCGGCGCGACCCATGTTTTAACGATCCGCGCGGGCGCGCTCCTCGCTCCCGCTGGCCTGACCGGGTGGAGCTATGCGCCGGTTGCCGGGGCCAAAGTCCTGCGCGCTATGCTGCGCGCCCGAACGATCGCTTCGCGGGAGGCGGGACGCTCCGAACGAACCGATGACTTGCAGACTTTGGCCCGCACCACCGGCATCGAGCTGGCGGGGTGGCGTTTGGGCGCAGCGCTTTTCTCGCAACTCGAAGGCGCCCAACCCACCGAACTGCTCACGACGGTTAGGCAGGACGATATCGGCGGGGCCGGCCTGTGGCTGCGGGCCGAGCCGGACGAGGATCCCGCGCAGGCCGACGCATTGGCCACGCTGCTGGCGATGGGGATCACCGGGGCATGAGCCGGCTGCATCTCACGTTCGGCTGCGTGAAATCCACGCTAGCCGGGACGCTCGATACCGCGCCCGGCGTGAACGGGCTGCTGCTGGTGAGCGGCGGCAACGAGCTGCGCTCGGGCGCTTTTTCGGGCCAGGCCGCGCTCGCCGCTCGCATCGCCGACGCCGGCTTTCCGGTGTTCCGCTTTGACCGGCGTGGCGTGGGCGACAGCGGCGGCGAGAACCGCGGGTTTCGCAACAGCCGCGCGGAGATCCACTCTGCTCTCGCCGCGTTCCGGGCGATCGCGCCGCAAGTCGAGCGGGTCGTCGGGTTCGGCAATTGCGACGCGGCGAGTGCGTTGATGCTCGGCGCAGGAATTGAATGCGATGCGCTGGTCTTGTCGAACCCGTGGGCGATAGAGCACGACGACGTCGCGCTGCCGCCCATTGCGATCCGCGCGCGCTATGCCGAGAAGCTCAGGAACCCGCGCGAGATCGTCCGGCTGCTGACCGGCGGGGTAAACTTCGGCAAGCTCGCCAAGGGGCTGCTCCAGGCGGGCCGAAGCAAGGTCGGCCCTTCCACCTTGGCCGGCGAGCTGACCGCCGGCCTGGCGCAGTACCACGGGCCAGTGCGCATCCTGCTCGCGATGGCGGATCGAACCGCACAGGCGTTCGCTGCCAACTGGGATGTCGACGATCCACGCGTCGTCCGCTGCGAAGGCGCCGGCCATGCGTGGGTCGAGCCGCATGCGCGTGAATTCCTCGATCGCCACTTGCTCGAGGTTCTGCGCGGTTAACGCCGTGGGTTAGCGAACGAACAGGCCGGCCAGCTCGACATGGGTGGACCAGCGAAACTGGCCCACCGGGCGGAGCTCGGCGAGGCGGAAACCCGCATCGACCAGCGTCCGCGCGTCTTTGGCCCAGCTCGCCGGATTGCAACTGACGTAGACCACGCGCGCGACCCCGCTCTCGGCGATACGCGCCACCTGATCGCGCGCGCCGGCGCGCGGCGGATCGAGCAACACTGCATCGAAGCGCGCCAGTTCGTCAGGCTGAAGCGGATTGCGAAAGAGGTCCCGGTGATGCGCAGCGACCGGAGCTTGGGTGCGCGAGGCGGCGAGGCGGCAGGCGAGATGGGCGTCGCGCGATGCTTCGAACGCCTCGACGCGGCCCGTGAGCGAAAAGGCGAACGTACCGAGCCCCGCGAACAGATCGGCCACGGTATCGCAGTTCACCAGCCATTCTCTCGCCGCGGCGATGAGCGCGGCTTCACCATCGGCGGTGGCCTGCAGGAACGCCCCTGAGGGCAGCGGCACGGGTATTCCCCCCAACGTGACGGTGACCGGCTCGGGTTCCCACACCGCCTCCAGGCCGTAGCCGAGATCGACCGCCAAACGGGCGAGATGGTTGCCTTGCGCGAAGGCCAGCGCCGCCTCGGTCGCTTCCAAACCCTCCATCGCGAAGTTGCGCAGCCCGCAATCGACCCCCTGGTCGGCCAGGGTCAATTCGATGTCCACCGCCCAGCGCCCGCGCTGCTTGCCGAGCAGGTTCCGCAGCGGCGCCACCAGCGCGAACAGCTCAGGGCGCAGGACGTGGCATTCGAGCATGTCGACGATGCGGTGCGATCCCGTCTCGCGAAAGCCGAGTTGTGGGCGGCCGCCCGCGTTGGCCGCGTGGAGCGTCGCGCGGCGGCGGGTGCGCGGCGGCGAGAGGTGCACCGGCGCGATCCGCTCGGGCGCGATGTCCTGCCCCAGCGCGGCGTGGAGCACCCGGTCGCCTACGAAGCTAGCCAAGCTCGCCTCGTCGAGATGCTGGAGCTGGCAACCGCCGCAGCGCCCGAAATGGCGGCACGGCGGAACCGCGCGATGCGGTCCCGGGGTCACGGTGCCGTCCGGCCCGATGACGTCACCGGGTGCCGTCATCGATTTATGCCGCCCCGTCGCCGTGACGCCGTCGCCCCTCGCGGCGACGCGGATTATCTGTTCGGGTTCGTTCACAGGAAGTGAGAGTAAGCTGCTGAAATAAAATGCACAAGGTCATCGGCGATGAGCGCAGGTCCAACCCGGCGCGCAGCTTCTGTGTGCAGCCAGACCGCCTCCCCCGCCGCGGTGCACGGGGGCGCGCCCGCTGCCATGTGGCTTGCGGCGATGCCGGCCAAAACATCGCCGGTGCCCGCGCTTGCCAGCCAGCTCGGTGCGGGCGGGAAATAGGCAAGGCGTCTATCGGATGCGGCGAGTACGGTATCGGGGCCTTTGGCGAGGATGGTTAGGCCCAAGGTCTCGGCGAGCGCTTGCGCGACCGCCACTTTGTCGCCGGTCGCGATGCCAAAGACTTCGCGCAGCTTGTCCAGTTCCCCCTCATGAGGCGTCAGCAGCAGCCGCGAACCGTCGACGCCCTCGAGTAGATCGTCGTCGAGAAGGTGGAGCGCATCGGCATCGAGCACGGTGGGCAGGCCGCGCTCGAGCACCGCACCGAGCCGCTCTCTCGCCCTTGCGTCTCGCCCAAGCCCCGGACCCACCAGTAAGGCCGACCACCGCTTGTCCGCAAGCGCGTGGGCAAGCGGAGTATCGTCAACCACCAGAGCATCAGGCGCGCCGGCATGGGAATGCGCGGAGAGCAGTTTCACATATCCCGCCCCTGCCCGCATCCCCGCCGTGGCTGCCAATAGCGCGGCCCCGGGCATCGACCCGGCGACCACCCCCAGCAGCCCGCGCGCATACTTGTGAGAATCCATCGGCGGCGCGGTCAGTCGCGGCCGAGGGAACAGCCTTGCGGCCTCCGGCACCGGCTCGATGCCGAGGTCGATGAGGCGGCATGCGCCCATGCGGCCTGTTGCCGGCATGCGGAAATGCGCGGGCTTCCACGCGCCCAGCGCCAGCGTGACGTCACAACGCGGAGCCTCGCCGAGCAGCGCGCCGGTGTCGGTCGTGACACCGCTTGGCAGGTCGACCGCCACGGTCGCCTCGTGATGATCCGCCAGATCGGCGAGCAATGCCTCGTGGGCAGGAGACAGCGGGCGCGAGAGGCCCGATCCGAAAAGGCAGTCGACCAACACTCCGCCTCGTACGCCGCCAGTGTCGCGAGTCTCCCCGTGCCAGGCGGCGCGGGCGCTTCGTGCGCCGTCCGTTGCCGGCGGCAGCGGCGCGACAATCCGTACCGCCAGCCCACGCTCCCGCAACGTCTCGGCTATCACATAGCCATCCCCGCCGTTGTTGCCGGGCCCGCAGAGAACTGTGACCGAGCGACCCATGGCAACGCGCCAGACCCAATCCGCAGCCCCCTGCCCGGCACGTTGCATCAATTCCGCGACCGAACTCCCGCGCGCGACCAGCGCATCCTCGGCCGCGCGCATCTGCGCCGCGGTCAGGACCTGGTTCAGACCAAAGCTAGCGGCCGGCATCGAGATCGGCCGGGAAGCGGTAGCGGTCGGGCCCGACGCGCACCTCGAGCACCGGCGGATCGCCCGCCAGCGCGTTGACCGCCTCGTCCGCCCCGTCGATCGCCACCATGCCGCTGCGGTCCTGCGCGATACGGAACCGCCGGAACGCGCCTCCGGGATGGCGCACGACGAATTCGGCGCCCGCTTCGCCGTCGACCGTCTCGACCAGGCAATCGGGGCCCAGCTTGCCGCCCTCCCCTTGCGCGCATTCGATCCGCAAGGCGCCCGCGCTGGCCTGCGGCTGTGCCTCCCCCCGGTTGCAGGCGACGAGCGCAAACATCGCCAGCGCCGGGAACAGCCGCATCAGCCGCGCCGCAGCCGATTGACGTCGCGTACCGCCCCGCGGGCGGCGCTGGTGGTCATCGCTGCATAGGCCTGAAGCGCAGGCGACACCGCGCGCGGACGGGGCTTGGCGGGAAACCAGCCATGCGCCTCCTGTTCGGAACGGCGGCGCGCGAGTTCGCCCGCTTCCACCGCCAGGTTGATCGTGCGCCCCGGAATGTCGATTTCGATGCTGTCGCCGTCGCGCACCAGCGCAATCATGCCGCCCTCGGCCGCCTCCGGGCTGGCGTGGCCGATCGACAGTCCGCTGGTACCGCCCGAGAAGCGCCCGTCGGTCACCAGCGCGCAGGCCGCGCCCAATCCCTTCGATTTCAGGTAGCTGGTCGGGTAGAGCATTTCCTGCATTCCCGGCCCGCCGCGCGGTCCTTCGTATCGGATCACCACCACGTCGCCCGCGACCACCTGATCGGTCAGGATCGCGGCCACGGCCGTGTCCTGGCTCTCGTAGACCTTGGCGGGGCCCGAGAACGTCAGGATGCTCTCGTCCACCCCGGCGGTCTTAACGATGCAGCCGTCCTTGGCGAGGTTACCGTAGAGCACCGCCAGCCCGCCATCCCGGCTGAAGGCGTGCTCGCTCGAACGGATCACTCCGCCCTGACGGTCGGTGTCGAGCGCGTCCCACCGCTTGTCCTGGCTGAAGGCGGTCTGCGTCGGCACGCCGCCGGGCGCAGCGCGATAGAAGTCCCGCACCGCGGGACTGTTGGTCAGGCGGACGTCCCAGTCGGCCAGTGCGTCGCCCATCGTCGGGCTGTGCACCGTGGGCAGCGCGGTGTGGAGCAGCCCGGCACGGTCAAGCTCGCCGAGGATCGCCATGATCCCGCCGGCGCGGTGAACATCCTCCATGTGCACGTCGCTCTTGGCCGGGGCGACCTTGCACAGGCACGGCACCTGGCGGCTCAGCCGGTCGATGTCGGCCATGGTGAAGTCCACGCCCGCCTCGTGCGCGGCGGCGAGCAGGTGGAGCACCGTGTTGGTCGATCCGCCCATGGCGATATCGAGGCTCATGGCGTTTTCGAACGCCTCGAACGTGGCGACATTGCGCGGCAGCACGCTCTCATCGCCCTCGCCGTAATAACGATTGCACAGCGCCACCACGAGCCGGCCTGCCCGCTCGAACAGCCCCTGCCGATCGGCATGCGTGGCGAGGACCGAGCCGTTGCCGGGCAGTGACAGGCCAAGCGCCTCGGTCAGGCAGTTCATCGAATTGGCGGTGAACATGCCCGAGCAGCTGCCGCACGTTGGACACGCGGCGCGTTCGATCTCCGCAACTTCCTCGTCGGAATACCGCTCGTCCGCAGCGGCGACCATCGCATCGACCAGGTCGAGGGCAACCGTCTTGCCCTTCACCACGACCTTGCCCGCCTCCATCGGCCCGCCGGAAACGAACACCGCCGGCACGTTTATCCGCAGCGCGGCCATCAGCATGCCGGGGGTGATCTTGTCGCAGTTGGAGATGCACACCATCGCGTCGGCGCAGTGGGCGTTGACCATGTATTCGACGCTGTCGGCGATCAACTCGCGGCTGGGCAGCGAGTAGAGCATCCCGTCGTGCCCCATGGCGATGCCATCGTCGACCGCGATCGTATTGAATTCCTTGGCCACCCCACCCGCCGCTTCGATCTGGCGCGCGACCAGTTGGCCGAGATCCTTGAGGTGCACATGCCCCGGCACGAACTGGGTGAAACTGTTGACCACCGCGACGATCGGCTTGCCGAAGTCGCCATCCTTCATTCCCGTCGCGCGCCACAGCCCGCGCGCGCCGGCCATGTTGCGGCCATGAGTCGAAGTGCGGGAGCGGAGGTGGGGCATTCCGACTATCCTTGAATCAAACTAATTCCGCTGGGGCTGAGCTTGTCGAAGCCCGCCCGCGCAGCACTGGCACCCTTCGACAAGCTCAGGGCGAGCGGGATTAGTAAGGGATATTGCCAAACCCGCGAAGGCGCTTTTCCTTACGCCGCCTCAAGCCTGACTGCCACCCGCTCGGCGACGTCGGCGATCAGCCCCGCCCAGCGCGCCTGCCCTGCCGTGGTGGCGATCTGGTCCTGCCGCACCTCGATCGCGAGGTAGGGCCGCCGGTGCGCCTCCGCATGGCGGTTCATCGTCGCGTTGAGGTGGCGGCCCGAATAGGGTTCGTTGTCGCCGACGGAGAAGCCGTGCTCGCCGAACAGGCGGATCGCCTGGCGCGCGGCGCGATCGTCTTGATTGTAGAGTAGCGCCACCTCCCACGGTCGCGGCGCGGCGCCGCTTTTCAGCGCGGGGGTGAAGCTGTGCAGCGAGATGATCAACGCGGGATCAGCGGTATCTAGCCAAGCCTCGAGGGCCTTATGGTAAGGCCGATGGAAGCGCGCCAACCTTGGTTCGACATCCGCGCCGATGTTGCCTGGGATCTGGCGGCCGTCGCTGGCCTGGGGCACGACCGCCGGGTTGTCCTCCTCGCGGTGCAGGTCACAGACAAGACGGCTGACCATGGCAAGATGGGCGGGGGATGCCGCTGTCGCGCGCCAGGCGCTCGGCGACCCCCTCGACGCCGATGTCGAGCGCGATGTGCTCGTGCATCAGCGCGGGCTCGATTCCGAGTTCGATGTCTTCGGGCACGTAGTTCGAGGCATGGTCGGCGACCAGCACGATGCCGCCGCGCCGGTGCTCGGGGCCGATGTGGCGCCAGGGATACCAGTAGCTCATGGGCGCAGCTTGCCGCGCATCTGCCACCAGTCCGGATTGCGCTCGACAATAATCGCCGCTGCGCGGTCGCGTTCAGCCTCGGCCTCGTACAGTGCGAAACAGGTCGCGCCCGAGCCGGACATCGCGCTCGCGGACGGACCGGTGTCGTTGAGGCCTCTGAGCACGTCGGCGATGACCGGGCACAGCCCCGCCGCGGGCGCTTCCAGGTCGTTTCGGCCCTTGCGCGCGATGTTGCTCGCAGGGCCGTCGGGGAGCGGCCCACGGTCCACCCCGTCCCATGCGGCGAATACGGGCCCCGTGGCGAGCGGTACGCGCGGATTGACCAGCAGCACCGCCATCCCGGCAAGGTCGTTCTCGACTGTCTCGAGTTCGGTCCCGGTCCCCCGCCCGATCGACATTCTGCTCTCGAAACACGCCGGCACATCTGCCCCGAGCCTGGCCGCCCGCTCACGCCAATCGCCGGGCAAGCCATGCATCGCCTCGACGATCCGGAACACCGCCCCCGCATCCGCCGACCCGCCGCCAAGTCCCGCGGCGACCGGCAGGTTCTTTTCGAGTGTTAGCGCCAGCCCCTGCGAGCGCGGCAGCTTGGCAAGCGCCTTGGCAACAATATTGCCAAACGGATCAGCAAGTTGCGGGGCAAACTCGCCAGTGACTGTCAACTCGTCCCGCGACGCTGCCCGCGCGGTCAGCGAATCCCCCGCATTGACGAACGCGAACAGCGTCTCGATCTCATGATACCCATCCTCCCGCCGCCGCCGCACATGCAGCGCGAGGTTGATCTTGGCGTGAGCGGTTTCGCGCACGAGTGCTTATAGCTGTTGAGCTGGTGTGGCTCGGTTTGGAATCTTCAGCAGGTCGCCGTCCTGCAAGTTGCTGCATTCGAATTCCACCGCACCATCAACGAATGTGTCGTTCGACCAGTCATACTTGAATTCCACCGGCGATCCTCGCACCTCGCCAGTTGCACACCCTTTAAAGTAGGCCGTCCCAACTATTTGGCCTTTTTGGGCAACCAAGCTGCTGACGGCGTAGGACACGTCCTGTCCGAAGTATCTGTAGCGAAGAACGCCGGTTTGCTTCGATAGATTGAGATCGACAAAGTATTCCGATTGCCCAGATTCACTCACACAATGCTTGCGAATGTTGGTTGGCGGGTCCGAGGTACATGCACATAGGGCAGCGGTGGCGATAAGGACCATAGAAGCGAGTTGTCTTTTTGGCATCGCACGCCTCACATATTCGGATAGTTCGGCCCGCCCCCACCCTCGGGGGTGACCCAGGTGATGTTTTGGTTGGGGTCCTTGATGTCGCAGGTCTTGCAGTGGACGCAGTTCTGCGAGTTGATCTGGAAGCGGGGCTCTCCGCTAGCCTCGTCGATCAGCCATTCGTAGACGCCCGCGGGGCAATAACACGCCGAGGGGCCGCCGTAGACGCCGAGTTCACTGCGCTTCTGCAGTTCTAGGTCCTTGACGATCAGGTGACAGGGCTGGTTCTCGGCGTGGTTGGTGTAGCTGAACGCCACGCTAGTCAGCCGGTCGAAGCTTATCACCCCGTCGGGCTTGGGATAGGCGATCTTCGGGTAGAGGTCGGCGCGGCCGGTTAGTTCGTAGTCGGGATGGTGCCTGAACGCCGGCAGGATCGGCAGCTTGAGATAGCGCAGCCACATGTCGACGCCGGCGACGATCGTGCCCAGCTCACCGCCGAACTTGGCGACCGCGGGCTGCGCGTTCTGAACCAGCTTCAGCTCGGTCGCGATCCAGCTCGCACGGACCGCCGCGTCGTAGTCCATCAGCGAGGTCCTTTCCTCGCCGCGAGCTATGGCTGCGGCGATGGCTTCGGCGGCGAGCATCCCGCTCTTCATCGCGGTGTGGCTGCCTTTGATCCGGGGCACGTTGACGAAGCCCGCCGCGCAACCGATCAAGGCGCCGCCGGGGAACGCCAGCTTCGGCACGGACTGCCACCCGCCCTCGTTGATCGCCCGAGCGCCGTAAGCGACGCGCTTGCCGCCTTCGAGCACCTGGCGGACCGCCGGGTGCTGCTTCCAGCGCTGGAATTCGTGATAGGGGCTGACCCAGGGATTGCGGTAGTCGAGCGCGGTGACGAAGCCGATGGCGATCTGGCCGTTGGCCTGGTGGTAGAGGAACCCGCCGCCCCAGCTCTCGCTTTCGCTCAATGGCCAGCCCTGGGTGTGGATCACCCGGCCGGGCACATGCTGGTCGGGAGCGATGTCCCAGATTTCCTTGACGCCGAGACCGTAAACCTGCGGCTGGCAATCCGCCTCGAGGTCGTACTTGGCCTTCATCCGCTTGGTTAGGTGCCCGCGCGCGCCTTCCGCGAACAGCGTGTACTTGGCGTGGATTTCCATGCCGGGCTGAAAATCGCCCTTGTGCTCGCCATTCGCGGCAACCCCCATATCCTGAGTGATGACGCCAGCCACCGCGCCGTCCTCGCCGATAATGACCTCGCTGGCGGGGAAGCCCGGAAAGACCATCACGCCGAGCGCTTCGGCCTGTTCGGCCAGCCAGCGGCACATGTTGCCCAGACTGCCCGTGTAGCACCCCGCATTGGACATGAACGGCGGCATCATCAGGTGCGGGAGAGAGGTCTTGCCCTTTTTCGACAGAACCCAGTGCCAGTTGTCGGTCACCGGCACTTCGGCCATCGGGCAGCTTTCGCGCCAGTCGGGCAGCAGCTCGTCGAGGCCGCGCGGATCGACCACCGCGCCCGACAGGATATGCGCGCCGATCTCGCTGCCCTTCTCGAGCACCACGACCTCGAGCTCGGAGTTGACCTGCTTGAGCCGGATCGCCGCCGCGAGCCCCGCGGGGCCGCCGCCGACGATGACCATGTCGCACGGCATCGATTCACGTTCGCTCATGGTTGTTCGGCCTTTGTAACTTGGTCAATGAAGCGCTTGATTGCACCGGCTCGCGAGGTCAAGACCCGATCCCGTGCCGCGCTCTTCCGCTCCCTTGCAAGCCGATATCGCCGCCGCGCTCGACTGGTGGCGCGAGGCGGGGGTGGATGCGACCTATTTCGACGAACCGCGCGGCTGGCTGGCCGATCCCGCGGAGCCGGAACCTCGCGCCGAGGCACGGCAGCGCGCCGAGCGGCCCAAGCCGGCATCCGCTCCGCCCGCTCAGATTGGCGGTGCGCAGGCGCTCTGGCCGCAGGACCTCGCGGCGTTTCGCGACTGGTGGCTAACCGAGCCCCGCCTCGACGAAGGCGGCCTCAGTCCACGGATCGCCCCCCTCGGAGCAGCGGGAGCCGCGCTATTTGTCCTCGTCGCCATGCCGGAAGATGGCGACCGCGATACACTGCTGTCCGGGCCGCAGGGACGGCTGCTCGACGGGTTCCTGTCCGCCGCGGGCCTGGCGCCGGAGACGGTCTATCGCGCCGCCGTGCTCCCCCGGCATACCGCATTGCCCGACTGGGCCGCACTGGCGGCGCAAGGCATGGGGTCGGTTCTGGCGCGGCACATATCGCTCGTGCGTCCTGCCCGGATGCTGATCCTCGGACGCAACATCCTGCCGCTTTGTGGGCACGACCCGGCGCAACGGGCTCCTGCGGTACGCTTTTTCAACCATGAAGGCGGCAGGGTGCCGGCGCTTGCCGAGGTGGGTCTCGAACGGCTGCTGGCCAATGGACAGTCGCGGCTCCGCCTGTGGAAGCGCTGGCTCGATTGGACGGACGGATAAAACATGGTTCCGACGCGGCGATTACGGATCGCGATGCTGGTAATGAGCGCTCTCGCCTGTTCGGTGTCCGCGCCCGCGCTCGCCAGTTCCAGCGCCGCCGAATATTTTCGCGCCCGGGCCACTTCGACCAACGTCCCTGAACTCCTGAGCAAAACCGACCGCGACTGGTACCGTTCGCTGTTCGCGGCGATCGACCTCAAGGACTGGTCGCGCGTCGATTCCATGTTCGCCGAGCGGGCGGACGGTCCGCTGCACCAGGTTGCCCGCGCCGAGTATTTTCTCGATTCCGCCAGCCCCAAGGTCGAACTGCCGGCGATCGAAGGATGGCTGGCGCAAGGCACTCATCTGCCGCAGGCAAGCCAGATCGCCGGCCTTGGCCTCAAGCGCGGTCTCGCCAGCGTGCCCGGCCTGCCGGCCGAGCAGAGGCTGGTTCCGCAGGGTTATGCGCCCAATCGCATCCTGCCGCGCAGCGTCAGTGACGGGACCATGCCTGAAACGGTCAAGGCGGCAATCCTAGAACGGATCAAGGCTGACGACCCAAGCGGGGCGCGCCTGCTGCTCGACGGGGTGGATGCCGCGCTGTCGGGCGAAGCGCGCGCCGAATGGCGCCAGCGGGTGGCGTGGAGCTACTATATCGAAAACCAGGACGCCGCGGCGCTGGCGGTCGCCAATACCGTGCGCGACGGCGGCGGCGGCGCGTGGATCGGCGAAGGGGATTGGACCGCCGGGCTCGCGGCTTGGCGGCTCGACGACTGCGCCGGTGCCGCCGACGCCTTTCAACGCGTCGCGGGCTCGGCACAGAACCTCGAACTCACTGCCGCCGGCTATTACTGGGCGAGCCGCGCCTTCGTCCGCTGCCGCCAGCCGGAGAAGGCGGACGAGCAGTTGCGCGGGGCGGCCCGGCTCGACGAAACGCTCTACGGCATGCTGGCGCGCGAGGCGCTCGGGCAGGATCTGCCTGGCGGCAAGCGCACCGCCGACTTCAACCTCGCCGACTGGCAGCGCCTGCGCGACGCGCCCAACGTGCGTACCGCGGTCGCGCTCGCCGAGATCGGCCGCGACGCGCTGGCCGACGAAGTGCTGCGGCACGAAGCGAAGATCGGCCCGGCAGGCCAATACGACGCATTGAGCCGGCTCGCGCGCGAACTCGGCTTGCCCTCGACCCAGTTATGGATGGCCGCCAACGCCCCGCGGGGCGCCCGGGCCGAACCCTCGCTGCGTTACCCCGCCCCGCGCTGGCAGCCGTCGAATGGATGGAAGGTCGATCCGGCGCTCGCCTTTGCCCACACGCTGCAGGAATCGCGCTTTCAGGCCAATGCCGTCAGCCCTGCGCAGGCCAAGGGGTTGATGCAGATCACCCCGGTCACGGTGCGCGAGCACGCCCCCCGGCTCAATATGAGCGCCAGCTACGTGAACCTGTCCGACCCGGCGACCAACCTCGCCTTCGGCCAGCGCAACCTCGAAATGCTGCGCGACAGCGCGGCCACCGGCGGGCTGCTGCCCAAGATCATGGCCGCCTACAACGCCGGGCTCACTCCGATCACCCGCTGGAACGGGGAAATCCGCGATCACGGCGATCCGCTGCTCTACATGGAGAGCATCCCCTATTGGGAGACCCGCGGCTACGTCGGGATCGTGATGCGCAACTACTGGATGTATGAACGCCAGGCCGGCGGCGCGAGCGACAGCCGCCGCGCGCTGGCGCAGGGCATGTGGCCGACCTTCCCCGAGCTCGCCGGCGGCGGCGCGGTACGCTTGACGCGGGCGCGCTGATGGCGGTCGATCCGGCGCTGCCGTTCCGCGCCGTCAACATCGCGCTGCTGACCGTTTCGGATACCCGCACCTCAGCCGACGATTCGAGCGGGGACATCTTAGCCGAGCGGATCAAGGCGGCAGGGCACAAGCTGGTCGCGCGCGCGATCGAGAAGGACGATGCAGGAGGGTTGGCCAACCGCCTCAACACCTGGATCGACGACCCGACGGTCGACGCGATCGTCACCACTGGCGGCACCGGCCTGACTGGGCGCGACGTTACCCCCGAGGCGCTCGAACGGATCAAGGAAGCCGGCAATTTTCGCGATATACCTGGCTTCGGCGAGCTGTTCCGCTGGATCAGCTACCGCTCGATCGGCACCAGCACCGTGCAGAGCCGGGCGATGGCGGTGGTCGCGCGCGGAACCTATATGTTCGCGCTGCCGGGATCGAACGGCGCGGTTCGGGATGCGTGGGACGGCATCCTTGCCGAACAGCTCGACAGCCGCAACCGGCCCTGCAACTTTGTGGACTTGATGCCGCGGCTACTGGAAAGCTGAAGCCGCATTTTCTCACACAAAGCCACAAAGGTGTCGTGCCTTTGCGGCGGAGCCGAGTTTGCGAAACTCACGTGGAGCAATTGGTTGCCTTCGGCGATAAGCGCTCCACCTTTGTGGCTTTGTGTGAATTAAATTCGCGGCTTGATGCGACTCGTTCGTTCCGCTTATGTTCTCACAAATGGAACGCCGTCTAGAACCTGAAGTAGCCGGTCGAGGCGCACAGGGCGCTTTGGTGCCGACGCGCTTCGGACTGGCCACGCGTGAGGCCGATGGCGACTGGCGCGACTACATGAAGTTGCTGGATGGGCCACCTGTCAAACTAAGAACCACGGTTACCGAGGAACGACCCAAGACGATCCTCACCTTCAACACCTCGCCCGACATTGCCTTCGACCGCTCGATCAACGCCTACCGCGGGTGCGAACACGGGTGCATCTACTGCTTCGCGCGGCCCAGCCACGCCTACCACGACCTTTCGCCGGGCCTCGACTTCGAGACCAAGCTGTTCGCCAAGCCTGACGCCGCGCGGCTGCTGCGCGAGACGCTGGCGAAGCCCAAGTACCGGCCCAAACCGATCGCGATGGGGACCAACACCGATCCCTATCAGCCGATCGAGCGGCGTTACCGGATCACCCGACAGGTTCTGGAGGTGTGCCTCGATGCCCGGCATCCGGTCACGATCACGACCAAGTCCGACCGGGTGCTAGACGACCTGGAACTTCTGGCAGAGCTGGCCAAGCTGCGGCTCGTGGCGGTCGCGATTTCGGTGACAAGCCTTGACCCCCAGTTGTCGGGCAAGCTCGAACCACGCGCGGCCGCTCCCGCCAAGCGGCTCGCGGCGCTGGGAAAGCTGGTCGATGCCGGCGTCCCGGTGCACTGCTCGGTCTCGCCGATCATCCCCGCGATAACCGACCATTTCATGGAAGAGATCATAAACCGCGCCGCCGCGCTGAGGGTGCGATCGGCAGGATGGATCCCGCTGCGCCTGCCGCATGAGGTCGCCCCGCTGTTTCGCGAGTGGCTGTCGGTCCATTTCCCCGAACGAGGCGACAAGGTGATGGCCATCGTCCGCTCGATCCGGGGCGGGCGCGACAACGATTCCGACTTCTTCACCCGCATGAAGCCAAGCGGGGTGTGGGCCGACCTGTTCCGCGCCCGCTTCGCGCTTGCCTGCAGGCGCGCGGGCATCGGCAAGGAGCGGTTCGAACTCGATTGCACCAAGTTCCGCCCGCCAGCGAGCGGCGGACAAATGCGGTTGTTTTAGCCGCCGTGGCGCGCCCAGACGGTCTGGCGGCCGTCGCGCCCGATCAGAACCGTGTTGAACTTCTGGACGTGCCCGCCGTGCTCCATGCCCGGCGCGCCCATCGGCATTCCCGCGACGCTCAGGCCGATCGCCTTGGGCTTCTCGCGCAGCAACCGGCGAATGTCGGCTGCGGGAACGTGGCCTTCGATTACGTACCCGGCGACCCGCGTCGTGTGACACGATCGCAAGTTCTCAGGGACGCCGAGTTTGCGCGACGCGACCGCGGGGTCGGACACTTCGCTCACCGTCACGGTGAAGCCGGCTGCGCGCATCCGTTCGACCCATTCCCCGCAACAGCCGCAGGTTGGGCTCTTCGAGACGGCGAGCGTCGCCGCGGCAGCGATTTGCGCGGTAGCCAGCAGGGCCAGCGGGGCGGCAATACGAACAAGTTTTGTCAGCTTCATTGGATGTCCTTGATCGATTCTACCTGAAGGCCCGATGAAATGGCGCTCGTCAAATCGCGCTGCATGTAGAGCGTGTCGAGCACCAGGCCGAACTTGCGCCCGACGCGGCGCATACGCCCCGCTTCAATGAACCCGGCCCTGTTGTGAAGCGCCACGCTGGCCGGCTCCGCCCCGCCGATGACGGCAATCATCTGCTCGAAACCGTGCGCCCGCGCGCCTTCGACCAACGCACCCATCAGTGCCGTACCGATGCCCTGGCCCACCCGATCGGGCGCTACGTAGATGCTGTTCTCGCACGTCCCGGCATAAGCCGGGCGGTCGCGGAACTGGGTGGCGTAGGCATAGCCCGCAACCGCACCGTCGAGCTCGGCGATCAGAAACGGCCAGCCCTTGGCGAGAATCGCACCAATCTTGTCGATCCAGTATTCCGCGGCGGGAGATTCGGTGTCGAAGCTCGCAGTGCCATTGAAGACATGGTGCGCGTAGATCGCGGCAACGGCGTCTGCATCACTTATAGCGACAGTACGGATGACGGGCCGGATCACGTCACGCCGCGGTGAGGAACGCGTCCTCGGGAAGCGCCATCATCGCCTCGCCGCCCGCCTCGATCTTGCGTCGCAGCGCTCCCGCGTCGGGGCCGTAGCGCTCGAAGAAGTAACGCGCGGTGACCAGCTTGGCCTCGTAGAACACCTTGTCGTCCGTGCCCTCGGCCAGCCGCGCGTCCGCGACCTTGGCCATCTTGAGCCACATCCAACCGAGCGAAACGATCCCCATGAGGGTCATGTAGTGATGCGCGCCGGCGCCAAGGTGGTTGGGGTTGACCATCGCGTTCTGCATGAACCACATCGTCGCCGCCTTCTGCTCCGCCACCGCCCGCGCCAGCGCATCGGCGACCGGTTTGAGATCGCCCTCCGCGCCCGCCACCTCGTCGTCGACCAGCTTGAAGAACGCTTGGATCGCCGCGCCGCCCCTGTGGGCAAGCTTGCGCCCGCACAGGTCCATCGCCTGGATGCCGTTGGTGCCTTCGTAGATCATCGCGATCCGCGCATCGCGCACGAACTGCTCCATGCCCCATTCCGCGATGTAGCCGTGCCCGCCGAACACCTGCTGCATGTCGGTCGCGACGGCATAGCCCTTGTCGGTGCCATAACCCTTGATCACCGGGGTGAGCAGGCCGAGCAGATCGTCGGAGGTGGTGCGCTCGGCCGGGTCCTGCGACTTGTGCGCAAGATCGACCTGCAGCGAAGCGAACAGGTAAAGCGCCCGCATCCCCTCGGTGAACGCCTTGGCGTCCATCAGCATCCGCCGCACATCGGGGTGGACGATGATCGCATCCGCCTTGGCGCTGGGTTCGGCCGGCCCGGTCAGCGCCCTGCCCTGCCGCCGGTCCCGCGCATAAGCCACCGCGTTCTGGTAAGCGACTTCCGCCTGCGCCAATCCCTGAATGCCGACCCCGAGCCGGGCAGCGTTCATCATCACGAACATCGCCGCGAGGCCCCTCATCTCCTCGCCGACCAGCCAGCCCATCGCGCCGTCGTAGTTCATGACGCAGGTCGAGTTGCCGTGAATGCCCATCTTGTGCTCGAGCGAGCCGCACTGGACCGCGTTGCTCTCGCCCAACGAACCGTCGTCGTTGACCAGTATTTTAGGCACCACGAACAGGCTGATCCCCTTGCTGCTCTCGGGCGCGCCAGGCGTCTTGGCGAGGACGAGGTGGATGATGTTCTCGGATAGGTCGTGCTCGCCGGCCGAGATGAAGATCTTGGTGCCGGTGATGGCGTAGCTGCCGTCGGCGTGGGGTTCGGCTTTGGTCCGGATCAGCCCCAGATCGGTGCCGCACTGCGGCTCGGTCAGGTTCATCGTCCCGAGCCACTTGTTGGCGACCATGTTGGGCACGTAGCGGGCCTTCAATTCGTCGCTGCCGAACGCCAGCAGCGCGCTGACCGCGCCGTTGGTCAGGCCCGAATACATCGCGAACGAGTGGTTGGCGGTGGAAAAGTACTCCTCGAGCACGAACCCGAGTATGTGCGGCATGTCCTGCCCGCCGAACGCTTCAGGTTGCGACAGCGTCGACCAGCCGGCCTCGACATACTGGTCGAACGCCGCCTTGAACCCGGTGGGGGTCGTCACCGAGCCGTCCGGATGCCGCGTGCACCCCTGACGGTCTCCGACCTGGTTGAGCGGTTGCAGCACTTCGGCGGCAAACTTGCCGCATTCGTCGATCACCGAATCGATCAGGTCCGGGGTGGCGCTTTCGAAGCCGGGCCGGTTGCCGTAGCTCGCCAGGTCGAGAACCTCGTTGACGACGAATTTCGTGTCGCGAGTCGGCGCGGTGTAGCTCGGCATTGTCGGATCCTATCCTTCGTCGGCGACGCGCTCGACGTGCTCGATGAACTCGGTCAAATCGGCGATCGCCGCATCGATGTCCGCGCGCTGTCGCTTGAGCTTGGCGACGTGCGCGCGGCACTTCTCGATCGTCACGCGGCGCTGTTCGACCCGGTTGTCGCCGAGGTCGTAGAGGTCGATCATCTCGCGGATTTCGCCGAGGCTGAAGCCGACGTTCTTGGCGCGCATGATCCAGGCGAGCCTGGCGCGGTCGCGCTTCGAATAGATCCGCGCGAGCCCCACCCGGCGCGGGGCGATCAGACCTTCGTCCTCGTAGAACCGCAGCGCCCGTGCGGTGCAATTGAACTCGTCGGTCAGGTCGGAGATCGAGAACTGTTCGCGGTCGAGGCTGTCGGGCCGCTCGATATGGGCGCCCTGATGCGTGGATTCCGAGGCGGATTCGGCGGTGCGGGCGGGTTCGGCCATGCGCTGGCATTACTCGCAGCTTTACGTTCGCGTCAAGTTTTGACGGGGCGGAGAGCGTCACCATCGAGTTCGCGAAAGAAGCAGCTCTCCGCGCCGGTGTGACAGGTGGGGCCGGCAGGGCGGCATTCGAGCACGACCGCGTCCTGGTCGCAGTCGACCAGAATGCGCTCGACTGCGAGCACGTTGCCCGAACTTTCGCCCTTCTTCCATAACCGCCCACGCGAGCGCGAGTGGAAATGCGCCATGCCCGTGGCGCGCGTGGCGGCGAGCGCTTCGGCATCCATGAACGCAACCATGAGCACTACTTTGCTGTCCGCATGGGTCACCACCGCGCTAAGCAAACCTTGGCCGTCGAACCGGGGTTGGAAGTCGTTTCGAAGTGTCTCAGTCACTTTCCAGTCCCGTCCGACGGCACGCCATAATCTTGTGGCACGATAACCACAGATGTCGGCCAAAATGGCTGTCTGCACAAGAACATGCTTTGTCTCACAGGGGTTCGGTGGGAGACCGCCGCCGCAGCCTGAAAGGGCCGCGAGCCGGAATGTCGGTGCCGCAAGAGCGCCAGGTTCAGGGACCACCGATCAGGGACTTCGCGCCCGTTGCAAGATGGGGCGCGACCGGATCGGTCGACGATGAGGGATCGGATCCAGGCGGTCATAGGGGGTGGCCGTCGTTGCCCAGGGCGCAAGTCCGGGGCGGATTCAATAAATTTCGTCACGGTGCGCCCGGGGTTAACGCCCCGGGCGTTTCGTTTTGCGGATCCTCGCCTTCGGCTTCGTCGAGCACGCGCGCGAAACATCCCACCACAACCTTGGCGGCGCCCGCGCGCTTGAGCGCCCGGACGCAGGCCTCGCTCGTCGCACCGCTGGTAAGTACGTCGTCGACCAGGATCACCTGCGCGCCCGTCAAGTCAGCGGCGCGGCGCGGATTGACCGACAACGCCCCCATCAGGGCCTTGGCGCGCGCACGGCGGCCCAACCCGCCCAGGCTGGGCGTGCGCTTGCGGCGTTCCAGTCCGTCGACCAGCAGCGCTTGTCCGGTCATGCGCGCCACCTCGCTCGCCAGCAGCGCCGCCTGGTTGAACCCGCGCGACCACAGCCGCCAGCGATGGAGCGGAACCGGAACCACGATCCACGCCCCTTCGAGCGGCGGCATCCGTGCGACGATCAGCCGCGCCAGCATCGGCGCGAGCGCGATCCGGCGGCCGTGCTTGAACGCCAGCACCAGCTTGCGCGAACCGTCTCCATAGAGCGTGCCGGCAGCGATCCCGTCGTGCCGGGGCGGGTCGATCATGCAGGGCGCGCATACCGCGCCGGCCTGCACCCGCGCGCCTTCGAACGGGCGTTGGCAGAGCGCGCACGACGGCTGGCCCGGAATGCGCAGGTCGCCCCAGCACGCGCCGCACAGCCCGGTCTGCGCGCCGATCGCCACCCCGCACAGCGGGCAGCGCGGCGGGTAGAGCAAGTCGATGACCGGGGCGAGGCCGTCGCGCAGGATCGCCAGCGCGGTGCTCATCGAGAATGCACTTGCAACCGGCCCGGCCATGGTGCGTTGAACTCGGCATGCCCCCGCCCCTGCCGCCGCGCATCTTCAACGCCGCCCGCAAGACCGCTCGGGCGGCGCGGGCGCGCTTGCTCCAGGGCCGCGCGGGGGCGGCCGGGTGGCTCGCCGAATCGCTGGTCGAGGACACGCTGGAGCGAGTGGGCTTCCTGCGGCTCGCGCCCTGCCGCGCGCTCGTGCTCGGGGCGGGCGGCGCGGAACTGGGCCGGCTGCTCGAACGCGGCGAGTTCCGCGTCACGGTCGCCGATCCCGGGGCGCTCGACCTCGAACGCCCTTATCCTCTCGGCGGCTTCGGCCTGATCGTGTCGCTTGCCGCGCTTGATACGGTCAACGACCTGCCGGGCGCGCTGATCCACCAGCGCAACGCGCTGGCCAGCGGCGGAGTCACGCTCGCCAGCATGGTCGGCGCAGGGAGCCTGCCGCGGCTGCGCGCCGCCTTGCTCGCCGCCGACGGCGAGCGCCCGGCCGCTCGGCTGCATCCCGCGGTCGATGCCCGCTCCGGCGCCGGCTTGCTGCAGCGCGCGGGGTTTGCCCGGCAGGTGACCGATTCGTGGACGCTGCGGCTGCGCTACGGCGCGCTCGACACGCTGATCGAGGACTTGCGGACCCAAGGGCTCACCAGCGCGCTCACCGACAGCGCTCCGCCGCTGACCCGGGCGGGCCTGATGCGTGCTCGCGAGGCGTTTGTTGCCGGGGCCGACCGGTACGGCCGGGTGGTCGAGACGCTCGAGATGCTGACGCTGACTGGCTGGCACGACTAGCGCCTCAGCGCCGCCTGCGCCGCTGCAAGCCGGGCGATCGGCACGCGGTAGGGACTCGCGCTGACGTAATCGAGGCCGACCTCCTCGCAGAATGCGATGCTCGCCGGATCGCCGCCGTGCTCGCCGCAGATACCCAGCTTGAGGTCGGGCCGCGCAGCCCGCCCGCGCTCGGCGGCGATGCGCACCAGCTCCCCCACCCCGTCGATGTCCAAACTGACGAACGGATCGCGCGCGAAAATGCCCTTCTCGACATACTGGCCGAGGAACCGCCCGGCATCGTCGCGGCTCAGGCCAAGCGTGGTCTGCGTCAGGTCGTTGGTGCCAAACGAAAAGAACGTCGCGGCCTCGGCGATTTCGCCCGCCATCAGCGCCGCGCGTGGCAGCTCGATCATCGTGCCGACGAGGTAGTCGAGCGTGCGGGCTTTCTCGGCGAAGACCTCGCCCGCTACCCGATCGATGAGCGTCTTGAGCAGGTCGAGTTCGCGGCGGGTGGCGATCAGCGGGATCATGATTTCGGGCACCGGCGAATCGCCCGATTCCGCCGCAACATCGCAAGCCGCCTCGAAAATCGCGCGGGCCTGCATCTCGTAGATTTCGGGATAGGTTATGCCGAGACGGCAGCCGCGGTGGCCGAGCATCGGGTTGAATTCGTGCAGTTCGCCGGCGCGGCGCTTGAGGTGATCGACCCCGTAGCCGGTCGCCTCGGCCAGCTCCTCGAACTCGGCGTCGCCGTGGGGGAGGAACTCGTGCAGCGGCGGGTCGAGCAGGCGGATGGTGCACGGCAGGCCCGCCATGACGCGGAATATCTCGGCGAAATCGGCGCGCTGCTCGGGCAGCAGCAAGGCGAGCGCCTTGCGCCGGCCGCGCTCGTCCTCGGCCAGGATCATCTGGCGCACCGCGCTGATGCGGGCGGCATCGAAGAACATGTGCTCGGTGCGGCACAGACCGATGCCCTCGGCGCCAAAACCGACCGCCATGCGGCAGTCGGCGGGCGTCTCGGCATTGGTCCGGACCGTCATCCGGCGGTGGCGGTCGGCCCATTCCATCAGCACGCCGAAGTCGCCGACCAGCTCGGGCTCGATCGTCGCGACCTCGCCGGCCATGACTTGCCCGGTGCTGCCGTCGAGCGTCAGGACGTCGCCCTCGGCCAGCTCGCGCCCGCCGATCCGAAGCTTGCGGGTCTTGAGGTCGATCGACACCGCCGAGGCGCCCGACACGCAGCAGCGGCCCATGCCGCGCGCGACCACCGCGGCGTGGCTGGTCATCCCGCCGCGCGCGGTGAGGATGCCCTGCGCGGCGTGCATCCCGTGGATGTCTTCGGGCGAGGTTTCGACGCGGACAAGGATCACCTTGTCGCCCCGCCCGGACCACGCCTCGGCGGTGTCGGCGTCGAGCACGATCTTGCCGCTGGCCGCGCCGGGACTGGCGGGCAGACCAGTGGTCAGCACGTCGCGGTGCGCCTTGGGATCGAGCGTCGGGTGGAGCAGCTGGTCCAATGCCATCGGGTCGACCCGCAGAACTGCGGTTTTCTCGTCGATCAGGCCCTCGCCCGTCATGTCCACGGCCATCTTGAGCGCGGCCTTGGCGGTGCGCTTGCCGCTGCGGGTCTGGAGCATCCACAGCTTGCCGCGCTCCACGGTGAACTCGATGTCCTGCATGTCTCGATAGTGCGCCTCGAGCAGGTCGAACACCCCCGCCAGCTCTCCGTATGCCTCGGGCATGGCTTCTTCCATGCTCAGCGGCTTGGCCCCGGCTCGCTCGCGCGCTGCCTTCGTGAGGTACTGCGGGGTGCGGATGCCGGCGACGACATCCTCGCCCTGGGCATTGACCAGCCATTCGCCGTAGTAGGCGCGCTCGCCGGTCGCGGGATCGCGGGTGAACGCCACCCCGGTGGCCGAGGTATCGCCCATGTTGCCGAACACCATCGCCTGGACGTTGACCGCGGTGCCCCAGTCGGCGGGGATGTCGTTCAAACGCCGATAGACCTTGGCGCGGTCCGAATCCCAGCTGTCGAACACCGCGCGGATCGCGCCCCACAGCTGCTCGTTCACATCCTGCGGAAACGGGCGGCCGAGCTCGTCCTCGACGATCTTGCGGTATTGCGCGACCAGCGACTGCCAGTCCTGCACCTCCATCTCGGTGTCGGCATAGAGCCCGAGGTCTTCCTTGGCGATCTCCAGCGCTTCTTCGAACAGGCCGTGGTCGATCCCGAGGACGACGTCGGCGTACATCTGGATGAACCGGCGATAGCTGTCCCAGGCGAAGCGCGGGTCGCCGCTGGCCGACGCCAGCCCTTCGACGGTGGCGTCGTTGAGGCCGAGGTTGAGCACCGTGTCCATCATCCCCGGCATCGACACCCGGGCGCCCGAACGGACCGAGACGAGCAGCGGATCGGCCGCATCGCCGAAACACTTGCCGACGGTCTTTTCGATTTGTTGCAATGCTTTGGCGACCGAAGCTCGCAAGTGATCGGGGAACGCGCCGCCGCCATTTGTTTGGGCGCCGAGGTAGCGAACGCATTCCTCGGTGGTGATGGTGAAGCCCGGCGGGACCGGCAGCCCGATCGAGGCCATTTCGGCGAGATTGGCCCCCTTGCCGCCGACGATCGTCTTGTCCCTCGCCCGCGGGTCATTCGAGGTCGCGCCGCCGCCGAACGGGTAGACGGTCTGGTTCATGTGCGCCCCTGGTTGGCTGAATGGGTTGTAGGACTTGGCACACTTGGCACACTGTCCTGAAGCAAGAAACTCTACCCCTCGATGCGGCTGAAATCGGCCACCCGGTGGACGGCATCGCGGAAACGCGCGAGCAGGCCCAGTCGCGCCTCGCGCTTGGCGGGGTCGGCATCGTTCACGGTCACGCTGTCAAAGAACGCATCGATCGGCGCGCGCAGCGAAGCGAGCGCGGCCATCGCGGCGGCGAAGTCTTCGGCTTCGACCGTGGTGGCGGCGAGCGGCTCGGCCAAGTCGAGCGCATCGATCAGGGTCCTTTCATCATGTTCGGGGGTGTAGGAAAGCGAATTTTCGCGGTCCAGCGCGAGCCGCGCCTGCATGACCGCGGCCATGTCGGGATCGTCGACCATCGCCAGCGGGTCCTCCTCGCCGGTGCGCGGGATGCCCTTGTTCCGGAGCGGCTGACCCGACCCGCTCGCGCCGTCCCAGCCCTCTTTCTTGAGGATATTGGCCGCCCGCTTGTAACCGGCGAGCAGGTTAGCGCCGTCGTCGCTGCCCATGAACGCCTGCAGCGCATGAACCCGGGCGAGCAGGCGGACCAGATCGTCCTCCCCGCCGAGCGCGAACACCGCGTCGACCAGGTCGTGGCGGACGCCCGCCTCGCGCTGCTGGACTTTGAGGCGGTCGGTCATGAAGTCCGCCAATAGTTGGGGTGCCTTTCCAACCTTGTCAGCGATCTCCCTCAAAACCGGATTTTCTTGCCAATCTAGGTCTACGTCCACTCCGAATGGATTGAGCAGTTGTGCTTTGGATTCCGCAGATACAAGCGTCGTCCCGGCTATCGCTTCACGAGCGCTTATCTCTCGACGAGAGTGGGCTCGTGCCATCGATTTACCCACGTTCGGAATGCCAAAGATCATCGATGTGATGAGAGAGAAACGAAGTTGGTTGCGAACAATCAAAGACAAAGAACCCAGTGCGGCCCTTCGTAATGCAAATGGATCACGCGAACCCGATGGCATTTCGCCAATTGTGAAAAATGCAAACAACGTATCCAGCTTATCCGCCAAACTCACCGCGACAGTCACCGGCGCGGTCGGCACCTCGTCGCCCTGCCCGACTGGCTTGTAGTGGTCGCGGATGGCGTCGGCGACGGAGTCGGGCAGGCCCTCGGCGCGGGCGTAGTAGCCGCCCATGACACCCTGGAGCTCGGGAAATTCACCGACCATTTCGGTGACGAGGTCTGCCTTGGCGAGTCGAGCGGCCTGTTCGGCGAGATCGGCGAGTTCCTCCCGCGTCCCCGCGAAGGCGGGGACCTCGACGTATGGCGCGCCTCCTTTGCTGAGGTCCCCGCCTTCGCGGGGACTCACGCCCCCGCCGACGATCCCCTCTTCCACCAGCCACCGCGCCAGCTTTGCCACCCGCTCGACCTTGTCGGCGACCGTGCCGAGCTTCTCGTGGAAGGTGATCCGCTCCAGCTGCCTGGCGTGCTCGGCGAGCGAGGTCTTGCGGTCCTGCTCCCAGAAAAAACGCGCGTCGCTGAGGCGCGCGGCGAGAACCTTGCGGTTGCCGTCGACGATCACCGCGCCCCCGTCGGCCGCGTCGATGTTGGCGGTGCAAACGAAGGCGTTGGCGAGCCGAAGAGCCTCCCCGACACGGGGAGGTGGCGGCGGCGCAGCCGACGACGGAGGGGATTCGGAGCCGGACGCGGCGCCCGTCCCCAAGTCCCCTCCACCGCCCTGCGAGCGGTCCCCCTCCCCGTCCCGGGGAGGATATTTACACACGAAATACTTCTGGTTCACTCGCGCGGTGAGCTGGATGACCTCGGGCGGCACGTCGAGGAACGCGGCGTCGAAGCGGCCGAGCAGCGGCACCGGCCATTCGGTCAGGCCGGCGTTTTCGATCACCAGACCTTCGTCCTCGACCAACGTCAGCCCCACGGCCTCGGCGGCGGCTTTCGCGCCCTCGCGGATCAAGTTCTGGCGCTCGGCATGGTCCACGATCACGTGGCAGGCCCGCAGCTTCTCCTGATAGTCGTCCGCCCCGCCGATGGTGATCGGTCCGTCGTGGTGGAAGCGGTGGCCGAGCGTGGCGTAACTGCTTGATATGCCGCCGATCTCGCACTCGACCAGGTCTTCACCAAAGATCGCGACCACGCCCGACAACGGCCGAACCCAGCGCAAGCTCTCGGTCGAGAGCGAGGCGTCGCCCCAGCGCATCGACTTGGGCCAGGGGAAGGCGCGCACGATCGCCGGGATCGCCTCGGACAGGACGTCGCGGGTCGCGCGGCCTCTATAAGAAATGGTTGCGTACCAAACCCCGTCTCGCTCTTCGAGGAAGTCCTTGGTCAGACCGACCTTGCGAAGAAAGCCCTCTAATGCCTGCGGCGGCGCGCTCGTGCGGGGGCCTTTAATTTCCTCGTGAAAGTCGCTTGTCGACTCTGGCATGTTACGCGCAATCAACGCGAGACGTCTCGGCGTCGACCAAACGTTTACGTCCGAAACATCGACGCCTGAATCTCCAAGTTCGTTGCGGAACAGCTTCTCAAGCTCCGCCCGCGCACCGGCCTGCATCCGTGCCGGAATTTCCTCGCAGCGCAGTTCGAGCAGGAAGTCAGGCACCGGCTGGGTCGCTTCCATGGTCCAAATTCGTCATTCCCGCGAAAGCGGGAACCCATCTCCCGCCGGGCGGGCCAAGTGCAGCGCTCAGAAGATGGATCCCCGCTTTCGCGGGGATGACGATAGAAGAGTTCAGGCGCGGGATAGTCACAGCGTCCACCCGGGGTACTTCGCCTGCCATGCGGGTGTCATCTTGGCGGCGTAGGCTTCGCAAGCCGAGCGGGCGAGATCGCGCACGCGGCCCATGTAGCTGGCGCGTTCCTGCACGCTGATCACGCCGCGCGCTTGGAGCAGGTTGAACACGTGGCTCGCTTCGACCGCCTGCTCGTACGCCGCGATCGGCACGTCATGGGCGAGCGCGTTGCGGCACTCCGCCTCGGCCTTGGCGAACAGGTCGAACAGCGCGGGCGTGTCGGCGACCTCGAAGTTCCACTTCGACATCTGTTTCTCGTTTTCGAGGAACACGTCGCCATACGTCACACCGGAAGTGTTGAACGCCAGGTCGTAGACGTTGTCGACGCCCTGGAGGTACATCGCCAGCCGTTCGAGCCCATAAGTCAACTCGCCGGCCACGGGCTTGCAGTCGAACCCGCCCATCTGCTGGAAATAGGTGAACTGGGTCACCTCCATCCCGTCGCACCAGACCTCCCAGCCCAGGCCCCAGGCCCCCAATGTGGGGCTTTCCCAGTCGTCCTCGACGAAGCGGATATCGTGCTTGAGCGGGTCGATCCCGATCGCCGCGAGGCTCTGAAGATACAGCTCTTGCAGGTCGGGCGGGCTCGGTTTCAGGATCACCTGGTACTGATAGTAATGCTGCAGCCGGTTGGGGTTCTCGCCATACCGGCCATCGGTCGGCCGGCGGCTTGGCTGGACGAACGCGGCGTTCCACGGCTCGGGCCCCAAGGCGCGCAGCGTGGTCGCGGGGTGAAACGTGCCCGCGCCCATCCGCATGTCGTATGGCTGGAGGATCAGGCAGCCATTCGCGCTCCAGAAGTCGTGGAGCGTCAGGATCATGTCCTGAAAGCTCTTCGACGGGTCCCTCGCAGGCACTGGGGCGGGCACGGCGCTCATGGGCGCGGGCCATGGCTCACCCTCGCAAACCCGTCAATGCCGAGGCATTTCCCGCGCCTAGATGGAAAGGTGACAGAACTTTTTGTCAGGTAGTGTTGACATTGTCAGCGACTCGCGACATTTAGTCAGTACAACTTGACAATGTGTCGGGCATCCATGACGGAAAATTGGTATGGCCGAGTTATCGAAACCGCGCCGCTGGCAGCTTGTGCAGGCAGGAATCGGGCTCATGCTGGCAGGCTATGCGATCGGCGGCATCGCCGCCAAGCTGGTCCCGCTAGCTGGCGCCTGATCGGTGATCAACCGCCTCAAGGTCATGCGAGCGGAACGCAACTGGAGCCAGGCCGAGCTGGCCATGCGGCTCGATGTGTCGCGCCAGGCGGTCAACGCCATCGAGACCGGCAAGCACGACCCCTCGCTCCCCCTCGCCTTCCGCATCGCCCGGCTGTTCGAACTATCGATCGAGGAGATTTTCGATGACCAGCACTGATATCGATAGCGATCCCCCATTGTGGCGGCACCCGCTGCTGATCGCGCTGGTCGCCGGAACCGGGCTGCTGTTCGCCGCCGGCATCGTGACCGGGGTAATCGCCGGGTCGCTGGAACGCGGCGCGGTCAAGCCGCTCGCCGCAGCCTTCGTCATCGGCGCCGTGGCGGTGATCGCGGGATGCGCGTTGCTGCTGCGCCGCGTTTTGCCGGCGCTCTATCGCCAGTCGTCGCCCCGCGTCACCAAGTCGCGCAGGCTGATCACCGCCTCGGCGGGTATCGGCGCGGTGCTCGGGCTGGTGCTGGCGCTCGGCGGCCTCGCCCAGGGGCGGCAGCCGCCATCCGTGTTCAGCAACCAGCCGATGCTGCCGTGGATAGCGCTGGGGGCGATCGCGGTCTGGCTGATCGTGGTGCCGCCGCTGACCTGGCAGTGGCACCGCTCGATCGACGAGCACGAGGCCCGCGCCTACCGCGATGGCACGCTCGCCGGGATCTACGCCTACTGCGCGATCGCGCCGACCTGGTGGCTGGGCTGGCGCGGCGGGTTCCTGCCCGAACCGCAGGAGATGATCACCTTTTCCGTGGCCATGCTGGTGTGGGGCCTGGTCTGGGCCGTGCGTCGCTACGGCTGAAAATTTTCCCGCCGCTTTCCCCTTTGTTCAACCAGTTTCACTAGGAATCGCCTGCCATGTTTAAGTCGCTGATTGCCCGAACCCTCGTTCCCGCCGCCGCGCTGCTGGCGCTATCGGGCTGCTCGATCTTTCAGCCGCGTCCCGCAAGCGCCGTGCCGCCCGCCTCCGGCCCGGCGCTGTGGAAGGTCGCCGACAACGACACCACGATCTACCTGTTCGGCACCGTCCACGTCCTGCCCGAAACCGCCAACTGGTACGACGGCCGCGTCGCCACGGCGCTGCAGGCGTCGAGGTCGATCGTCACCGAACTGCCCGCCGATGCTATGGCCGATCCCAAGACGCAGCAGACCATCATGGCCTTCGCCATGCTGCCCGCGGACAAGAACCTGCGCGACCTGCTCACCCCCGAACAGCGCGCGACTTACGAAGCGGCGATGGCCAAGGTGAAGATGCCGCCGCAGTCGTTCGACCGCTTCGAACCGTGGTTCGCGGGCATGACCCTGTCGATCCTGCCGCTGCTGCAGAACGGCTACAAGGCCGAGAACGGG